>Ga0208511_100005_pt1 | contig 311708 bp, 274 predicted proteins | sample LakWasMet39_LOW7_2_FD_183879 | JGI IMG/M metagenome (GOLD analysis project Ga0208511, IMG submission 183879) | Freshwater sediment methanotrophic microbial communities from Lake Washington under simulated oxygen tension - Sediment Metagenome... | ecosystem: Environmental > Aquatic > Freshwater...
ACAAGTAACAAGTGACAAGTGACAAGTGACAAGTGACAAGTGACAAGTGACAAGTGACAAGTGACAAGTGACAAGTGACAAGTGACAAGTGACAAGTGACAAGTGACAAGTGACAAGTGACAAGTTGCATGTGCGTGAATATGTTCATTAAACACGTTACGACGATGGATGAACTCAGTATTGTCATTAAGCTAGCTATATTGCCGTCATGTTTTACTTAATTTTGATGTCTTGTCTTAAATTTCTTTAAACTTTTTACAATTACTTGTTAAATTTAGTGTTAAATACTAATTAATACTTGAACTGTTGATAGTTATCCCCATCAATCAATATATAAGCGTTTTTTGGCTTAACTCTTAGCTTAATTTTGGAAGTCTACTCATGGCACAATCATTACCTTCATACAATCCAGATAGCGGTTTATTACCGCTACTACCTTTGCGTGATGTCGTTGTATATCCGCATTTGGTGATCCCTCTTTTTGTTGGGCGCACAAAGTCTGTTAAAGCCCTTGAGATTGCATCAGAAGGCAATAAACAAATTTTATTGGTTGCACAAAAGTCGGCGAATAAAGATGATCCAGAAGCAAGCGATCTGCATGAGGTCGGCACGGTCGCTACCGTGTTGCAAATGCTTAAGTTGCCTGATGGTACGGTTAAAGTGCTCGTTGAAGGTGTGCAACGTGCGCGTGTCAGTGAGTTTACTGAGACTGATGAGTGTTTTGCTGCACGTGCAGAGTTGATTGCTGAGTCTGTGAGTGATGTTGAAATACAGGCGTTAATGCGCACGGTATTTGCTCAATTTGATCAGTACGTTAAGTTGAATAAAAAGATTCCTCCAGAAATTCTTACATCGCTTGCTAGCATTGATGAAGCGAGCAGACTAGCTGACACCATTGCAGCGCATCTAACATTGAAGCTTGAAGAAAAGCAAAAAATCCTAGAAATGATTGATGTTGCCGAGCGTTTGGAGCATTTGCTCCGTTTAATGGAAGGCGAAATAGACATTCTACAAGTAGAAAAACGTATTCGTGGGCGCGTGAAACGTCAAATGGAAAAAACACAACGCGAATACTATTTGAATGAGCAAGTAAAAGCGATTCAAAAAGAGCTAGGCGAACAAGATGAAAATGCCGAGATGGATGAGCTGGAAAAGCGCATCGAAGAAGCACGTATGCCAAAAGAGGCGCTTGCAAAAGTATCCAGTGAACTTAAAAAGCTAAAACTCATGTCTCCTATGTCAGCAGAGGCTTCTGTGGTGCGCAACTATATAGATACGCTCATCAACTTGCCGTGGAAGAAAAAAACTAAAATTAGTAAAGATCTAGTAAAGGCAGAAGCTGTATTAGACGATGATCATTTTGGTTTAGAGAAAGTAAAAGAGCGAATTGTTGAATATCTCGCTGTACAACAACGTGTAGATAAGATTAAGGCGCCGATTTTATGCTTGGTTGGACCTCCTGGTGTTGGTAAAACTTCATTGGGTCAAAGTATCGCAAAAGCTGTGAACAGAAAATTCATTCGTATGGCGCTAGGCGGTGTGCGTGATGAATCAGAGATTCGTGGTCACCGACGTACTTACATTGGCTCAATGCCAGGTAAAATTTTGCAGAGCATGACTAAGGTGGGGGTTAAAAATCCATTGTTCCTGCTTGATGAAGTTGATAAGTTAGGCCAAGACTTTAGGGGCGATCCTTCTTCTGCATTGTTAGAAGTACTTGATCCTGAACAAAACCACACGTTTGCTGACCACTATATTGAAGTTGAGTATGACTTGTCTGATGTGATGTTTGTGGCAACAGCGAACTCAATGAATATTCCTGCGCCATTATTAGATCGTATGGAAATCATTAATTTATCTGGTTATACAGAAGATGAAAAAGTGAATATCGCGATGCGTTATTTATTGCCTAAGCAACTTAAATCTCATGGCCTGAAAGACCTAGAGGTACATATCTCTGAGCCAGCGATTCGTGATGTTGTACGTTTTTATACACGTGAAGCTGGTGTGCGTAGATTAGAACAAGAAGTTGCTAAAATTTGCCGTAAAGTAGTAAAAGAATTACTCACTACTAAAGCGAAGCAAGGTGCTAAAGCACCTAAAAAAATCAACGTCACACCAAAAAACCTTGATAAGTATCTTGGCGTTCAACGATATGACTTTGGCGTAGCTGCAAAAGAAAATCAAGTTGGTCAAGTGACTGGTTTGGCTTGGACATCTGTAGGCGGCGAGTTGTTGACCATTGAGGCTGTACTGTTGCCTGGTAAAGGTAAAACTACCACTACAGGTAAGCTTGGTGATGTAATGAAAGAGTCTACTCAAGCGGCGATGAGTGTGGTGCGTAGCAGGGCTGAGCGTTTAGGTATTGCAACTAACTTTTATGAAGAGCATGACATTCATATTCACTTTCCTGAAGGTGCAACCCCTAAAGATGGCCCAAGTGCTGGCATTGCGATTACAACAGCCTTGGTGTCAATCTTAACTGGGATTCCTGTGCGTGCAGATGTAGCAATGACAGGTGAAATCACACTACGTGGAGAAGTATTACCGATAGGTGGCTTAAAAGAGAAGTTATTGGCTGCACATCGTGGAGGCATTAAAACCGTACTAATACCGCAGCAGAATGTGAAGGATCTAGCAGATATTCCAGAAAATATTAAAAATCATCTAGATATACACCCAGTTCAATGGATTGATGACGTTTTAGCGCTAGCGTTGGCTACAAAACCTGTCCCTTTACCAGAAAGTGTAGATGCTAATGATAACGTCACGAAAGAGGTTCAACCTGCTGATAAATCTAAAGAAAATCCAGATGCAGCAATAGAAACGACAAAGCATTAAAAAATAAGTGTGCTATTAACCGCATAAAAGCTTGACATAGCCTTTGTTGGCTTGATATAAAGTTGATACGGGTGATTCGTCACCCAGACAGTTTGCCGAAGTTTTTATTTAATAAACCTTGAGAGGGGATTACACGTGAATAAATCAGAACTAATTGACGAGATTGCTAGTGCCGCAGGTATTTCAAAAGCTGCTGCTGGTCGCGCGCTAGATGCAACAACTGCTGCAATTACAAAAGCAATAAAAAAAGGTGATCTAGTAACATTGATTGGCTTTGGTACCTTTTATGTAGGTAAACGTGAAGCTCGCAATGGCCGTAATCCACGAACAGGCGAGACAATTAAAATTCAAGCTGCAAATTCTCCTAAATTTAGGGCTGGTAAAGCGCTTAAAGATGCTGTAAACTAGCGTCTTCGTTGGTGATGCAGGGTGCTTAGCTCAGTTGGTAGAGCGTCGCCCTTACAAGGCGAATGTCAGCGGTTCGACCCCGTTAGCACCCACCAAAAAACCAACGATGATGTAATGTGACTAAGCCGTTTCTAATTTTATAAATTGAGAGTGCTGGTAGTTCAAGCACTCTTTATTTTGTAAAAAATTTGCAATATTTAAATGATTGTAATAATTGGAAGCGCAAGTTTTTAGCGTGTTGTTGTATCAATAATATGCTGAAGTTTATGGAGTGGTAGTTCAGTTGGTTAGAATACCGGCCTGTCACGCCGGGGGTCGCGGGTTCGAGTCCCGTCCACTCCGCCAAATAAAAAAGCGAGTCTTCTGACTCGCTTTTTTTATTTCTATTCACGCCTATTTGTTTAATAAGATGCTGAAATCAGCTTTTAGTCTTATGAACTTGTGTTCCTAATCTTTTGTCATCATTCAGTCGGCTAATGTTTCAAGTATAACTTGTGATATATTAATGGCCTTCCGTGCGCAATTGATTTTTTGATCAATTGTGACCTTTTACTTTTTTAATGATTTTAGTGCATATTTTAAGAAGAGAACTTTATGTTAGATAGTATCCGCTCTGTAGCTAAAGGCTGGGTTGGTAAAGCGATATTGGCTTTAATTACGATTCCTTTTGCTTTATTTGGAATTGACTCTTATTTGAGTGACGCAGGTAATAATGTAGCGATAGCAAAAGTTGATGGTAGCGAGATAACTGTGCAGGCTTATTCAAATGCAATGCAGAATTTACGTACTCGCATGCAAAATGAGGGTAAAGTTGACCAAGCACAATTGGATAGTCCTGAAGTGAAGGCAATGGTGCTAGACCAATTAATTAATGAGCAGTTGCTAGAAAAAGAAATCCAACAAGCAAACTATAAGATTAGTGATGCCCATTTAGCGACCTATATTACAGCGATGCCATCATTCCAGAAAGACGGTAAATTCTCACAAGAGTTATATGACGAGCTGTTGCAACAAAATAGATATACACCGAAAAAATTTGAAGCAGAAATTCGTGCTACTTTGTTATCACAACAAGCGCAAGATGGTATTGCTAAGCTAGGTTTTATTTCAACAGCACGCGCAGACAAAACGTTAAAGCTTTTAAATCAAAAACGTTTAGTCACAGTATCTGAACTTAAAACTAAAGATTTTCTTGATCAAGTTAAAGTAGATCCAGCTGAAGTTAAGGCTTATTACGAAAAGCATAAAGATAAGTTACGTGACCCTGAGCAAGTTAAGATTGAGTTCTTACTGTTATCAGCCAGTAGCTTAGTGCCAGGTATTAAAGTCGATGATGCTGATGTGAAGCGTTACTATGATGAGAATGCAGCTAAATTCCAAGGGAATGAACAAAGGCGTGCTAGCCATATTTTGATTGGTTTTGGTGTCAATGCGACACCAGAGCAAAAACAAGAAGCAAAAGATAAGGCACAGACTTTATTAGCAACAATCAAAAAGAACCCTAAATCTTTTGAAGAGTTAGCTATTAAGAACTCTCAAGATCCAGGCTCTGCAACTAAGGGTGGTGATTTAGGTAGTTTTGGCCGTGGCGCAATGGTTAAACCATTTGAAGAAGCTGCATTTAGTATGAAGGTGAATGAAGTTAGTGATTTGGTCGAGTCTGAGTTCGGTTATCATATTATTAAACTAACAGAAATTTCAGGTCAAAGTTCTGATTTTGAAAGTTTGAAGCCTCAAATTAAAGGTGAGTTGATTTTCCAAAAGGCTCAAGCTGAGTTCGTTGAAAAAGCAGAAAGTTTTAGCAATTCTGTTTATGAGCAGTCTGATAGTTTGGCACCAACTGCTAAGGCATTTGGTGGGCAGGTGCAACTTTCTGGATGGATGTCACGTGAAGATGCGGCTAAGTTCTTTAAGAGCGATAAAATTGTTGGCTTAATCTTCTCTCAAGAGTCTTTAAAAGAACGTCGTAATACAGAGGCTGTTGAAGTGTCGCCTAATAATTTGGTATCTGCACGTGTGCTTGAATATAAACCATCTGCTGCAAAAACGTTTGATGCTGTAAAAGCGGGTATTGAAGATTTGCTTAAGCTTGAGGCTGCTGCCAAATTAGCTGTCACTAAAGGTGAAGCAGCTTTAAAAACTTTACGTGCAGGCGGTAATGTTGACTCACTGGATTGGATTCCAGAGGTCATGGTAGATCGTAAGAACGCGCAAGGATTAACACAACTTGCGATGACACAAGCGTTTAAAACTGACGTCACTAAATTGCCTGCATATTCTGGATTAGCAGACAGTAAATTAGGGTACATGATTGTAAAAGTAGTGGAGGTTGATACGTCGAGTATTGCTGATGCTGAGTCTGTGAGCACTGCTAAGGCAGAACTTAGCCAAGTGCTCTCAGATGAGTATTTAGCTGCATATAAACAATCACTACGTGAAAAAGTGAAAGTAACCGTTAATCAACGTTTGTTATTAGAGAATACTAATAATTAATGTGAAGCTGACTAACCTTTGCGAATGAGGTTAGTAAAGTCAGGCAGTCAATAACAAAAAAGGCACCTTAGGTGCCTTTTTTGTTATTGAGCAGTGTATCAATCTATACTTAATTAAACAGCACTAAATCAATTGCCCCTAAGTTATGCACTTAATCAATGCTGCCAGCAGCAGTAATGTTCATACCACCGTCTACATAAGTGATTTCACCTGTAATGCCTGAAGCTAGATCACTACATAAGAAAGCTGAAGCGTTGCCTACCTCTTCAATTGTTACGTTTCTACGTAGTGCAGCATGCTTCTCGTTAAAGCCAATCATTTTGTCAAAGTCTGCAATACCTGACGCTGCAAGCGTTTTAATCGGGCCTGCAGATACTGCATTAACGCGGATTCCACGTGGACCTAAACTTTGTGCTAAATAGCGCACATTGGCTTCTAAGCTTGCTTTAGCTAAGCCCATTACGTTGTAGTTTGGCATGGTGCGTTCTGCACCTAGGTAGCTTAGTGTCAATAGGCTGCCTTTACGGCCTTCCATCATTGGGTAAGCGGCTTTGGCCAGTGCTGAGAAGCTATATGAGCTAATGTCGTGAGCAATGCGGAAGTATTCGCGATCAACTGCCTCGAGGTAGTCACCAGCGAGTGCAACTTTAGGTACAAAAGCAACAGAGTGCACTAATGAATCTAGTCCATCCCAGTGTTTTGCTAACGCAGGGAATAGTGCATCTATTTGCGCATCTTCTGCAACGTCACATGGCAATACAATTTTTGAATCAAAATCTGCGGCTAAGTCTGCAACGCGCTTTTCATGTTTGTCTATTTGATAAGTGAATGCGAGTTCAGCGCCTTCTCTTTTCATTGCAGCAGCAATGCCGTAAGCGATTGAGCGGTTACTTAATAAGCCCGCGATGAGTACTTTTTTACCAGCTAAGAATCCCATAGTTATTTCCTATTTACTTGTCATTAGAGGAAGGGTGGTTTAGCACAGGCTAAACTCGATAGTTGCGAGATGACTAAGATTGAATTGATGTGTGGAAATTAATGGTTGGTTCCACTACGTGGGTCTAATGCATCACGCAAACCCTCACCAAGCAGATTATAACCTAACACGGTAATTAAAATCGCTAATCCTGGAAACAAGGATAGCCACCAAGCGAATTGAATGTACTCTTTACCGTCAGTCAATATATTGCCCCATGAGGCCTGTGGTGCTTGTACACCTAGCCCCAGAAAGCTTAATCCAGACTCCATCAGTACTGCACCAGCAACGCCGAGTACTGCGCTGACAATGATGGGGGTTAAACTGTTTGGTAATAGGTGTGTGAAGATTAGCCTACTGTTTTTCGCCCCTAGTGTGCGTGAAGCCATGACGAACTCACGCTCACTCAAACTTAAAAATTCTGCACGGACTAACCTTGTCACGCCCATCCAAGAGGTGAGGCCGATGACAATCATGATGTTGATGATAGATGGTGTTAAAAATGCGATAACGGCTAAGATCAAAAAGAAGCTAGGGATAGAAAGCATCACGTCAACGATACGCATAATCAGTGTATCTACCCAGCCACGATAAAAACCAGCCAGTGCACCAAGCAAAATGCCAATCGCAGTAGAGATGCCAACCGCTACAAGCCCCACCAAGAGAGAAATGCGGCCACCGTAAAGCATACGGCTGAGTACATCTCGACCCAGGCCGTCCGTGCCCATCCAGTGTTGCATAGAGGGCTCAAGCAAAATGGCTTTGACATCGATGTAGTTAGGGTCGTATGGTGCGACGATAGGTGCGAGCATTGATAATAGAAACACGCAGACGATAATGATGAAACCGACCAATGAAAGTGGATTGGATAATGCTTTTTTAAAGAGGGTTGTTTGCGTGTTCATCTTTAATAAACCTTAAATACGGTTACGTCTTAGCTACGCCACGACGTACACGTGGATCAGCCCATGCGTAGGCTACATCCGCAAGTAAGTTACCAACTAGTGTTAATGCTGAACCTATCGTCAGTATGCCCATGACTACTGGGAAGTCTCGCATGAGTACCGCATCGTAAAATAACTTACCCATACCTGGAATCGCGAAAATAGTCTCTGCAATGACAGAGCCGCCAATAAGACCCGGGATGGAGAGCCCAATAATGGTGATAAGAGGCAGTAGTGCGTTACGTAAAGCATGTGTGTAAACCACTTTGTGCTCACCTAAGCCTTTAGCTCGAGCTGTGGTGATGTAATCTTGCTGTAGTACATCTAACATGCCATTTTTTACAAATAAAGTGATACCTGCAAGTCCCGTAATGGATGGGATGACAACAGGTAAGAATAAATGGCTGAAAGTGTCTTTAACTTTGTCCCAAGTATCTAATGACTCGTAGTTTAGACTATGCATACCTGAGATTGGAAACCAGTTGTTGACTACACCTAGCCAGTACATTAGTAGCAGGGATAGCCAAAACCCTGGAATTGAAAAGCCAATGAAGTTAAACAGGGTAATTGATCTATCTTGCCAGCCTTGATATTTTCGGGCTGCGATGATGCCTAGGGGCATTGCCAAGGATAAGGTAATAGCAAGTCCTAACAGGTTAATCATGAGGGTAATGGGTAAGGCTTGTTGTATGAGTCCCTCAGTCACATTACCTTCTGCATCGGTTGTTTGCCAAAACACTGGTTTTTGATGCGAAGCGAATGATTGACCAAAATCGAGCGTTACCATTCGTTTTAACCACAACCCGTATTGAACAATGATAGGTTTATCTAGATTGTACATTTCACGTAGTTTTTGACGCGATTCTTCGCTGGCTTTTGGATTGAAGGCAGCTTCATTGCTAGTGATGTCACCTGGTGCTAGGTGCATGATAAAAAATGAGATCAGGCTGATGCCAACAAGCATCGGTATCATCCACAAAACACGTTTGATTAGGTATTTAAACATAATGATTAATGGGCACTAATTTCGTTTCTTCTTAAAGATTGTGGAATATACCAATCTTGTGAGTTATGGCCGATGCCTGCTGGTGGTGCTGGATCATCAATGCCTTTGACGCGTTTATGGATCGCAGTTAGGCCATAACCTGCTGATAAATAGATAATTGGGCAGTCTTCTAATAATGTTGCTGAGAACTGATGGTAGATATCCATCCGTTTATCTGGATTGAGTTCCAGTCTGCCTTGTTCTAACAACTTGTCAATTTTAGGGTTGTTGTAGCCGATAAAGTTAAACTGACCAGGCGCTTGTTGGCTAGAGTGCCAGATATTATATTGGTCAGGATCTAAACCTAAGCCCCAGCCCAGCACTACAACATCAAAATCACCTGTTTTAATAAAGCGGCTGATAAAGCTTGCCCATTCTATGGCCCGAATTTGGACATCAATGCCTACTTCTTTTAGTCTGCGTTGAATCAATACTGCTGACTTTTCGCGTTCTTTATTTTGGTTGGTAATGATTTCAAAACTAAATGGCTTGCCATCACGTTCTAATATGCCATCGCCATTACTATCGGTGAAGCCGGCCTCTTTCAGCAATGCACGAGCTTTAGCTGGGTCGTAGGGGTAGGGAGTTAGCGTTGGATTGCTCCAACGTGTGCCTGGTTTATAAGGGGAGGCGATGTTGATGCCTAGCCCTAAATAAACGCCATCGATAATTTCTTGTTTGTCGATGGCGTAATTGATTGCTCGACGTACGCGCACATCATCAAAGGGTTTGTGCTTGAGATTAAATCCCATGTAGGTGTAGCTATTACCAAGCTCTTTGTATAGCGCTAGTTTTTTTTGTAACTCTGGGCGAGCAGGGATAATTCTTGAATATTTAATGGGATCTAAACCCATGAGGTCGATGTTGTCGGCCATTAGCTCTAAGAATTGTGCAGAATTATCAGGAATAATGCGTGTCACTAGATTATCGATTTGGGCAGGTCCAAGGACTGAATTTGCATTTCTTGACAGTTTCAGGTGTTCGCCATGCTTCCAGCTATCTAATTTGTAGTAGTGGCTACCAACGGGATTACGAGCGAATGCAGTAGTATGGAGGTCTTTACCTTCAAGCAGGTGTTTTGGCAAAATTTGTAGCCCCGCCCAGCTATCTAAAGCTGGGGCATAGGCTTGGTCATAAGTAACACGGAATGTTTGTGGGTCAGGTGTCTCTGCTTTTTTAACTAGCAAAAAGTCTGAGGCATACGGGCTGGCATTTTTTTCATTCGTGACGGCTTGCCATGTGAACAGTACATCTGCACTGGTGAGCGGGTTGTTATCCGCCCATTTTAAATTTGGCTTAAGCTTAAATGTAATCGTTTTTTGGTCTGTAGAAATGTCCCAATGTTCTACAAGATCACCCTCTAGCTCAAGGTTTTTGTCGTATTTAAGTAAGCTATTAAAAATGTTGCTACTTATTGCCGATGAGGCTGACTCTCCAGCAATCATGGAGATTAAACCACTAGGTTCACCTGTCATTGCATTAATGAGCTTTCCTCCTGAAATTTTGGGAAACTGAGCGTTGTAATCAATCAAGTTTTGATTGTCTGTGGGGGAGTGGCACCCTGCAATAAACAGGATGAATGACAGACTAACCGCAATTTTCAGGTTTGATAATGGAGGCATTGGTAGTATTTATTTATTTAACATGATGCCACTATTGAATAATAAGCTTTGCACCAGGCTTGATATGGCTAGATGATTTTTTGTTCCAACGTTTAAGGTCAGCCACTGCAACATCAAATTTCTCCGCAATACTATGTAATGTATCACCACGTTTAACGGTGTAAGTTTTTTTTCTCTCTGAAGCTTTACTTTTGCTTGCAGTTTTTTTAGAGCGGCTTAGCTCATTGGTGTCAGCAAGTTCAATATTTAATAGCTGGCCAGCTTTTACTTTGCTGTTTCTCAATGAGTTCGCCGCCAGTATTTGCTTAACACTAACACCATAGTATTTAGCAATGGACTGCATTACCTCACCTTTTTTAACCTTGTGTGTGACGGTTTGTTTTGATGATGGTTCAACATCAACTTCATTATCTTCAATCACCGTGAGAGATGTGCTTTCATTAGCATCAGCTTTAGGCACTAATAATGTCGTGCTCTTTTTCATTTTCGCTTGCGATGATAAGTCGTTGACATCCCTCAGTTGAGCCAAGTTTATGCCAAACTTACTAGCAATTTTATCCATACGCTCACCACGTTTTGCCTGATAAGTTTGCCAGTTGACTAAAGGTTTTTCATAGCTCGCTAAGTTGGTTCTAAACGTTTGTGCGGCCATGATCGGTAGCAATAACTCAAGGCTCTCGTGTTCGCTGTTAATCAGTGGGCGGTCATAACTTGGATTAAGCGCAAGAAATTCTTCATGATTGATTTCAGCAAGCTTAGCAACGAGGTGGGTGTCTATACGTGCTGGTGCTGTTACTTTTGCAAAATAAGGCGTATTAGCAATGGTTGGAATCTCAAGACCATAATTGCTTGGATGCGTCATTAAGTTCTTGATTGCTTGTAGTTTTGGTACGTAGTTTCTTGTTTCGTCAGGTAGCGACAGGCTTTCGTAATCGGTAGGTAGGCCTAGTTTTCTGTTGCGTTCAATGGCACGGCCGATAGTGCCTTCACCGGCATTGTATGCGGCGAGCGCTAAATCCCAAGCACCAAACATAGCGTGTAATTTTTGCAGATAGGTAAGCGCGGCATCTGTTGCCATAGTGATGTTACGTCTGTTATCTACCCACCAGTTTTGTTTTAAGCCAAAATGCTTACCTGTTGATGGGATAAATTGCCAGATTCCAGAGGCACTACTTTTTGAATACGCTTTGGGGTTGTAAGCACTTTCAATCATCGGTAGTAGCGCAATTTCAGTAGGCATGCCACGTTTTTCAACTTCTTCTACGATATGAAATAGGTAACGTTGACTACGTTCTACCATGCGCTGCACATAATCTGGACGTGAGCTGTACCAGTCTTCATGCTTGTTTGTGAGCGCAGAGGTTGAATCAGGCATTGCATAACCATTTTTAATACGTTGCCAAAGATCATCATGTTGAGTTGCTTGTTGTTCAAATGATATGGTGCTGGATTCATCGGTAGCACTCACATTTTTATCTTTAATAGTAATTTCTAAATTCTCACCAAGGCGGCCGCCTCGAGGATTTTTTTGAATTTGTAGGTCTTTATTGTTTTCTGGTTTGCTGCCTAAATCTCTGATGGCTGGTTTGAATGTATCGTCAGAGAAGATAATAATTTCATCACCAGCTACGTTTGAGATCGTGTTGGATTCTGCATGTGATGGAGTGTTAAAGATTATTGCAAAAAAGAAGAGGCTGAATAATAGCGATGTGTGACGTGCGCGTGACAATAAATGACAAGTCTTGATGGATTGACCAATGCGTAAAAAAAATTGAGTACCCATAGAAACGCTCTTGTTCATCATAATGCAACATAGTAACGAACGTGAGCTTGATTAGTCAAGTAAAAATCACCGTAAATTACTTTATAAATATTCTCTATCTTCATGATTAATATGAGTTTCTAAGCTCTCTTATTTTGCTGAAGGTTTCTAGTGATGTTGGTTTTTCAAGGAATAAAGAAGATTGAATTTCTGAGTAATCACTACGTAGAAAAGGATTAGTTGCCAACTCTAAGGCAATGGTGGAAGGTAGTGTAGGACGCCCAGCGTTGATTAGATTAGCGGCATCTTGATAGCGCTTAGTCAGTGCTTTATTTGAAGGTTCAATTGTGAGGGCAAAGCGTATGTTGTGCAGTGTGTATTCATGAGTACAGTAAACTTGCGCACTAGCTGGAAGTGAAGCAAGCTTTTGCAAAGAGTTCATCATTTGTGCTGGCGTTCCTTCAAACAATCGACCGCACCCTGCACCAAACAATGTATCACCACAAAATAGCCATTGTTGTTGCTGATGTTCAATGTAATAGGCGATATGCCCAAGCGTATGTCCCGGTACGTCAATCACCTTAGCAGTACTTATCCAATCTCCTAAGTCAACATTATCTGGCTCGCTGACTGGCTCGTGCGCAAATAAGTACTGCTCTAGTTTAGGTGCAAAAACTTTTACATCAGGATATGTTCTTAACAATATCTCTACACCACCGATATGATCTTGATGGTGATGGGTAATTAATATTGTTTGTAAATCTAGCTTAAGTTCTTTTAGGGCTTTGATCACGGGGGTGGCATCCCCTGGGTCGACGACAATTGCCTTGTGCTGGTTATGGATAAGCCAAAGATAATTATCCTTAAAAGCGGGAATTGGAATAATTTGTAATTGATGTTGTATATCGTCTATCATCTGCTTAAGTATATTACTTAAGTAATATATTAGTTTAATTTTAATGCAATTCTAATGACATTATCGCCATGAGCCAGCCATTGAATAGATTAGTATCGTTGCATCCAGAGCATCAATGGCTAGATTCAGCACTTGGTCGTTATTTGCAACAAGAAGAGCAGACGCTATACGATCAGGCTGTTGTTGATTTATTTGGATTTAACGCACTGCAAGTAGGTTGCTTGCAAATGGATTTGCTGCGTAACTCACGTATTGCTCATCGATTTAAGTCTACAGAGTATGTCTCGTCCCCAGAGTTCACACATATGTATTGCTGTGATGACTTTTTACCTATCGCTGATACTAGTTTAGATGTATTGATTTTGCCGCATCGTCTTGAGTTTAGTGAACGGCCTCACCAAACGTTGCGTGAAGCAGAGCGTGTCATGATGCCTGAGGGGCATTTATTGATATCGGGTTTTAACCCATTGAGTTTATGGGGCGTGGTGCTTTTTTTTAGAAACTTGCTACATAAACGTAGGGCTGATGGCAAACCATTTCCCTGGAATGGCAGCTTCATTAGTTTAGGCAGACTAAAAGATTGGCTGGCATTATTAGGGTTTGAAGTGGTTTCTGTTGAGATGTGTTGTCATATTCCGCCATTTGAGCAGGAGTCTTGGCATCATCGTTTTAATTTTATGCATCAGTTGGGTGCTAAATGGCTTTCTGCAATAGGCGGTGTCTATTTTATTGTTGCAAAAAAACGGGTAGTGGGAATGACGCCACTTAAGCCCAACTGGAAAGCGGCTCCTTTGAAATCACCTTTAATTGCTAGGCCTACACAGCGTAAACCAAGCCAACGTGGCCACTCAAAGTAGTTGCAGATAATTAATCTCAGTCAGTAGTTTTAATTAACTAGCTTTAAAGTGATTCAAACCTGCATGAGTGCTTTTCTCACTTCACTTTCATCTATTTCTTTGCCGATAATGACAATTCTAGAAATAGCCTCATCCTCATCCCAGCCTTCGAGTAATGTTGGAGGGTAAGGCGTAAAGTGTACGGCATGAATGGCGAGCGGTGCGGGCTGATCTTCCGCATGAATAATGCCTTTTAAACGCAGTAATTTGCTGCCATGTGTTTGGCATAGTTTTAGAATAACAGGTTTAAGGTCGCGCCAATTGAGTGGTTTTGGCATGGTGACGGTAAAGCTGGTAATGCCATCTTGATGTGCTTTTTGTGGCAGTGTTCCTTTAGGTTGGCTAATCTTGCTAGGTGTGCGCAGCCAGCGTTGAGGGGTTGCAATTTTACCTGTTGGGTCAAATAGGCCGACATCGATGATACTGTCTGGGTTGATCTCGCCGTGTTGAATTAAATGCTGGCTGGCCCCAGGGTTAATTTCAGCTAGTTTTTCTTGCAGTGCTTTAATTTCATCACTGTTAGCGATATCTGTTTTAGTGAGCAGAAGTACATCCGCAACTGCAGCTTGTTTGAGCGCCTCAGTATTTTCTTGCAATTGTTTTAAACCATAAACGCTATCAATTGTGACTACAACGGCATCTAACCTAAACGTTGACTCAATCACCGGTTCATTCATTAAGTTACCCAAAATAGGGCCTGGGTCTGCCATCCCTGTGGTTTCAATCACTAATCGATTAAATTGCGGAATTGCCTGTAAAGCGCGCTTGAAAAATAGGTCGCGCATGGTATCTGCAAGTTCATTTTTGAGGCTACAGCAAATGCAGCCTGAATTGAGTAATACGGTATTGTCAGCGATATGTTCGCTTTCTACCTGAGTGGCTAAAATATGATCTAAGCCTGTTTCACCTAGCTCGTTAATAATGACTGCGGAGTCATGCATTTTGGGGTCACTCAGTAATTGATTGAGCAGCGTTGTTTTGCCTGACCCTAAAAAACCAGTGAGTAATGTAACTGGAATGCGTTTATCCATATTTATTTATCTTTGAGTGCTCTTTGAGCGTTAATTGCTGTTACTAGTGAGGCTAAGACTGTAATTAACGCAAAATGTTATTAAATTTAAGAGGGTTAGCTTAATTGCTCATACTTAACTTGTGTTGGCACCACATCAATTGGATGTCATTTATCAACTAAAATATATTCGACGCTGATTTTATTGATTTAGCAACTTAAATGCAACTTAATTGCATTTAAGTTGGCAAGTCTATTATGGATGGTTGCAGTCTGAGCATAAGCCTTTGATATTGATATCAATAGATTCAACATGATATTGTGCTAAAACTTGCTTGGGAAATTGTGGTTTTAATTCATGTATACAAGTCACTTTTCCACAGGATGTGCAGTGTAAGTGGGCATGCTGATGTAAGTTTGCCAGAAATTGCTTCTTATCAGAATCTGGTTTTATCGGTGTATAGCTACTCTGCGATAATTGAAATTTCCATGCGCGATTTTCACCAGAGATTTTATGGATTAAATGATGCTCAGTAAGCCAATCTAATACGCGGTAAATCGTGACACGGTCAAACTCTTTTTGACTGGACATTTGCTCCAGAATTTCAGAGTGGCTTAATGCACTATTTACGTTTGTCAGTACATTTAAGACAGCAATGCGTGCTTTGGTCGACCTTAGGCCAGCATCAGTAAAAATTTGTTGTATTTTCATGGGCTATTATTATGAGCTACATGAGAGCATGGAACAACCAGCTTTATGCCTTGCCCAGTCTGGACGTTTTTCTTCAAACTTTTCCATTCTAGCTTGTTTGGTATAAGGATTCTGCAATAATTTAAGCAGGGTTTCTATCATACAGGTGTCGCCTTGCTCGGCTAAATCAATTGCTTCTTGTGCTAGGTAGTTACGCAATACATAGCGTGGGTTAAAGCTTGCCATGCGGGCATGTCTATTTTCATCAGACTCGTTGCTTTGTAAAATGCGCTTGGCGTATTGTGCTAACCAGTCATTAAAGTCTTCTTCAAAGTTTAAATAGCCTTGTTCGGTATAAAACACACTTTTTAAGTCTGCAATGTTAGGTTTTGCTAAATTGATGTGCGGTAAATGCGTAAAAAATAGCGTCATGTCAACTTCCGCTCGCGTCATCAGTTCAAAGCAGCGGTTAATTAATTCGCCATCATCATCTTGCCAAGTGTCTAGGCCAAACTTTCCTACTAGTGAATCCATTAAGCTTTGCGTGTAAACCGCTTCATACTGGTCTAATGCATGATTTAGGCCTACTGCATCAGGCAGTAGGATAGATAGTGCGTCGGCGAGACGTTCTAAATTCCAGCGGCCAATGTCATGTTGTCTGCCAAAGCAATAACGTCTGCCTTGTGCATCGGTGGTGTTTGGTGTCCAGCCTGGGTCAAAATTATCAACCCAGCCGTAAGGGCCGTAATCAATTGTTAAACCAAGAATCGACATATTGTCGGTGTTCATTACGCCGTGCACAAAGCCTACGCGCATCCAGTGCGCAATCATGCGTGCTGTGCGTTCGCATATTTCTGTGAACCATGCTTCAATTAACTCAGTAGAAGGTTCGTCAATTAATAATGTGAGTGTTTGTTGTTGAAGCCAGTCGGTAAAGTCTCGGTCTATCGTAAAGCCGATCATTTTTTTTAATAGCGCTTGCTCACCACGGCTGGCTAGTAACTCGAAATGTCCAAAACGTGTAAATGACGGTGCTACACGGCATACAATCGCGCCTTGTTCCATTTGAGGGTTGCCGTCGTAAAACATATCACGTACCACTTGGTCGCCAGTGCTGACAAGGCTTAATGCGCGCGTTGTTGGCACGCCTAAATAATGCATGGCTTCACTACATAAAAATTCCCGCAATGATGATCTTAAAACAGCACGGCCATCGGCACTGCGTGAGTATGGCGTTTCACCAGCGCCTTTGAGTTGTAGCTCAAAACGTTTGTCATTATGTACAAGCTCACCTAGCAATATTGCACGACCATCACCCAACTGACCTGCCCAATTGCCAAATTGGTGGCCCCCATAGCAGGTTGCGTAAGATTGCATGCCATCTAATAGTTGATTGCCACCTAATGTATTAACCATGTCAGGGTGGTGCATATCTGCATCAGTCAAGCCTAGCATTTCAGCCACGGAACTTGAATAAGCCATGAGCGCTGGTGCCTTAACAGGGGTAGGCATCACGCTAGACCAAAGTGCACCTTTTACTTGGCGCGTGTAGTTCGCGGCGACAGGGTCACTAGGGAGTTCTCTGCAAAAGCGGTTATCAAAGTTCAGTTTTCTCATAGGGTACATTTTAGATGTTTTAGCTTACTTAAAGTTACAATTTTTGCAGTAAACCATGGGCTGGCTCATGTATCATTGCGGTTATATTAGGAATAGAAAAAATTGAATGAACGTATTTTACGAAGAAGACGGCAGTTTTAAAGTTGCTAGCATCATGAGCGAGGCCGAAAGCTCGATGCAAATTGAATCAGTAAGCGGTAAGCGGAGCAAAATCAAGGCGGCCAATGTGTTGTTGCGTTTCGAAGCGCCATTGTCAGGATTTTTAGAAACAGCACAAGCTGAAGCTGAAAAGCTGGAGCTTGATTTTCTATGGGAATGCTGCGGAGAGTCAGAATTTAATTTTGAAGATTTCGCTCAAGAATATTACGGTAAAAAACCTACGCATTTAGAGGCCGCTGCGATTGCGATTCGCCTACACAGTGCGCCTGTGTATTTTAACCGTAAAGGCAAAGGGCGTTATAAAGCAGCGCCAGCTGATATCTTAAAAGCAGCACTAGCTGGACTTGAAAAGAAACGCTTATTAGCCGAAAAAATGGCAGGGTATGTAGAGCAGCTAAAAGCGCTGACCATGCCAGAAGAGATTATGCAAAAACGTGACATGCTCATTTACGAGCCTGATAAAAACGCGTTTGAGTACAAGGTGCTTGATACTGCCGCAGGCGCATTGCATTTAAGCCACCTTAAGCTTTTGCATGCATGCGGTGCAATTCCATCTGTGCATGATTACCACTTAGGTGCTTTTTTGCGTGAATATTTTGCCAAAGGCACTGACTTTACCGATGCGCAAATGTCTGCCATGCCTGCAGATATCAGCTTTGATTTACCAATGGCAGAAGCTGAGGCATTTAGTATTGATGACAGCACCACCACCGAAATTGATGATGCGTTTTCAATGCGCCAGCTTGATAATGGTGTGATGTGTGTGGGTATTCATATTGCTGCGCCAGCATTGGGTATTGCGATTGATAGCGAGCTAGATATCGCCGCCATGCACCGCTTATCAACGGTTTATATGCCAGGCCACAAAATCACCATGTTGCCTGAGTCTGCAATTAGACCATTCAGTCTAGATGCAGGGCAGATTAAGCCTGTATTGTCGATGTATTTGCATGTGAACCCAGACTATACGATTGCACAGCGTCATAGCAAAGTAGAGCTGATTAAAGTGGCAGAGAATCTACGCCATGACACGTTAGAGCCTTACTTTAATGAAACTACGTTAGCAGCTGACAGTGGTCACCCATATTGGTCTAAATTATTGTTTCTATTCAACTTGGCTGAATCATTAGAAAAAGCGCGTGGCAAGTATGACCCAACGAAACCACCACAAGTAGATTACAACTTTTACGTGAATGATGGCAAGGTAAGCATTGTTGGGCGTCATCGTGGTTCACCCATGGATAAGCTAGTAGCAGAGTTGATGATTGAGGCCAATAGCCAATGGGGTGCGTTATTAGCCAGTAGTCAGGTGCCAGGTTTATATCGCGCGCAAAGTGGCGGTAAGGTGTATATGACCACTAAGGCTGAGCCGCACCAAGGCTTAGGCGTTGCTCAGTACTCATGGAGTACCTCTCCATTGCGCCGTGCGGTTGATTTAATTAATCAGCGGCAAATCATGAGTGTTGTGCAAAATCAGCCACCAGTTTATCCGCAGAATAGCGATGCACTCACCACGCATATGCGTAACTTTGAGCTCACTTACAAAGCGTATAGTGAGTTCCAAATCCGCATGGAGCGCTATTGGTGTTTACAGTATTTAATTCAAGAAAACGTGCAAGAGATTCATGCCACAGTATGGCGAGAAAACTTAGTGCGCTTGGATAACTTGCCCTATATGACCAAAGTTTATGGCCTACCAGAGCTAAAAACTGGCACACGGGTGAGTTTGCAAGTGCAAGAGGTGGATACGCTGATGATGGATTTACGCACTAAATTCATACAAGTGTTAGAAAATGAAGCAGTAGTAGCCGATGTACCAGTAGCTGACGATGAAAACGAAGTAGAGGCTGCCTAGTGTTTAGTGCCGCAAAAAAAATGTTGCGTGGGTTAGCAAACGCCGCTTTGAGTGATGCTGTGGATGTGAGTGAAATCAACGGTGTGCGCGCATTGCATTTAGGTTCTGCCACTGTGCAAAGCGCCATGCGTATTAGAGAGCCGTTTGAGTTAGAGCTTACCTACACGCGTGCCATTATGTGTTTTTTGCTGTTTCACCGTGATGTTAAACAAATGCTCACTATCGGATTGGGTGGTGGCTCGGTGGCTAAATATGTGTATGCACATTGCCCTGAGATTGTTGGCAAGGTGGTGGAGATTAACCCTAGGATTATTCAAGTCGCTAAAAATCAATTCTTCGTACCAGAAAACGACGATAGATTTGAAGTAATAGAAGCCGATGGTTTGGTTTATTTGGAAGAGCATATCGATGCAACTGATGTGTTGTTTATCGATGCGTTTGATAGCAATGGCATCCCCCCTAATTTTTGTAGCCAAGACTTTTTCGATCAATGTGCTAACACCTTAAAAAATGATGGCGTATTTGTGATTAACCTATGGGGTAGCGACAAAAAGTTTGATGTGTATCTCGCAAGAATAGAACAAAGCTTTAACAACAAAGTACTGATATTGCGTACCGGTAAGCCAGGCAATATTGCAGTATTTGGTTTTAAACAAGGCGTTGCAGATTTACGGCTCAATACCCTGCGCGATCATGCAAAACTATTAGAAAAAACGCACAAAATTGAATTTTTGCAGTTTGTAGAAAAACTAGCAGACAATAACAACAGTACCAACAACCGAATATTTATGAAAAGCGATCGTTAATTTATGGCAGTTAATCAACAAAATACGCGTGAGCAGCACGCACCTAAAGCTCAGTCTGATAGAAATCACACTAGCAAGCAAGCACCAAACCGATACTTTGCTACATGCCCACGCGGCTTAGAGCAGCTACTTGCTGATGAGCTTAAACAAGTCAGCGCAAAAGTAGTGAATGTGACCGATGGCGGAGTGAGCTTTGATGGTGATTGGTCCGTGTGTTATGCCGCCAATTTACACTCACGCATCGCTACCCGTATTTTGTGGCAAGTAGGCCGTGGTAAATACTTGAACGAAGAAGACTTGTTCGATGCTGCCTATAAAATGAACTGGCCGCAATGGTTTGATGTTAGGCATGATTTCATGGTGAAAGTAACAGGTGTTAAATGCCCGTTAAAAAGCCTAGAGTTTGCCACTTTAAAAATTAAAGATGCGGTATGCGATAAGTTCAGGCTAGCGGTAGGTAGCCGCCCATATATCGACACCAAAACCCCTAGTGTGCGTATTCATGCTTATTTAACGACAGATGAATATCAATATTATGTTGATACTTCTGGTGCTGCGCTTTATCAACGCGGCAACCGTGGCGCAAGTATTGAAGCACCATTGCGTGAAAACTTAGCCGCAGGCATTTTAAAACTCACAGGATGGCAAGCAGGCCAACCACTACTAGACCCAATGTGTGGCAGTGGTACTTTTCTGTTAGAAGCCGCCATGATCGCCCTAGACATGGCACCTGGCATTAAACGTGAGTTTGGCTTTGAGAAGCTAAAAACGTTTGAATCTGATACTTGGAAGAAAATCAAAAACCAAGCCTTGAGCAAAGTGAAGAAAGTCAGCTTTCAAAAAATCTACGGCTCGGATATGGATTTGCGCGCAGTACGTGTCACTAAGCAAAACCTAGAATCAGCTGGCTTGCTAGAGGCCGTGCAAGTGTCTCATGTTGACATGCTAGACGTTGTACCACCGGCCGATCACGGCGTATTAGTGGCTAACCCACCATACGGTGTGCGGATTGGTGAAGATGAAGCGCTGACATTGCTATACCCAAAAATGGGCGAAACGCTGAAACGTAAATTTGCCGGTTGGAATGCTTATTTCCTTACTAACGATTTACGCATGCCTAAGCTGATGCGCCTTGCACCAAGCAAAAAAACACCATTATTTAATGGCCCACTAGAGTGCCGTTTGTTTGAAATTAAAATGGTGGCAGGCTCAAACCGTAAAGATAAACCAGACGCATAAGGAAGCAACATGGCAGACTCATTGGATGCCCTAAGGGCGCGAGTAAACAATTTTGTGATCGAGCGTGATTGGGCACAATTTCACTCGCCAAAAAATCTTGCTATGGCGATGATTGTAGAAGCGGGCGAGGTCGTAGAGCATTTTCAATGGATGACAGAGCAGGAAAGTCGCCAGTTAGATGCGCAAACGAAAGAGCAGGTAGGGCAAGAGTTATCCGACACCTTAGTCTATCTGCTGCGGATTGCAGAAGTTTGCGGTATTGATTTAATTGAAGCCGCAAATAAAAAAATAGATTTAAATGCGCAAAAATACCCAGTAGACAAATGTAAGGGTAGCAACGCCAAATACACGAATTATTAGTGCGACATTAAGGATCTGCCATGGCTGACATTCATTCCCCTGTCATCGATGATTTACTGCAATCTAAAAACATTGCGTTTGAAGTGATTGATATCCCACTGAGTGAGGACAGTAAGCCTATCCGTGATTTAGAAGCGCTACTCTCTGCTAAAGGCCTCGATCCAACTTCCGTCGTACGTAGTGTGGTTTTCAAAGCTGATTCTGGCAAATACACCTTATTGGCAGTGGCAGGTGGCGGCCGTGCCGATTGGGGCATGCTGCGCAAACATCTGGACGAACGTAAGTTGCGCATGGCAGAGTATGACGAAGTGCCAGAAGCCACAGGTTATGTGGTGGGTGCAGTACCGCCTATTGCATTACCTGAAACTTTGCGAGTGTTGGTAGATAAAAGTGTACGTAACTATGATGCAGTAGTAATAGGTAGTGGCGTATTAGGCTATGCGATCACACTTAAAGGCCAAGACTTGCTAGCTTTATTGGCAGGGGCTGGTGAAGGTGAGTTTGTGAAGGTTTAAGCTAGTTTGTTAACTAATTTGTAACTAAGTCAGTTAACGCGTAAATAGCTAAACTCTAATTTCTAATTAACTATAGCCGTCACTTACCTGGGCGTCCAAGTGTTTTGCAATGCGCGTCTTTATACGGGCCATCTAACTTTACCCAACCTTCGCCAGGTAGGGTTTGTGTGCACCACACATTGTTATTCAGTTTACTTTTCCATAAATACCAAGGAGCGGGCGCTGCAGTCACTGAAAACGAAACCAATAGCCCAATCGTTACAAATATTATGCTCTTTATCATCGTTTCTGCCATTTCATAGCTAGACTGTATAGAAAATTTAAAGCTAGAGTTACGCTTGTTAAGCTTTAACTAAGCAGCTACTAGCGCCGTTAGTTTTTTAGTTGATGTACTAGACTATAACTTTTGCTTATCATCCTCTCTATACGCCTGCCTTTCAAAGAAGTTATTGCTGTATCCGTTACGACCATGAAGTATTTCCCACAGACTAGACAACGCGTAAGCAGGCAAAAAGAATACGCCCCATTGCTCATATTGCTTAACATGCACATGTTCGTGTGCTCGTAATGCACAGAGTTCCTTGTGGCATGTACCTAAAATCACATGACCAAGTGTGACAGCAGCAAAGCAAAATGGGGGAGGGCGTGATGCAAAGAAGTTTCCCACATGCCCGCCATGAAACTCAGCGACGCCAGCCACGATATGCACTCTGCCGCCTAGGGCGAGCATTACAAGCCCAAGTAATATGCCAAGTGCTGTGTTTGGTAAAGTCCAAGTATAGTCAATAAGCTTAAAAATAGGCGTGCGATCACTGTGCATTTTAAGGTATTAAATTCTGTAGGGTGGGGTTTGCACACCACGCGGTGATGACAGGTAAAAATATTGCAATACGAGGATCACAAGTGCCCACGCTACTTGGCTACCAATATTTTGGATACTTTGCATCACGGGTTGCGTTGTTATAAACCAGAGCAACAGCCACCAATACCAACGCACCGACCAATGTTGGGAACAGTAAAAACCCCCAACTTGGCTGCATTAGAAAGACGATCACTGGGTTTGACCCCGCAGGCGGATGCACTGTGCGAGTGAGCATCATCAGTGCGATTGCTGTACCCACAGCGAGCGCGACAGACCACCAATGCGGGCCGAAGGCAAAAAGAAACACAAGACCAACCAGAGAGCTGATGAAATGGCCAGCAACTACATTTCTTGGTTGAGAAAAGGGTACATCAGGATAGCCAAAAACTAATACACATGATGCGCCAAACGACCCAAGCACCAAAGCAACTGAAAGAAAATCATTCAGTGAGGCAACGGCGGCAATAGCCAAAAATCCGCCCAGCCACGCAAGCGCAACCGCTTTTGTTGATGGCTGAGGAGGTAGCGGTGCGTTGTCGCCTTTGAGTTTGCTTAGAAAAGACATGGTAACTCCCTAATTGTAAATTATTGTTTGAGATAATTGGCTGACATCATCATTGAAACCTATGTTATTAAAATTGTAACATCGATGAACATTTTCGTTAGTATGCGTAACTTGCGTAGGGTAGGGTAGGGTTTTCACTCAGCATAAGAAGCTTGTTTATAAGCGACTATATTCTGTGGGGAAGCCAAATACTGGCTTAACCCCACGCGGTATTGACAGGAAGTAATATTGCAACGCGTGGGTCAAGTGCCCACCCTACATGGCTACGCGCGACGAGGATAGGTTTTCCCAGTCTGAGCTTCCCATTCAGCAATCTTTTTTTCCATGGCCGGAGCGATTTCCTGTTCAAGTATTTCGCTCATGCTCCTTGCTGTGATAGGAGGAAGCGCCGATTCCGGGGCTGATGGCCCCATCCAGCCATCCATGGTAGGTAAAAAGTTGGAATAGATGATTTCGCCTTTTACAGCGCGAGCAATTTCGGCAAGTCTGTCCGCTGGACTTAAGGGCTGATCACTCAGGTTGGGTATCATCTGAGGCGACTCGAAGGAACCCGCATCAGAAACCGTTGCAACGAGTTTTCCATTGACGATCACCTGGCCAATGGGCTGATACTGATGAGCTTTGGCGTAATTGAAATTGACATTCTCGCGTGCCTTTTCTTGTTGTTCCCTGAGCTTGACCTCATTGATCTGGGCTTCCGTCATTTTTACGGTAATGAGCGGCCTACCTTTGCTCTTCACCATGTCTTCAATGCTATAGACTGGCCCCTCTACTCGATACAGAACGGTGGTATGTGAATTGAGGTCACTCGCGTTTTCAACAGCGAGGCGCTCCTGAGCCGCTTGTGAAATAGTCGTTGTGTCGGCAGCTTTTTCCACTAAAGGGGCGACCGTTTGCCGTTTGAAGAAAAGATTGTCCGTTACCGATGTTGCGAACGTTGCTTTGGATTGTTGAATGATCATGATTTTACCTCTCAGATGAGTACCATCCGTTTGGACTGCCGAATTAGGTTTTTGAGTTCTCAATTTGTTTGATTTCTACAGCATCGCGTGTTTTCGGTGCGGGTATCAGGCTAATAAACCGAGCTAGGCTTAACAGAGTCATAAACAGGCCAATAGTCGCGTGGAAAAGAAGTACGAATGCAGCCACAGTGGTTTTTGGCAGTAAATCAAAGTCGCCAAATGTCGTCATTGTTATAAAGCTGCTATAGATTCCGCCAAAGACCGTTCCCGTCCCAGACTGCCATTTGTGATCGAAGTCAGCGGCCATAACAGTGTATGTGCAAGCAAGCCAAAGAATTATTTCAAAGTAATTGTGCAATAGCAGTAATACGATGCGACGGTATCCCTCCAAGTGGTATTCGTCCCCCGCCTTTACTACCCGATACTCATCAAAGAGCAAAACGTTAGTCTGATATACGATGATCTCGAATGTTCTTAGAAAACCATAGAGCATAAATAAATACCCGAAGACTGGGTAGGGCGAGTAGGCGGCGACAATTACAGCCAACATTGAAAGAGCTAGATGGCATAGAACCCATAAGTCTACAAACCGAGCAGTGATCGCAGACGGAAACAGTTTTCGTGCTAGCGCAAATACCGAGATTTTTGCCAGAAAACTAAATGTGCTCGACCAGAACTCAACAATAAATGAGGGCATGGGAAAACCTAACGTTAATTAGACATCCTTTTTGACGTAAAACTTTGCGTCAATGGATATTTGTTTTGATGAAAATTATATAATTTTTTAATTAAAATCATATGCTTATTGATAAATAGCACATCCTAAAGTAGGTTTCATATGCATCAATCAATAATCACAATGTAATTGTATGTTGATGCTGACGCAACTGATGAGTATCAAATAAAAAGCCCAGCAAGTTAATCTGCTGGGCTTTAGTCATTCAAGCGTACAACTTACAACTCACTTATAAAACAGCTAAAGCTGCTTCGTAGTTAGGCTCGTCTGCAATTTCAGCTACTAATTCACTGTGTAGCACTTTATTGTTTTCATCTAACACCACAACAGCGCGTGTTGTTAAGCCTGCTAAGCTGCTATCGGTAATGAATACGCCGAAGTCTGTTGCAAATTTTGCAGTGTCACGGAATGTAGATAACGTTACTACATTTTCAATGCCTTCTGCGCCGCAAAAACGGCTTTGTGCGAAAGGTAAGTCTGCAGAGATACATAACACAACAGTGTTAGCGACGCTGCTCGCTTTTTGGTTAAATGTACGTACTGATGTTGCGCAAGTAGGGGTATCGATACTTGGAAAAATGTTTAATACTTTGCGTTTACCAGAGTATGCGTCTAGTGAAACTAATTCACGTTTTGCATTAGCGAGTGCAAAGTTAGGGGCTGTTTGGCCTGCTTGTGGTAGGTTGCCACCAACGTTAACTGGGTTGCCTTTGAGGGTCACGGTTGCCATGCTAAATTCTCCTTGTATATAAAGGGGCTAACTCTATCGTTTATAGCGCAAGCAATCAACCATAACTCTAGTGTGGGTTAGGTTGGTGCTTGTTTATATTCACTATTTATTTTATGGTAACTAGCTGTCTGTTTATACAAGCTTGTTAAACCATTCTTTTTCAAGCGGGCAGAGTGATTTAAGCGAGTAGATCTTCACTTAAATAACCAATCGTCATGGTTTGGTTGTGCAGTACGCTGTCGCTAGTATCTGGTCTTGGTGCAAACTCGCCGTATGAATAAAAGCCAGTAATCGCTGTTTGACCACCTAAAATCTGCTGTACTAGCTTCACTTCGTCGGTTACCAGTTCCGCCATTACGCCTTTACGACCAACACAACTCACGCAAATAGCCAAGCCTGTTTGGTTGACATTGGTATGGTTAGAGACTAAGTGTGCAGCATCTCCAGCGCCTTCCACTAATCTGTCGTGGGTTGATTGGCAGAAGCGCACGGTCTCACCTTCATTGACATTGCCTGCAAAGGTGAGGCTATTGTTTTTTGGATCTATTGCTAGCAATGTACGAATTTTTTCAATATCGCGTTTGCCATCTTCAATAATGGCAAATGGGAAATTTAAACCACTACCAGGTAGGCCTTTAGCTGAGTGTGATCCAATATACATGTTGTATAAGGGGAGCGCTGGTTTTCCATCAAGTTCAAGTACAACGTTTTTGTCAGACTTAGTGACTTTGCGAGGTGGACCATAAGGTTTCCAGCCTAGGCCAACGCCTGTTGCAGCAATTAAGCTGTTGCCATATAAGCCAACGGCAATGACTAGGCCGTCTGAAACAGTGTCATTAAATAGCTGTACTGTTTTACTGAAGTTAAAACCATCACCAGCCATACCGCCCATAATCGGCGTTTCGCCAAGTTCACTTTTAAAGCCTTCTAGTAATTCGGAGCCATTTACATTTAAACCATCAGAGTAGACCAGCACGGCTTTTAAGCTATCTGACTTTAGTTGTTTGGCTAACGTAACAGCTGTTTCAAATGAGTTTTGCATACCAGTCATTTTGGTATGCGTCACGCGTTGTACTGTTTTTTCCCACAGGATAGCGGTAATTTGCAGGCTATCATCATAAACGCCAGTGGCCGTGATTTCGCCAGAGGTAGAACAGCCGATGATTTGTGCTGTGGGGTAGCGCGTTTTTAATATGCTTTGTAACTTTGCTTCACCAAAACGTTTTACCGATCCAAATACCAGTACCAAATTTGCCGATGGTAAAGGTGACGTAGAGGATAAATCCTTGAGTGTCATTTTAGATGTTAATGATTCTTGCCTAATTATCATGCTTACCCCTTGGTGAACTGCATTTCCCGTTAAATCTTTAATTGTTGCGCTAGTTATGTTGCGCTAGATTTTTATTTATTATAAATTGTAACCATCAATTGTAATTATTTGTAATTTTATTATAGACTACCCTAAAGAGTGGTTGAAATAAATATTATTATTATTTTGAATAATATTCTAAATAGTATTGCTTATTAAGACAGACTATATATAAAATGAAGCACAACAAGTGCAAAAAAGCTAATTAAAGCAGTGATGCATATAAAATAAAGGAGCTTACTGGTGACCCAGGAAAAGCCGTATCAGGAAAAGCTGACGTTAGATCAGCTATCAACAGTCAAGGTGATGGTCATAGATGATAGCAATACGATTCGTCGTAGTGCTGAGATTTTTCTTAAAGCCTCTGGTTGCCAAGTCATTCTTGCAGAAGATGGTTTTGATGCATTAGCGAAAATATCTAATGAGAATCCTGATTTGATTTTTGTTGATATTATGATGCCTAGGCTTGATGGCTATCAGACTTGTTCCCTCATTAAAAGAAATGCGCGTTATAAAACAACGCCTGTCATTATGCTATCTAGCAAAGATGGCTTGTTTGACCGTGCCCGCGGTCGTATGGTCGGTTCAGACCAGTACCTTACCAAACCCTTTACCCAAGATACATTGATAGAAGCTGTGCAGATTTACGCTGCTAAAGCTAAAAGTCATCAAAAAGAGGTGGATTGAATATGGCAATACAAACTATTTTAGTCGTCGATGATTCTGCAACGGATCGTTTTTTTCTTACTGAAATGCTAGAAACTGCTGGTTATCGAGTCGTAGGTGCTGAGAGCGGTGAGGAATGTTTAACTAAAGTCAGTGCTAATCCACCAGATCTTGTGTTGTGCGATGTGGTGATGCCTGGGTTGACAGGTTTTCAGGTGACACGCACGCTAACAAAAAACCCTGCAACTGCTCATATTCCCGTTGTTTTGTGTACTGGTAAGTCGCAGGCGACTGATTTGGCTTGGGCATTGAAAATGGGGGCGAAAGCCTGCGTTACAAAACCAGTGGTTGAGGCTGATTTGTTAGCATTAATTAAAACGATTGAGTAATCAGGGCTTGAGTTTCTGGATTTAAGTAATAGACTTTTTTTATTTTAACGGCATTGATTGGGATTAATAATTAACCGTGGCACAAACTTCTAATTTACGTGAGTTTCAAGAGGCTATTCTTACTAAGCTTAAGGATGCTGCGAGCCAAGTTGGTGGGGAGTCTTTGTCCCGTTTAGGTGTTAATGTTGGCGATAAAAGATTTTTAATTAATCTACAAGACGTAAAAGAAGTATTGCCTGTGCCGCCTTTGCAATTGGTGCCATTCACTAAAGCATGGTTTTTGGGTGTTGCAAACGTCCGTGGTAATTTATATAGCATTTCGGATTTAGCTCAGTTTATGGGAATGCCAGCAACACTTAAATCGGTTAATAATCGTATTTTATTACTCAGTACCGAATCTACAGAGCAGGTTGCCTTGTTGGTAGATAGTTTAATTGGATTACGTAGCATTCAGGCTATGCAGGTTCAGCTTGCTGAGCAGGATGCTAGTTTTTTTAGCATGAATGTTTATAGTGATACAGAGGGTAACGATTGGTTGGAGTTGGATGTAGAAGCGCTTGTACAAAATAAAAGCTTTGTTCAGCCAACGTATTAACTTATTAGTGGGTGTTTAATCAACCATATAGATATAGTAATAGATGTTTGGTCAATTAAAGTTGTTAAGTAGGCATAATAAATTTAGAAATCGGGGTTAACAATGGCATTAAATCTTGCAGCGATAAAAAGCCTGCCACCACAAATGGGATCTTTGATAGGTGGTTTCTTTAGTAATGTTAAAGAAAAAATTTCTAATTTATCTGTTTCTAAGAAAAGTACAGGTGATTCAACAGGCATTAGCGCCGGTTACCGCCAGCTTTTCTTGCAGATTGTGGCATTTATTTTGTTTGCCTTGTTGAGCTTCTGGGTAATTAACCAAGTTCGCGTTAATGGCCCTATTTATAACATACTAGATACTTATGAAAAACTCACTGCGGACACTAATCCTCCGCCAATGTTTCCACTAGATGCGTTCGCGTCATATAACGAGGCTTATGTTGCATCTACCAGTTTTAATAATCAAAAGCGTGATAATGCCTTAGCAAATGCGGCAAAAAGTGAGGCCTTGTTCAAGGAGCGCTCTGAATATTGGCGTAAAAATTTAAATAATGAAAAGTTAGCAGCGCCTTTGGAGGCTGTGATTAGTGCTGGCGAGAACTTTTTTGAAGTAGCTAACAAGCGTTATATTCCAGCTTTGCCATTGGGCACAGTTGCAGCTTCAGCACCACTGCTAGACTTAACAGCAGCTTTTGAATCATCTAAACAAGCAGGTAACACTTTTACCTTAGCGATTGCTAAAGAAAACAAGGCGTTGATTGAGTCACAAACTAGATTTATTCAGTTTGTATTGATTGGCCTGTTGTTACTAGGTTTGGTCTTGCTTACTTTGATGTATTTTTTTGGTAAAAAACAAACAGTACAATCCATGACCTTGACGACTCAGCTCGCGAAAGAGGGCCAAGAAAACCAAGAGGCCGTATTACAATTGCTAGATGAGATGGGTGACTTAGCTGATGGTGACTTAACAGTAAAAGCGGAAGTACGTGACAATATTGCAGGTGCGATTGCTGACTCTATTAACTATACAATTGATAGTTTGCGAGACCTTGTTGTTGAGATTAACCGTGCAACCGAGCAAGTGACTTCTGCGACTTCTGTCGCGCAAGGAACTTCAGAGCAGTTGCTGACTGCAGCGGAGACACAGGCGTCACAAATTACACAAACTACACAAGCTGTTAACGATATGACGCGCTCTATCTTGCAAGTGTCTAGTAACGCGGAACAAGCTTCTCAGGTGGCGCAACGTTCATTAGAAGCGGCTATTCAAGGTTCGCAAGCGGTACAGAATACTATTTCAGGGATGAATGAGATTCGCACTCAGATTCAAGAAACTTCTAAACGTATTAAACGTTTGGGCGAAAGCTCACAAGAGATTAGTGAGATTGTTGAGCTGATTTCAGACATTACTGAACAAACTAACATTCTCGCGTTGAATGCTGCTATTCAGGCAGCGTCTGCGGGTGAAGCTGGTCGTGGCTTTACAGTGGTTGCTGAGGAGGTTCAACGCTTGGCGGAACGTTCATCTGAAGCGACCAAACAGATTAGTGCAATTGTGAAAACGATTCAGACAGATACGCATGGTGCGGTAGCGGCGATGGAGAAAAGTACCGAGGGTGTAGTTGAAGGGGCGCGTGTTGCAGATGCTGCCGGGCAGGCACTGAATGAGATTGAGTCTGTTACTACTAATCTTGCACGATTGATTCAATCTATTTCTGCTGCAACTAGTGCGCAAACGGAGTCTGCCACTACCGTTGCAAATAACATGCAGATGATTCAAGAAATTACGACTCAGACCACAGAAGGTACAAAACTTACGGCTGAGTCAGTGGGGCAGCTCACATCGTTGGCAGAGGAATTACGTGATTCAGTGGCTGGTTTTAAACTCTAGACATTTAGTATCTACGCGGAAGTTTAATTTTTAGCATAAGACACATAAAACGCCATGAAAAACTACAAACTGAAAATGGAAGTAAATAATGCCTGAAGCATTTGATACTGGCCCATTGTCTTGGGTTAAAGATGAAATTGATCAGTCGCTGAAAAAAGTGCTGGAAAGCTTTAACGAGGTTAATCAAACCCCAAGTGAGTTTGCTAGCTTAAGATTTACTATTGCCCATTTGTACCAAGTGAGTGGTGCACTTGATATGGTAGGTTTGGAAGGGTGTAAACGTTATTGCCATGAGTTAGAAAAGTTAGCAGATAGTTTAGCGAAACAGTTGATTCCAGTGACTCAAGAGGTAATGGAGTCTCTCATTGTTGCGGTTGAGGCCTTGTCTAAATATTTGCAAGATCTGCTTAATGGTGAGCCCGATCAACCAATCAGGCTATATAAGCCACTCAAACCTATCGTTGAGGCACAAGGGGAAACATTAGATGAGAGTGAGTTATTTTTCCCTGATGTAGATAGTAGCGCGCCAAAAAGCCTACCGAGTAACCCGATTGAAGAGTCATCTATCCCAATTTTTGTATCAGAGCAAAGAGCGGCATTTCAAAAATCTTTATTGGATTGGTTGCGCACAAAAGATCCTGTAGCGCTGGATGGCATGCGTACAGCTGTGATTAAAGTTCAAGAGGTCCAATCTAGAAACGCCCCGAAAACACTCTGGTGGACAGCTTCGGCGTTTACTGATGCCTTAGCACAAGAAAAAGTCGCAGAAAATCCAGGTGCCAAAAAACTTTGCAGTAAATTAGATAGGCAATTACGCAATGTAGCGATGGGTGATGCGAAAGTGCCATCCCGGCTACTGCGCGATTTACTTTACTATGTTGCCATCAGTGACAGAAGTACTGAAACTATTTCTGCTGTTAAAAATACGTTTGAATTAGACGCTGCTTTGCCTTCTGAAACTCAAGTGGTAGAAGCTACTAGCTCAAATGCGGCAGAACAGGCAGCATTAGCACAGCTGGTTGCTGACATTCCTACATTGAAAGACTTATGGGCTAGCATTAGTTTAAGTGATGTATTGGTTAGCGCTAATGACTTAGCTGCACTAGTAAGTAAATTTGAACATATTCAGAACACTGTTCAGCAAGGTATTAATCATGGAGGCGTTGTTAATTTATTTAATGCAACGCATCAAACTGTAGCTACCTTGCAAAATGATGTTGCTAAGTTAAATGATGCTTCATTTATTGAGGTTGCAGCCTCATTGAATTTGCTTGAGTCAAGTTGCGACCATTATCATCAGTTAGATGCTGAGGCTGGTCAAAAAATTACTACGCAAATTTCACGTCTAAATGCAGTCATGCATGGAGAGGCGTTGACACCAGCAGTTGATGCCTTTGCGACGACTCAACATGATGCTTCTTTAGTTGAGGCTGTTGCTAAACAAGTGCTGGCAGCATTGGCAATTGTAGAAAAATCGTTGGATACTTTCTTTAGAAATCCAGAAAGTATCAGTGAGTTAGGTGAAGCCAGTAAATCTTTACAACAAATCTCAGCAGCATTTGATATGTTGGAAATGTCTGTGCCGAAATCCATCGCGCAGTTAAGTGGCGCTTTTGTGGACCACTTTAGAGATAACAACAATCAAACCAGTAAAAATAACAAAGATCAGCAATCAGTTTTTGAGCTAATTGCTGAAAACTTGAGTATGTTAGGTTTGTACGCAGAAGAGTTGCCTCATGTTCACGCAGAGTCTGAACATGCTTTGTCAGAGGCTTTGTTGCGTTTAGAACAATCAGCTGCTTCATTAGGGCTGAGTGTCGCTAATGATGTGTTAGCCGTTGATCTCTCTTCAATAGATTTGAATTTAACTGATGATGAGGCGGCGGTGACGTCCATTCATCCAGCTATCACACCAGTACTAGAAATTGAGCGTGCTGTAGATGAAGTGACTGATCAGGCGTTTGATGCTGAGCTTCTTGATATTTTCTTAGCTGAGGCGGAGGAAGTGCTCGCGTCATTGGCCCAAAATCTACAAGCCTTACGCGTTAATGCAACAGACAGCGAAGCTTTTGTTGAGGTGCGAAGGGCGTACCATACCCTCAAAGGTAGTGGGCGTACAGTTGGGCTGTTAGGCATGGGTGAAGTAGCATGGGCTGTAGAAAATCTGCTTAATATTGTCTTAGATCGCAAAACGTTTCCTACGCCAGCAATTTTAGCTTTTGTTGAAAAAGTCAGTGCTGAGTTTGCAACTTGGGTAGCTATGTTGCAGCAGCACCAGAAAGTGAGTTTAACGCCGGGTCCATTCCAGCAGCAAGCAATTGAATTAGCATCTGAGCTTGAACAAGCATTAGCTAGCACTCAGCCTAAAGTGCAAAAAGAAGAAGTGTTAATTGGCGGCACACGTAAATTAAGCAAAGCATTCTTCAATATCTTTTTAGGAGAGGCTCAGCAACACTTGCAAGCCCTTTTCGATGCGCAGTCCATGTTAGTCGTTGATTCTGCTGAATTACCTACACCAGAGAGTTGCCGTGCAGCACATACGTTAGGTAGTAACGCATTGACTGCAGGATTTAAGGCAATAGGTGACTTAGCTCGTGCTTTAGAGCACTGGTTAGATGAACATCACAGTATTTGGACATCTCAACACATTTCTCTTTATGGCAATGTGGTTAAGGCCTTAGCGGATGGTTTGGAAAAAGCAAAAGCATTAAAAAACCCGAGGTCTTCACGTGCGTTGATTGTTGCGCTGAGTGAATCAACTGCTGCAATGCAAGCTTCTGTAGCACAATTAGCAGAAGCAGCTGTGTTAGAGGTTGAAAAAGCTGAGAATTCTAAGAAAAAATCAAAAACAAGGTCTAAAGCCAAAGCGAGTCAGATAACACCAATCATTGATGAAGAACATGTTCCTGAGCAAGCTAAAGAGTTGGCAGAGTTGGTAATTGATGGCGATGCTTTATTAGCTGCGGAACAGGCATTGCAGCGTAAAGATGCCATCGTTAATGATGAGTTGCTTGCCTTGTTTGTTGAAGAAGCTCGTGAGTTGATTCCTCAAATTGGCAAAGATTTAAGAGGTTGGCGCACTAATCCAAAAGAAGCTGAATATCCCGACTCATTGCAACGTGCGTTACATACCTTAAAAGGTAGTGCGCGTATGGCAGGGCAGGCGGTAATTGGTGATAGCGTACATGGAATGGAAGACCATGTGATTCGTGCATTGAGACATCAAGTAACGTCCGATGATTTTGATGCCATGTTTCTTGAGTTCGACCGTATTGGCTACATGTTGGAAGATATTGTTGGTGATATGGGGTTGGCTAAAAGCTCGCCCACTCAAGCTAAAACAGCCACACCAAAATCCACAAGGCAGAGCGAGCGTAAAACGCAATTCTTGCGTATGCGCGCTGATGTATTAGATAGGCTGATTAATGAAGCGGGTGAGGTTTCTATCATGCGTTCTCGCATGGACAGGGAAATGCAAAACTTCAAGCAGTCATCCACTGATTTGACTGATAGTATTAGCAGATTGCGTAGCTATCTACGCGAGTTGGAGATTGAAGCGGAAACGCAGTTGCAATCCCGCATGAGTTTGCTGCAAGAGGCGAATGAGACATTTGACCCACTAGAGTTTGACCGATTTACGCGCTTACAAGAGCTTACCCGTATGATGGCGGAGAGTGTAAACGACGTGGCGACCATTCAGCATGGTTTGCTACTGAACCTCGATCAGACCGATGCCGCATTGCAACAACAGAACCGCATGAATCGTGAATTGCAACAAGGTTTGATGAGCGTCCGTATGTTGCCGTTTTCAACTATTTCTGAGCGTTTGCAGCGTATCGTGCGCCAAACAGCTAGAGAGTTGAATAAACGCGTTGAAATGACTATCGAAGGCGAAACTATTGAGCTCGATCGTGGTGTGTTGGACAAAATGGGCGCACCACTAGAGCATCTGTTACGTAACGCTGTTGCACATGGGCTTGAGTCAGCGGCTGAGCGTGTGAAGCTAGGTAAATCTGAGGTAGGCCATATTAGGCTGAAAGTAAGCTTAGAAAATGATGAGATTACACTCGTTATTACGGATGACGGTGCTGGCGTTAATCTAGCTAAAGTGAAACAAAAGGCGATAGAAAAGGGTTTATTTAGTGCTGATCAGGAAGTGTCTGACCAAGCGTTGATGACCATTATTTTTGAGCCAGGTTTTTCTACTGCGGATACCGTGTCTCAGATTGCAGGGCGCGGTGTAGGGTTAGATGCTGTGCGTAGTGATATTGCAGCTTTAGGTGGACGTATTGATGTCAGCAATGCATCAGGCTTGGGTGCAATGTTCAATATTTATTTGCCTGTGACGTTGTCTGTTGCGCAAGTGGTGCTTGCCCGTGTTGGTAATCAAACTTATGCGATTCCATCTGTGATGGTTGAGCAGGTACAAAAGCTTAAATCAATTGATTTGAGTGATGCCTATAACGCAAATAAGATTACTTGGGCAGGCAGAGAGTACCCGTTACATTTCTTGTCAAAACTAGTTGGTGATGTTGATCACGTAGCGCAAGCGCATACTTATACGCCTGTCGTTTTGTTACGTAGTGGTGCTTATCGTACGGCGTTGCATGTGGATGAGTTGATTGGTAACCAAGAGGTGGTGATGAAGCCGATGGGAACCCAATTAGCACACGTGCCAGGTATGATTGGCGCAACCGTAATGGGCGATGGTGCTATTATTCTGGTGATTAACCCAGTGTTGCTGGCAAACAGGGAAGCGTTATCTAGCGGCGCAATCAAAGTCACCAATGTGGCGCCCGTGGTTGAACAGCTGAAGAAAGTTGCATTGGTTGTTGATGACTCACTTACTATGCGTAAAGTACTTTCTCGCGTACTAGAGCGTGATGGATTTGAAGTTGTTACGGCCAATGATGGTATGGATGCGATTCAAAAACTGCAGCAAATATCTCCTGCCATTATTTTGACCGATATCGAAATGCCACGTATGGATGGCTTTGAGTTCTCGCGTTATGTGAGGGATAACGAACTGACTTCTCGTACACCTTTAATTATTATTAGCTCACGTACAGCAGAGAAACATCGTAATGTGGCAACTGAAATTGGCGTCGATGCTTTCTTAGGTAAGCCAGTACAAGATGATGTGTTGATTGAGCAAGTCCACGCTTTACTGCATCATTAAAAATCGCATTATTGATAGCGGCAAGCGTGGCACGGAAAGTTATTAACTCCACGCTAGTTCCACTGCAGTTGTGGACTAACTAGTCATTAAAAGTGATTTTTTAGCAAGTGCTAAATGTAACATTTAGCGTAATTTATTTATCGTTTTTAGTGGCGACATTGCTTACAACGATACCCATCAATAAGGTAAAATTGCCTTATGCTACAAACGACACCAACCCCTTCAGTTTCTCCTAGTTTTGTCCATTTGCGTTGCCACAGCGAGTATTCTATTGTTGATGGCATTGTGAGAATTGATGACTACGTCAAGCAGGCGGTGAGTGACCAAATGCCAGCGCTTGCATTAACTGATTTAAGTAACTTGTTTGGTGCAATCAAATTTTATAAAACAGCTCGAGGTAAAGGTGTTAAGCCTATTATTGGCTGTGATATTTGGCTTGAAAATGAGGATAACCGAGAGCAACCTTCACGTTTATTGTTGCTGTGTCAGTCTCATGCCGGATACTTAAATTTATGTCATTTGTTAAGTCGTGCTTACTTAACCAATCAATATCGTGGTCGTGCGGAATTCAAACGCGCTTGGTTTGCAGAGGCTGGTACTGAGGGGTTGCTACTATTATCTGGAGGCCTTGCTGGCGATGTGGGTCAAGCCTGTACGCAGGGTAATTTGGGGCTAGCTAAAAAGCTTGCCAACCAATGGCAACAATTATTTCCAGAACGATTTTATTTAGAAGTGCAGCGCATCGCCACTGATGCAAGCAAAGCAACCGAAGAGCAGTATATTCAGCATGTACGTCATATTGCACATGAGCTAAGCTTACCAATTGTTGCTACACATCCCATACAATTTACTACGCCAGATGATTACCGTGCACACGAGGCAAGAACGTGTATTGCAGAAGGCTATGTGCTTGCAGATAAAAGGCGTCCGCAGAACTTCACTACCGAGCAGTACTTTAAAAGGCAGGCAGATATTGCAGCACTTTTTGCTGATATGCCAGAAGCACTTAGCAATAGTGTGGAAATTGCCAAGCGTTGCAATTTAAACCTCACATTGGGTAAAAATTACTTACCTCAGTTTCCAACCCCTAATAATGAAAGCTTGAATGATTATTTAATTTCAGAAGCGCGTTTAGGGTTAGCAAAGCGATTAGAAGTGCTATTCCCAGATGAGCAAATTCGCGCTAGCAAACAAGATGCCTACTCAGCAAGGTTGGACTTTGAAACTAATGTGATTAACCAGATGGGTTTCGCTGGTTATTTCTTAATCGTCGCTGACTTCATTAACTGGGCCAAAAATAATGGCGTACCGGTAGGGCCAGGTCGGGGTTCTGGTGCGGGCTCTGTCGTTGCGTATAGTTTAGGCATTACTGACCTAGATCCACTAGAGTATAACTTACTGTTCGAGCGGTTCTTAAATCCCGACCGCGTTTCCATGCCTGACTTTGATATCGACTTCTGTCAGGAAGGTCGCGACCGTGTGATTGACTACGTGAAACAGAAGTATGGGATTGATGCTGTTTCACAGATCGCCACCTTCGGTACCATGGCGGCAAAGGCCGTGATTCGCGATGTTGGGCGCGTATTGGATTTGCCCTTTAACTTTGTAGATGGCATTGCAAAACTAATACCGCTAGAACTTGGCATTACACTGTCTGATGCTTTAGAAAAAGAGCCACAATTGGCAGAGCGTCGTGAGAGTGAAGAGGAGGTCAAAGAGCTTCTTGAACTTGCGCTAAGACTAGAAGGTTTAGTACGTAATATCGGTATGCATGCGGGCGGTGTGTTAATTTCCCCCAGTAAGATTGCAGATTTCTCACCAGTGTATTGTCAGCCTGACGGTGCAAGTTTGGTTAGCCAGTATGATAAAGATGACGTTGAAGCGGTAGGGCTGGTTAAGTTCGACTTTTTAGGATTACGTACCCTTACCATCTTAGATATGGCATTGGAAAATGCCAATAAACAGCGTGCTGGTAACAATTTACCGCCATTATCATTTGAAACCTTGCCTATTAACGATAAGCCAACGTTTCAACTATTAAAAACTGCCAATACGACAGCCGTATTCCAGCTAGAGTCACGTGGCATGAAAGACATGCTTAAACAGGCGATGCCAGATTGCTTTGAAGATATTATCGCCTTGGTCGCATTGTATCGTCCGGGTCCGATGGATTTGATTCCTGATTACTGCCGACGTAAGCACGGTAAGCAGCGTGTAGAGTACCCGCATCCGCTGACTGAGCCGATTTTGAAAGAAACCTACGGGATTGCGGTTTACCAAGAGCAGGTGATGCAGATTGCACAGGTGGTGGCTGGCTATAGTCTGGGTGGTGCGGACTTGCTGCGTCGTGCGATGGGTAAAAAGAAAAAAGAAGAGATGGATGCCCAGCGTAAGATATTTACTGAGGGTGCAACCAAAAACAACATGACTGAGCAACAGGCCAGTGATTTGTTTGACTTGCTTGAAAAGTTTGCAGGGTATGGTTTTAATAAGTCTCACGCCGCAGCCTACGCGCTCGTTGCTTACCATACGGCTTTTCTTAAAACACATTACCCGGCAGCTTTCTTGGCAGCAACGATGTCTGCTGACATGAATAACACAGACAGTGTTCACATATTTTATGATGATTGTGCGCCGAATCAGGTTGAGGTATTGCCACCTGATGTCAATGAAAGTGAATTCAAATTTAAGCCTATTAGTAAGAACCAAATCTTGTATGGTTTGGGTGCAGTGAAAGGCACAGGTGCTGCCGCGATTGATGTGATTTTAGAAGCGCGTAGAAAAGATGGCCCATTTACAAGCTTATTTGATTTTTGTAGCCGTTTAGATTTACGTAAAGTGAATAGGCGCGTCATTGAATCGCTGATTAGAGCCGGTGCGTTTGATAAACTTGAGCCTAATCGACATGCATTATTAGCAGGGGTTGCTTTAGCGATTAGTGCGGCTGAGCAAACGAATGCCAATAGTAATCAGAATAGTTTGTTTGGTGAGGCATCTGACCAATCTGTACATGTATTACCTAGCGTTTCACCATGGCCCGAGCAACAGCGCTTGCAGGAAGAAAAGGCAGCGCTTGGCTTTTATTTTAGCGGCCATCCATATTGGTCATATCAGAAAGATTTAAGCCAGTTCATCAGTACAACGTTGGCAAATTTAGCGCCTAAAGATCAGCCTCAGCTATTAGCTGGGATTGTTTCAGGTGTGCGTAACCGTATGACTGCGCGCGGTAAAATGGCAATTGTGGGTTTGGATGATGGTACAACCAGAATTGAAGTGGTGGTTGGCAATGATTTATTGAATCAATCGCAACAACTGTTAAAAGATGACCAGTTGGTGATTGTGGAAGGCAGAGTGAGTCACGATGAATTTTCTGGTGGTGTTCGTGTGAATGCCAGAAAGCTATATGACCTTTCTGCATTGAGAAATAGCCGCGCCAGCTTTTTAAAAATCATGTGTAATGGTCAATCTGATGCGCTTAAATTAAAGACACTATTAAAGCCTTATTGTGTCAGCGCTTCAGATGAATACCGTGGATGCCCGATTAAAATTGAGTACCATAATCAAACCAGTAAAGTCGAACTCATGCTAGGTAATGATTGGCGAGTGGATTTACATGATGAGCTGATTATGAGTTTAACCGAATGGTTGAGTAAGAATAACGTAAAAATCCTATATAATTAGCGCATTGTGGATATTGCGATATCAGTGGTCTGAAAGCCTCTGAGATTTAACGGTTTTATGCAAACTTAGCGATTCTTTAATGTGTTTGCTAAGCATGCAGACATACACCTAGCAAGATAAATAGGCATAATTGAATCAGATAATTTGAGACAAAATACAACGATATGAAAATTACTTATTTAGATTTCGAACAGCCAATCGCTCAATTAGAAGCGAAAATCGAGAGTCTGCGTTCATCACATGATGATCACGATAACTTAGATATCTCAAAAGAACTGACAGCATTAGAAAAGAAAAACAAAAAATTGTCTGAAGATATTTATGGCAACCTAACTGCTTGGCAGATTTCTCAGTTGGCACGTCATCCACAGCGTCCGTACACATTGGACTATATTCAGGCTCTATTTACAGATTTTGAAGAGTTGCATGGCGATCGTGCATTTTCAGACGACCCTGCGATTGTAGGTGGTATTGCTAGGTTTGAAGGCCAGCCAGTGATGGTGATTGGGCATCAAAAGGGCCGAGACATCAAAGAGCGTCAATACCGTAACTTTGGTATGCCACGTCCTGAAGGATATCGCAAGGCTTTGCGTTTATTCCGCTTAGCGGAAAAATTCAATATACCAATCATCACGCTCATCGATACCCCAGGTGCTTACCCTGGTATTGGTGCAGAAGAGCGTGGGCAATCTGAAGCGATTGCACGTAATTTGTATGTGATGGCTGAGCTGAAAACACCCATTATTGGCGTGATTATTGGCGAAGGTGGTTCTGGTGGTGCTTTGGCCTTGGGTGTTGTTGATCAGCTATTGATGTTGCAATATGGCACTTACTCAGTGATTTCACCTGAAGGCTGCGCTTCTATTTTATACAAGAGTGCAGACAAAGCTTCTATCGCCGCTGAAGCGCTTGCCATTACTGCCGATAAACTGAAAGCATTGGGGTTGGTCGATAAAATCGTACCTGAGCCGATGGGCGGTGCGCATCGTGCACCAGAAGAAATGATGGCGTCATTAAGAGCAGCGCTCAAAGAAGAGTTGACTCGCTATAAATCTAAATCAATTAAAACATTATTAGTGAGCCGTTATGAGCGCTTAATGAGCTATGGTAAATTCAAAGAAGTTGCTGAAAAGTAACGCTTCTATCAAAAGGGCTGGTAAGCAAGTGTTAGCAAGCCAGCCTGTTTCAAGTGAACTTTACCCCGTACTATCCAAACTACATTCTTTTTTTACTCAACACTTATCTTTTGACGAAAAATCATTAACGTCATCGCCAGCATCTAAGCTGTTGCTGGCATTAAGTGGCGGTTTAGACTCATCAGTATTGTTACATTTATTGGTTTCGCTGAAGCCTATCCTTCGGTTTGAGCTACACGCCTTACATGTGCATCATGGATTAAGTCCTAATGCAGATGCGTGGGCTGCGTTATGTACGGAGCAGTGTCAGTCACTGGATGTGCCAATTAGAGTGGTGCAGGTTAATGTGGATCAATCCAGTAAGTTAGGTATTGAAGCAGAAGCACGTCAAATGCGCTATCAGGCATTGTTTGATGAAAGACTATCTATACAAGCAGATTTTATTGTGACGGCGCATCATCAAGATGATCAGGCAGAAACATTCATTCTGCAGCTGATGCGAGGAGCAGGGGTGAAGGGGCTTAGCAGTATGGCTGAGGTTGATCGTATACGTAGCTTGATTAGGCCATTACTGAGAGTCTCTCGGCAAGCGCTATATGATTACGCTATTCAGAATGAGCTTCAGTGGTGTGATGATGAAAGTAATGACAATACACAATATGAGCGTAATTTTGTGCGTCATGATGTCATGCCTATTTTGCAGGCACGTTACCCCAGTGTGAAATCGGTATTATCAAGAACCGCATCACATCTAGCTGAGGCCAATGCTTTGCTGAATACATTAGCAGAAATAGATGCACAAACTTTGGTGGTGAATGACAGTGTTTGTTTGCAGGGCTTAAGTCAGTTAAGTAACTCGCGTGCCAAGAATCTATTGCGTTGGTGGTTTGCTCAACACTATCTTTCGATGCCTACATCCGATCATTTGGCTGAAATGTTACAGCAGTTATTGAACGCTAAGCCAGATGCTGAGCTAAGTATAAAAATTCAGCATTACACACTAAGACGCTATCAGCAAAGAGCTTATCTTTCTATTGAGCAAATCAATGAGCCGTTTGATTTGGTCTGGAATGGCGAAAATGAACTGATGGTACCGAATGGTGGGAAGTTGATTTTCAGGCAAGTCGAGGGCGCAGGATTGGCGCTAAAATTTGGTATGACTAGGCTGAGAATTACTAACCGTAGTGGCGGTGAGCAATTTAAGCCAGACGTATTAAGACCAACCAGAACACTTAAACATCTATTACAGGCCGCCAATATCCCACCATGGCAGCGAGATCATTTGCCGTTGATATACTGGCAAGATACTTTAGCATGCGTCCCAGGTGTCGGTGTAGCACATGAGCTAAGAGCATCTAAAAATGAGTTAGGCTTAGACATTACTTGGCAAGCACTAGGCACTTAATATATAAGTCGTCATACATCACTTTTTGATGCAATCAATACTAGATGTTGTTGTGAAGAGTGAAGGTCAAGCGCAGATGTTCCTAGTCATGAATGATAGCTATTAGCGCTATTTCTTAAGTAGTATCTTGAGTTGAGACCAAATATTATCTAGTACTAGTGGTTGAGCAATCGCGTTAGGATGGAGACCGTCATCTTGAATTAGGTTCGTCTTTGCAGCGATGTTTTCTAGCATAAACGGTACAAGCGGAATTTGGTGCTCTTGGCTGAGTTTTAGGTAGCTCTGGCTAAATAGCTTTGTATATTGAGGGCCATAGTTTGGTGGGATTTTCATCCCCACGAGCAATATCTTCGCACCAGATTTTTTACCTTCTTGAATAATCGTGTTTAAATTAGCGATCATTGATTCGATAGGTAGTCCACGCAGACCATCATTTGCGCCAAGTTCTAAAATGATAATATTAGGCTTTATTTGGCTGAGGGCGTTACGAATACGGCTTGCTCCGCCACTGGTTGTTTCGCCGCTAATGCTCGCGTTGACGACATCATATTGATAATGTTCTGAGACTAGTTTTTGTTGCAGTAACGATGCCCATCCTTTTTGCTGCGGGATACCATAGGCTGCCGATAAACTATCACCATAAATCATTATTTTTGGATTTTCTGCATAAGCGGGTACCGACCATGCAACGAAACTCGAGAAAAACAAACTAAGCAATAAGGTTTTTAATACTAACAATAAACGGAACAACATGAATGCAACAATCTCCAATGATTCAAGCGCAAGACCTGCACTACGAAGTTACTAACCATGATAACCAAATTCGCATATTAAGTGGCCTAAATCTCAGTGTAGAGAATGGCGATCAAATTGCCATTATTGGTAGTTCAGGTTCAGGTAAATCTACATTACTTAGCTTACTTGCTGGTTTGGACGTTCCTACCAGTGGAAGCGTTCAAATTAAAGGTGCTGCATTTAGTGATTTAAATGAAGATGGCCGCGCAGCTGTTCGTGCGAGAGACATGGGTTTTGTGTTTCAGTCATTTCAATTATTACCTGCACTGACGGCATTAGAAAATGTGATGCTACCACTACAGTTAAAAAGTCATCCTAGAGCTGAAATGTTAAGTCTTGAAGCTTTGGATAAAGTGGGACTTAGTCATCGTGTTCAGCATTATCCTAAGCAGCTATCAGGAGGAGAGCAACAACGTGTCGCAATTGCACGTGCTTTTGCGACACAACCCAGTATTTTATTTGCAGATGAGCCTACAGGTAATTTGGATAGTGCAACAGGTCAAATGATTATTGATTTGTTGTTTAACATGAATAAAGAGGCTGGTACTACGTTAGTATTAGTCACGCATGATATCAAGTTGGCTAATCGTTGTAAGCGATTGTTTAAATTAGATAATGGTGCTCTGTTAGAAATGGCGCAAGTATGACACTAGCGGCTAGGTTGGCATGGGCACAAACCATCAGTTTGTGGCGTGCAGGTGCATTAAGGGTATTGGTATTTGCACTAATTTTGGCAGTTGCGGCGATTACTGCTGTGAGTTTTTTTACACAAAGAATTGAGTCTGCACTCAATCAGCAGGGCAGTTTGTTAATTGGTGGAGATTTGGCAATTTTAGCTGATCACCCGATACCTGATGCTTTTGCTGATCGTGCCAAACCACAGGCAATTTTAACGACACGTACCTATGAATTTGCCAGTATGGTGATTCATGGTGAGTCTAGCCAATTAGTGGAAATTAAGGCGGTTGAGCCAAACTTTCCTTTGCGGGGGAATTTAACAATAGGTCAGCACGCGAATGATATTGGTCAATCTGTACAGACGGCTCCTCAACGTGGAGTGGTCTGGATAGAGCCAAGGCTAGCAACGCTACTCAATATAAAAGTAGGTGATCAGCTTCAAGTAGGTGAGTTAAGTGTGGCAGTAAGTGCCATTTTGTTACGTGAGCCGTCGCGTGGTGGCAATATGTTTAGCTTTGCACCACGACTAATGATGAATGCTGCTGATTTGCCTGCAACTCAACTTATTCAATATGGTAGCCGTGTGAAGTACCAGCTTTTGTTGGCCTCTAGTCCAGCACAAATTAATCGTTATTCCGAACAAGTTAAACCCATATTGGGCAGAGGCGAGCGAATGGATGATGTTCGTAATGCGCGTCCTGAAATTAAAACTGCCCTAGACAAAGCACAGCAATTTCTTGGTTTATCTGCCATGGTAAGTGTGGTGTTGGCGATGGTGGCCATGTTGCTATCAAGTATTCCTTACATCAAACAAAGTTTAAATACATTTGCTTTGATGCGGTGCTTTGGTACGCAGCAAAACACTGTTTTGCAGATATTGACGATTCAAACATTAATTATCGCGTTATCAAGCGCATTAGTTGGTGCGTTGCTTGGATTTTTTGCACAACTAGGATTATCACAATTGGCAGGTAGTTTATTTGTGGAAACATTGCCATCTGTCTCTTTAGCTCCTGTGTTAATAGGATTTTTGGCTAGTATTGGGATGATGGTAGCCGTGGTGCTACCACATGCTTGGCAGATGAGAAATCTTTCAGCGATGAATATACTAAGGCGAGAAACCTTAGTACAGCCGCTTACAGCTCAGGCAAAATTTCTACCAGCAGCTTTTGTGATGGTGGCCATGATTTTTTGGCAAGCACGTGATGTATATATTGCAGTTTCAACGATTGTTGCAATGCTCGCATTAAGCTTGATTATATTGGGCTTTGTTTATGGCCTCACTTATGTGGCACAGAAGTTTTTAATGATAACGCCTAAAAGTAGTACCTGGGCATCAATTAATTTAGGGATACAAGGCTTAAAGCGACGGCTAGGATTGTCCACTGTGCAAATGATAGGGTTCTGTATGGGGCTGATGGTCATTATGCTACTCACGTTGATACGAGGTGATTTAATTCGTAACTGGCAAGCCTCTTTGCCAGAGGGGGCACCTAATCGATTTGTGATTAATATTCAACCAGACCAGATTGATCAAGTAAATCAGTTTTTCATTCAACAAAATATTCAAGATGCCGCCATTTTTCCAATGGTTCGTGCGCGATTAGTCAGTAAAAATAAACAGTTAATTAATTCCGTGAAATGGGATGATGAGCGTGCAAAAAGATTAGCTGAGCGTGAGTTTAATTTGTCATGGGCTGCGCAAATGCAAAGCGACAATAAGCTACTTGCTGGGCGCTGGTGGCAAGAAAATGAGTATGGAAAGCCATTGATCTCACTTGAAGAGGGTTTAGCTAAAAGCCTTAATATTCATGTTGGAGATCAACTGCTTTTTGATGTCGCAGGTAGTCCATTAACACTCACCGTCACAAGCTTAAGAAAAGTGGAGTGGGATACGATGCGTGCTAATTTCTTTGCAGTGACACCGCCAGGAGTGTTAGACACTTTTGCTGCTAGCCACATCAGCAGTTTTCATTTGCCGATTGGCGCAGAGGAGTCACTTAATCTACTGGTGAAGCAGCACCCCAATTTAACCGTGATTGATATTGCAGCACTCATGCAACAAGTTCGTGGAATTATGCAAAAAATGAGTCAAGCAATTGAGTATGTTTTTGTATTTAGTTTAATTGTAGGTGTTGCGGTACTCTACGCAGCGCTTGTTGCTACCAGGGAAGAGCGAGTGACAGAAGCAACACTGCTGCGTGTGTTTGGCGCTTCACGCAAACAAGTAAGTATTGCTTATATCGCGGAGTTTGCCTGTATTGGAATTATTTCGGCATTAGTCGCATCAATCGCTGCGAATGGTTTGGCGTATTACATTAGCGCGAATGTTCTCAATATACCGTTTCAGTTTAATTTAGGTTTGGTTGTATTCAGCACATTAGTGGCTGCAATTTTGATTCCACTGGCTGCATGGTTAGGGTTACGTAGTTTTTTGAATATTGCACCTAGGCAGTTACTTAATAGTATGTAATCGAGTTGTATTTTTAATCAAAAACATCTAATAGAAAAACAAAAGCATAGCTAATAAAAAAGGGTTACAGCAAGCTGTAACCCTTTTTTGCTAAGCAATCGTATCTAATGGTGACTGCTTAATTTACATCTAGTAGTTTACTTCTTTGGACCACCAAACTCATAACGAGCACCAATCCAGGCCGCACGTGGAGCACCTGGTAATAGGCCAAGTGTGCCATAGGTACCGTCTGCAGCAAACATTGTTTCAGCTAAACGACCACTCACATTATACTCACGGTCAAAAATGTTGGTGGCTTTAGCAAACGCTTTCCAACCATTACCGATGTTATATTGAGTATCTAAGTTCACAATGAAATAGCCACTTACTTTGCCGTTTCCTGTAGCACAGCTGGTGTTGTCAGCAACACAAGTTGCACTATTCGCACGATGTTGATTGTTTTCGTTACCCCAAACATAAGCGTTTGAGAACCCGATCACGTTAGTACCAATAGACCATGCTGGCGTTACTGTGTATTGACCACGTAGTTTCAACTGATGTGCTGGAATAGATGGAATTCGATCACCTGGTTTTGCGTAGATCATTGAGTTGCCATCTTCTGATGAATTAGAAGAGCTTACAAATGAAACATCAGAGTCGTAAGTTGCACGAACATAGCTGTAAGAAGCACTCCATTTGAACTTGTCAGCATCACCAGCTAAGCCCATATCAATCCCTTGGCGTTTAGTTCTGCCTACGTTTTTATAGTAGCCAGCACCGTTTGATGAACCAGCCGCCGTAAATTGAATGTCATCATGGTTGATAGCTTGATATAGCCCAGCATTCCAACGAATGTTCTCAGTGAGTAGGCCACGGCCACCAAATTCATAAGTCTTCGCAACCACTTGGTTTAGAGGAGGGTCATCTGCCATTGCTGATGGAAGTAGGCATGGCGCTGCTGGGTTTGAACAGCCTAACTCAATAGATGTAGGTGCTCGGCTAGATTCACTATAAGATGTGTAGAACGTTAAATTATCATTAGGCGTATGTGTTAGGCCTATGGTTGGATTTAAACGAGTATAGCTATCTTTCGCAGTCAAGCTGTTTGGGTTAGTCGCTGAACGGTCGCCTCTTAACGTATCTACGTTATCAACACGTGTAAAGTTCCAGCTTGCACCAGTCGTTAAATGCCAGTGATCATTCAGTGATAATGTATCTGTTGCAAATAAACGTGCTGTGTATTGCTTACCAGTAAGGCCGGTTGTTTGTGTACCAGGTAATACGCCATATTCATTAGCAGAGTCGTAAGCAGGGCTGTTGAAGATTGGTGCGCGACTATAATCAAACACATCTGGATTGTTGGTTGCATCGTAAACATTAATCAACTCCGATTGCTTGAAACGCATCAATGTGTAGTCATAACCTGCACCAACTACAAACTGATTTTTCTTACCAAGCCAGTCTTGATCAAAGGTTATCTGACCTGTTGCACCGTAAGTATCCTGAGTAGTTTTGCTACTATTTATTACAGAGCCAGTGTATTCCTCATTCAAATCAAATTGAGCTACGTAATTGCCAATAGTGCCAGCCCCATCGGATTCGCCTTCCCACAAGTCGCCATTAGTTGTATGACGATTAGATTTTCTGTAATACACGTTGCCAGAAAACATTGTGTCTTCATTAATCCAATGTGAACCATTTAACGCTAAGAAGTGTGAGTAGTTGTTGGTAAAGTCTGGGCGAGTATGAATTTGATCACGGTCACCGCTTAGCAAGTTTTCTGGAGCAAAGCCGTTGCCGATCAGATTGTTGTCGGTACCGATATAAGTTAAATCTAACTTAGTCGATTCATTTTGCCAGCCTAATTTACCAAATAATTGGTTGAGGTGAGAAGGTGAGTAATCTCTCCATCCGTCTTCAGTCGTGTGTTGATAGCCGAACATGTAATCCACAGAGCCATCTTTAGATACACCACCAGCCTCAATCAACGCACGTTGACGACCCCAAGAGCCAGCTTCATATTCTAAAGCCATGCCTTGATTATCACGACCACTTTTAGTTTGAATAGCAATCGCGCCGCCTAAAGTATTTAAGCCGAATAATGGGTTTGATCCAGGCACTACTTGCATATTGCCAATCGCAAAACTAGGAATTTTGTCCCAAAGTGTTACATCGCCAAATGGTTCGTTTACACGTACACCATCCACATAAGTAGAAAGGCCTTGAGCATTACCTAATAAAGAAGAGGCGGAATAACCACGGAAGTTAATTTCCGGTTGCCATGGGTTACCAGACATATCTGACACTGTCACGCCCTGCATGTTGTTCATCATGTAATCAGCGATTGAAACACCAGCTTGATTAGCAACCTCTTTTGGTGAGGCCATTTGAATATTGGCAGGTACTCTATTTAACGGTAAGCCAATACCTGGTAACGGCGTTGTGCCGTATACCTCGATTTTCTTGATATTAATTGCAGTGTCATCTGCAAGTGCTGGCGTGTTTGCAAAAGCAAGCATCACCGCTACAGATGTAAGTTTCATTAATGGTTTTTTCATTATGTACTTTCGATAAAAATTCTAGGCTATCTTTCATAAAAGATATGCATATCAAGCAAAATATATTCCAATTTAATTTTCAATCCGTGTTGGTTAATTCAAGTGATTGAATTAAATTAAATTAAAAAATATGATAACTATATAGCTAAGTGTTTAACTTAAATTTATGGTTGTAATAAACCAATATTATGGTTGTATATAACCAATTATTGGTTGTAATGAACCAATAATTGGTTGATGATAGTAATCTTTATTTTTACTATCAAATCATCTCGTTATTTAGGTGGCGTTTTTTATCATCTGTGGTGTTTGGAATGCTTCTTGCTATTCGTTAAGCAAATAAAGAAAATTAATATTTGTATTTCAGGAGTAATCATTGCAATTAGCGCATCTCAACAATACTGAAGCTTCAACATTAGCTAAACAGCAATCAAAGTTATTGATTGTTGAAGATGAGGCTCTTTTTGCACGCGCTGTGGTGCGTCGTCTGCAAAAGTCTGGCTATGAATGTGCCCATGTAGAAAGCCTACAAGACGCGCGAAATATTGTGAAGCAGTTTACACCAGACATTGTTTTGCTCGATATGCGATTGCCAGACGGTAATGGCTTGGATTTACTTACTGAGTTTGTTGCAAAAGGTGCTGTGGTGATTGTCATGACTGCGCATGGGGAGATTAGCGATGCTGTTAATGCAATGAAGCTAGGTGCAGTTGATTACCTTAAGAAACCAATTGATCTAGAAGAGTTGTTGTTGTCGATCCAAAAGGCTGAAACTGCAGCAATGCAGAGTAAGAGTCTTGATTATTCACGTCAACGCAATACACATGCATCAGAAGGTGTTGAGCTGTTGGGTGATAGCTTAGCAATGCAAAATGTAAAAATGCAAATTAAACGTATTGCTCAGTTAGTATCAAACGACAGCGTTCCACCTACTGTTCTGATAGGTGGTGAAACAGGCACTGGCAAGGATGTTGCGGCACGTTCGTTGCATTTATCTTGTGCAAATAGTGATAAACCATTTGTGCATGTCGATTGTGCATCATTACCAGCTGAGTTGATGGAAAGTGAGCTCTTCGGTCATGAAAAGGGTGCTTTTACTGGCGCTGTTAGCGCTAGGCCTGGGCTGATAGAAGCAGCCGAAGATGGCACTTTATTTTTAGATGAGATTGGTGAATTGCCTTTGGCGCTACAGGCAAAATTGCTTAATGTTTTAGAGCGTCGAGTGGTTCGACGCATCGGCTCAACTAAAGAGCGCTCAGTTCCTGCGCGTTTTGTGGCGGCGACTAATCGTGATCTTCATGAAATGTCTCAAAATGGCCGCTTTAGACAAGACTTATATTACCGTCTTAATATGATGAGTATTTTTATGCCACCATTGCGTGATCGTGGTCACGATATTATGTTGTTGGCAAAAAGTTTCGCAGCACAAACCGCTAGGCGTTATGGCTTACCAAGCCCACATTTTACTCGAGAGGCAATCAGTACCATACAAACATACGCTTGGCCAGGTAATGTCCGTGAATTAAAGCATCAGGTCAGCCGAGCTATGCTACTTTGTCATCATGGCGAACTGACAGATATTGATTTGGCACTCCCTAATAGTCGCATGGAGACAATTCCAGTTCCTCTATCAGACTCTCATCAATCGACTTTAGATGCAGCAGAGAAGTCTATATTAATGCAAGTGTTGGTTGATACTAAATACAATGTTTCAGAAGCGGCAAGGAAGCTTGGCATTACCCGCATGACAATGCGCTATCGTATGGATAAGCATCAAATTAAAGTTTAGTCAGCTTAATCACGGTTTTATGAGCTTGGAATGATAAAAGCGAGGTATCTATCAGTCTGGGTTATTCTGTATTTTCTTGTAAATTAAGTGTATCTCTAATTTTCATAAAAATAGCTGCATGGTATGATTCGAGCAATCATAAAATGAAAGAACCCTATGCGAATCGGAACCCCTTTAAGCCCTAATGCAACTCGTGTCATGCTCTTAGGTAGTGGTGAGCTTGGTAAAGAGGTGATTATCGCACTGCAACGCCTAGGTGTTGAAGTGATTGCTGTCGATCGCTATAAAAATGCACCAGGTCATCAGGTTGCACATCGTGCTCATGTGATTGATATGACCGACGATCAAGCATTGCGTCAACTGATTGCACTTGAAAAGCCACATTTGATTGTCCCTGAAATTGAAGCTTTAAATACAGCAACACTTGCCGATATTGAACAATCTGGCGTTGCAACCGTCATTCCCACCGTTAAAGCTGTTCAGTTGACGATGAACCGAGAAGGTATTCGCAGACTTGCAGCTGAAGACCTTAACCTGCCAACATCTCCTTATGCATTTGCCAGAAGCGAAGCTGAGCTCCAAGCTGCGATTGATGCTGGTATCGGCTATCCATGTTTTATCAAGCCAACTATGTCTTCCTCTGGTAAAGGCCAATCACGCATTACACAGGCCAGTGAAGTGTCCTCAGCTTGGGAGTATGCTGCGTCCGGTGGACGTGTTAATCAAGGTGTAGTGATTGTTGAGGGGCAAATTGATTTTGATTATGAGATAACCCTGTTAACTGTCCGTGCAAAAAATGCGCAAGGTGAAATCACAACTTACTTCTGTGAGCCAATTGGCCACGTGCAAGAAAAAGGTGACTACGTGGAGAGCTGGCAGCCACAACCTATGGCCACCAAAGCATTGGAAGAGTCTAAACGTATCGCTAAAGCTGTGACTGACAGCTTAGGTGGGTTAGGTTTGTTTGGGGTTGAGTTGTTTGTGAAGGGCGACTACGTTTGGTTTAGTGAGGTAAGTCCTCGTCCACATGATACGGGCATGGTGACGATGGCAACACAACGCTTCAGTGAGTTTGATTTACACGCACGTGCAATTTTAGGATTGCCCGTTGATGTAAGCCTGCGAGAAGCAGGTGCTAGTGCAGTCATCTATGGTGGGCATAATACTCAGCAACTAGCTTTTGATGGTGTAGAAAAAGCCCTAGCCGTGAATAATGCTGATATTCGCTTATTTGGTAAGCCAGAGTCCTTTACTAAAAGGCGCATGGGCGTTGCATTAGCGACAGGTAAAGATATTACAGAAGCTAGAGTAAGTGCAAAATTAGCAGCTGATCTAGTAACACCTGTTGATGTTTAATGTGGGGATAGTAGCCGTACATTTGTGATGTGGGCTACAAACTGCGCTACAAAAAATTCCTACATTTAAGGTTATAGGCATATGTTGAACGAAATAGAAGAAGCGGGTAGTGATAAGCGTACATTTTTTGAGCTACTTGGTGGCGAAGAAAAAGGCACCCAAAATATTCGTTTATTGGTGGAAACGTTTTACGACATCATGGATAGTGATCCAAAAGCGAAGCCTATCCGTGACATGCATCAATCAGACTTAACTTCTGCACGCGAGAAGCTGTTTATGTTTCTAACAGGGTGGACAGGTGGACCGCAACTTTATATCGAGCGCTATGGGCACCCTATGCTGCGTAAGCGCCATTTGCCCTTTGCTATTGGAGAGTCAGCACGTGATCAATGGATGTATTGCATGATTAGAGCGATGCATCAGTTGGAGTATGATGAAGCATTGATGAAAAAATTAGCCAATCAGCTGTATGGCGTGGCTGATTTTATGCGTAATCAACAGGGGCACTAACTTCCCTTAATCCAATCACTGCAGGTAATAAAAAGGGGCCATTAGTGCCCCTTTTTAGCTGGGCACTAATGGCCCGCGTAACTCAAAAAGATTAATTACTTTCTAGATAACAGTCCACCAAGCAATGCCGCCACAGGCGCCTTTTTGGTGTTAATTTGTCTAGTAGCTATCACGTTATTTTGTTGTGTACTTGGTTCATATGGCTTATCAAACCATGGGTCAGCGCTTTTTTTCTTAGCAGGTAAGCGTCTAGTAGGTGCTTCTTGCTCTTTTACCTGATTGCTTGCGTGACTACGTGTGCGTGACGCTGATTTCGGTTTATCTAGCGCTACCATTTCTTTGGTAATTTGGCGCTTGATTAACTTCTCGATCTCCACGAGATATTTCTCTTCATCATCGCTAACAAATGAAATGGCAACACCACTTGCGCCTGCTCGTCCAGTACGGCCAATACGATGTACATAGTCTTCTGGCGCGCTTGGGATTTCATAGTTAATCACCATCGGTAGTTCACTAATATCTAAACCACGCGCCGCAACATCAGTTGCAATCAGCGCAGTGACAGTGCCTGCTTTAAAAGCATCTAATGCTTTAATGCGTTCTTGTTGATTTTTATCGCCATGAATAGCATCTGCCGCAATGCCTTCGCGTACTAGGCTACGACTTAAACGGCTCGCCGTTAATTTTGTTTTGGTGAATACGATGACTTGTTTTGCATCGGCTTCTTTTAGTAGCTGAATCAGCAAAGCTTCTTTATCTGACTGCGCAACTTGATATACTTTTTGCGTCACATTGTCGTTGGTCGCATTGCTGCGTGCAACTTCAATCAGTTGAGGCTTTGTTAAAAAATCATCTGCTAATTTTTTAATTTCGTTTGAGAATGTCGCTGAAAACATCAAATTCTGACGCTGTTTTGGCAATAGTGCCAAAATGCGTTTCAAATCAGGCATGAAGCCCATGTCTAGCATTCTGTCTGCTTCATCAAGTATTAACATTTGTACTTGGTTGAGTTGCAGAGTTTTTTGTTCAATATGATCCAACAAACGGCCAGGCGTCGCTACCAACACTTCTACGCCAGTTTTAAGATGAGGTGTCTGTGTTTTGATATCTACGCCACCATACACAACGAGTGAGCGCAATTGCGTGTGCTTAGCATACGCTTTAACGCTTTCTTCCACCTGTATAGCAAGCTCCCGTGTAGGCGTTAAAATTAACGCACGCACGGGATGCTTGGCAGGGGAGGTGCTGCTATTGGCTAGCGGTAATAACTTCTGTAGTAGCGGGAGCGCAAATGCCGCAGTTTTACCTGTGCCTGTTTGCGCGCCTGCCATTACATCCCCTCCAGCCAAGGCAACAGGAATCGCCTGTGCCTGAATTGGGGTTGGAGTGGTGTAACCAGATTCAGTTAATGCACGTAAGAGCTCAGGTGCGAGTCCTAATGTGCTGAAACTTGGGCTGTCAGTCGTTACGGTTTCTGTCATTTGTTGGATACTGTTCAATTAAAGTCTTTACTTAAATTATGCAAAACTACGTGAGCGACGCGGTGCACCATTTCCCGCACCTGCATTTGCACCAGCAAAAGCACGTGTTGGAGCACGGCTATCGCTGCGGCCAGCAGGGCGGCTGTCGCTACGAGCGCCATCACGACGCGCAGCAGGTGCTGCGCCACGATCAGAGCGGCCTTCGCTACGTTGACCGTCGCGTGAGTAAGGTTTTTTACCGAAAGCTACGCTATCACCGAAGCTACGGTTAGGTGTACCCGCATTATTGCCACGGCTACGGTCACCTGACTTATCAAACGCTGCGCGATCGCCAAAGCTACGTGCACGGTCACCAGCTGGTCTTTCTGAACGATTAAATTCAGGTTTTGGCGCATAGCCAGCTGAATTACCATTTGCTTCACGTGCTGCTGAGTCGCGATTGCCACGGTTTTCAAAACGATTTTCGCTGCGAGGAGCGCTATCACGGCTAGCGCCATTGCGATCATCACGACCTTTATAACCACCGCGGTCATCACGTGGTTTAAAGCCACCACGACCACCTGGTTTATGACCGTCACGACGGCTGCCGCTAGGACCATCCATCTTCATGGCACGTTTTGGTTCAAAGCCTTCAATCACTGCTGGTGACATAGTGTTACCAGTGAATTGTTCGATTTTACGCAGAATATGTCTATCCATGTTCGACGCGAATGAAATGGCTATACCAGTGTTGCCAGCACGACCAGTACGGCCGATACGGTGTACATAGTCTTCAGCAAATTTAGGTAGATCGTAATTGATGACGTGTGTAATGCCGTGTACGTCGATACCACGTGCAGCAACGTCAGTCGCCACCAAGATTTTTACATCACCATGACGTAATTTAGTCAATGTACGGTTACGCGCACCTTGTGTCATATCACCGTGAAGTGCAGCTGTTTTGTGACCAGCTGCGTACAAATCTTCCGCTAAAACATCAGCGTGACGTTTTGTGCTTGTGAAAATGATGGCTTGATTCACTTCAGGCGCAATTAATAAATGCTCAAGAAGTTTGTTTTTGTGTGTCATGTCATCCACAAAGTGCAAGCGTTGCTCGATGTTTGCGTGTTTTTCACGTTGAGCTGCCACTTGAATTGTTTTAGGATTTTTAAGGATTTTGTTCGCAATACGTGCGATGTCACCATCTAGCGTTGCTGAGAACAATAGTGTTTGACGCTCTGCGGAGAGTTGCTCGCAAATACGTTCAACATCAGGTAAGAAACCCATGTCTAACATACGGTCAGCTTCATCTAATATCAACATTTGTAGACGTGACAGATCAATACGGCCACGTTCCATATGGTCCAATAGACGGCCTGGCGTTGCTACTAAAATATCTAGCGGTTGTGATAATAGTTTGTTTTGTAGTGGGTAAGGCATGCCACCTACGATACTTACAGTACGTGCACGGATGAATTTACCGTATTTACGTGCAGCTTCGTTCACTTGTGTTGCAAGTTCACGTGTCGGTACAAGGATCAAAATACGTGGGCCGCGGCTTTTAGATTCGTGCGGTGTTGCTAGTAAGTTTAGTGCTGGCAACATAAAAGCCGCAGTTTTACCTGTACCAGTTTGTGCTGAAGCCATCAAGTCGTGACCTTCTGTCACAACTGGAATTGCTTGGGCTTGAATAGGGGTTGGGGCTGTATAGCCTGATTCCTCTAACGCACGAATAATAGTAGGGTGTAGATTTAATGATTCAAAAGACAAGATAGTCCCTTTCAAAAGCAGTTTTATAAAAACAATAAAAGGGCGCGAGCAAATACATGTATGTTTACAGTGATGTTGTAAAAACAACATAACGCAAAAAGCAAATTTCAAATATATAGTTTCGAGATGCTTTATTTACCAGCGCACGGGCATAGCCGCTAACCAGTAAAGATAGATTTAATATTAAATCTAAAGATAGTCACTTCAAAATTTCACGAGTGACTGAGGGTCAGGGCGATGAATCTAAAACCTTTAGAGCTATTTGTTAAGCTATTTAAAGTTCTAAGTTGTGCGCATTATATGCATTAATTACACTTTGTCAAAGTGTTTTTTACTTTATTTGTAGATAGTTAAATCATTCTTAGGGCTTAATGTGTTAAAATCGCCGCCTTTCAATGAACTGGTAGCAAGACAATGTCTCGTAATTTAAGAAATATCGCAATTATTGCCCACGTTGACCATGGTAAAACAACTATGGTTGATAAACTTCTACATCAAGCAGGTACATTTACATCTCACCAGACTGTGTCTGAGCGTGTGATGGACAGTGGCGATATTGAAAAAGAACGCGGCATTACTATTTTGGCAAAAAACACTGCGCTTAATTACGAAGGTACGCACATTAACGTTGTGGACACCCCAGGCCATGCGGACTTCGGTGGTGAGGTTGAGCGTGTATTAGGTATGGTAGACGGCGTTGTTCTGTTGGTTGATGCTGTAGAAGGCCCGATGCCACAAACACGTTTTGTGACTAAAAAAGCATTGGCACTTGGTTTAAAACCAATCGTTGTGATTAATAAAGTAGACCGTCCTGGTGCACGTACTGACTGGGTAGTGAATCAAACATTTGATTTGTTTGCAAACTTAGGTGCAACAGATGAGCAATTAGATTTCCCAGTGGTATATGCATCAGCAATTAATGGCTATGCAATGTTAGATATGAATAAACCTAGCGATAACATGCGCGCTTTATTCGAAACGATTTTAAGCCACGTTGCGCCACCAGCTGGTGATAGCCATGCACCTTTACAGTTGCAAGTTTCAGCATTAGATTACTCAACTTACACAGGTCGTTTGGGTATTGGTCGTATTACTAACGGTAAAATCAGACCAGGCCAAGCAGTAACTGTCATGAATGAAACAAAACAAATCGCTACGGGTAAAATCAACCAAGTGCTTGGTTTCCGTGGTTTGGAGCGTGTGCCTGTTGAAGAAGCAGAAGCTGGCGACATTGTGATTATTTCAGGTTTAGATGATATTGGTATTGGTTTCACTATTTGTGACCGTGAAAACCCAGTTGGTTTGCCACATTTAGGTGTCGATGAGCCTACATTGACCATGGACTTTATGGTGAACACTTCACCATTAGCTGGTACTGAAGGTAAGTTTGTGACTTCACGTCAAATTCGTGACCGTTTAACTAAAGAGCTTTTAGTCAACGTTGCTCTACGTGTTGAAGATACTGAAGATGCTGACGTGTTCCGTGTTTCTGGTCGTGGTGAGTTGCACTTAACGATCCTGCTTGAAAATATGCGTCGCGAAGGTTTCGAGATGGCAGTAGGTAAACCAAAAGTTGTTTACCGTGAAATTAATGGTGAAAAATGTGAGCCATATGAAATTCTTACCGTTGACTTAGAAGATGAGCATCAAGGTGCTGCGATGGAGGAGTTAGGCCGTCGTCGTGGTGAAATGCAAAATATGGAGTCTGATGGTAATGGCCGTACACGTTTGGAATATAGAATCCCAGCGCGTGGTTTGATTGGTTTCCAAGGTGAATTCTTAACAATGACACGTGGTACAGGTTTGATGGGTCATGTGTTTGATGAATATGCACCAGTTAAAGCTGATATGCCTGGCCGCCGTAACGGCGTGTTGATTTCAGCTGAAAATGGTGAAGCTGTGGCTTATGCGCTTTGGAAGTTGCAAGATCGCGGTAAAATGTTCTCAGTACCAGGCGACAAGTTATATGAAGGTATGGTAATTGGTATTCACAGTCGTGATAACGATTTGATTGTTAACCCGATTAAAGGTAAACAACTGACAAACATTCGTTCATCAGGAACTGATGAAGCTGTGCGCTTGATTACGCCAATAGCATTATCTTTAGAATCAGCAGTTGAGTTTATTGATGATGATGAATTGGTGGAAATTACCCCTAAAACGATTCGTATCCGTAAACGTTACTTGCTTGAACATGAGCGTAAACGTGCATCAAAAGACTAATTAATTAGTTGAAAGTTTTGAAACCCAGCCTAGTGCTGGGTTTTTTATTGTTTGTTCGTACATTTTGGATGGATAGACGCCTGATATTGGTTGATTACAACCAGAAATGTAATAGTTTTGTAAATCAATCAAATGGTTAGTGCTTGTTTGGTAAAATTAGAAAATAGTAATAGATTTACTTAAGTACTTATTTTTATACTTCACTAACAATAATAGGAGTTAATTATGTTTCGTTTATCTTTAGGCTCTACTTTAATAGCCGCTGTATTTTTTGCGAACTCTGCTGTTGCTGGCCATGACACGATTAAACCTAAGGCTTACGACAGCTTGGGCAAGTGCGTAAAAGCAGCATTAACTAAACACGAAGGTACTATTGTAAAGACAGAGTTCAAGTCAGAGAAAAAAGTTGGTGTTTACGAGTTTGATATTGAAACTGCAGATGGTAAAGCATGGGATGTTGAGTGCAATGCTAAAACTGGCAAAGTAATAGAAGTTGAGGAGGAGGTTAAGGCTGACGACGCTAGATTTAAAGCACTTGCTAAAGTAAGTGAAGCTGATGCTAAAGCGACAGCGCTAGCTGCACATCCTGGCACTGTAGTAGAAACAGAGTATGAGCTTGAGTCAGATGGTAAAGCTTCATACGAGTTTGATATTTTAGAAGGCGATAAAGAAGAAATTAAAGTCGAGGTTGATGCGACTACTGGCAAGATTGTTGAAGTTAGCTACGAAGAATACCAAATCGGTAAAGAGTAATTAATCGATTTTGTGCAAATTAAAAGCCAGCGAAAGCTGGCTTTTTTGTTGATGAAATTACTCCATTATTAGCCAATGCAAAAAACAACACTATTACACTCAGAAAGCTTTGGGTATTACTTAGTGAGGTTTTTTAGCACAGTCGGCGGTGCTTGCGGTGGTAGAGCAGATGCTTGAGGTGCAATGACATTAGATGTGTCTTCCTGCGTAGGGACTTCGTAGGTAATGATGATAGATACACGCCTGTTTTTTGCGCGTCCTGACTCTGTTTCATTTTCGCTGATTGGTTGTGATGCGCCTAGACCAGTCGCACTTAAGCGTTGTTCGCTGATACCTAAAGTGCTTAGTAATCTCACAACACTGCTAGCGCGCACTGCAGAAAGTTCCCAGTTAGAGAAGAATGTAGTGTTATGAATAGGCGTGTTGTCTGTGTGACCCTCCACCTGTATTTTGCGTTGATTATCTTTAATTAAGGGAACAATTTCGCTGATGATTGCGTTGGCTGCTGTTGATAAATCAGCAGAGCCAGCACTAAATAGCAAGTTATCTTGTATATCAATACGGATACCACGGCTAGTTTGAATCACTTGAATTTTTCCTTCAGCAATCATTGGCGCCAGTTTGTTTGATACTTCAGCACCCGTTTTGGCCATGGAGTCACGTTCTCTGCGCATTTTTTCACTATATAAATGGCTTAGTGGGAGTGGCTTAATGATAGAACTGGTCTTGGTTTCTGTCACTCCTCGCGCGCCGAGGCCTTTTTCTGTACTTGTCTGGTTGACGCCAGAGCTACCGTTACCGCTAAAAGCTGTGCCGATAGAGTTAGTGAGTTGTTTGTATTTACCTATTTCTACAGAGGAAATGGAGTACATAACAACAAAAAATGCGAATAAAAGCGTGATAAAGTCAGCATAAGAGACTAGCCATCGATCATGGTTGTCTTGATCCTCTTCTACTCTCTTACGGATGAGTTTCGACATAATTTGTATTTAAGTTGATCGGTGGCTAGTGTGGTTTATCTAAGTAACTATCTAAGCGTTCCTCAACGATTCTAGGATGATCGCCATTAGCTATCGATACCCATGCGTTGAGTAACATTTCATGCGTTTTTAATTCTGATTGAATGTGTGCTTTTAATTTGTTTGCAATAGGTAAAAATATCAAATTGGCAAATCCAACTCCATAAATAGTGGCCACAAAAGCAACTGCAATACCGCTACCTAGCTTGCTTGGGTCGGATAAGTTTTCCATCACATGAATTAGGCCCAATACAGCCCCCAGAATTCCTACGGTTGGCGCATAGCCTCCGGCTGCATCCCAAACTTTCGCAGCACTGCGCATTTGAACTTCATGAAAGTAGATATCAATCGCACATATCTCGCGAATTTTTTCTGGTGGCGTACCATCAATCATCAATCGCATGCCTTTGATAATAAATGGATCAGTTTCCCTTTTTAAAAAAGGCTCAAGCATGAAAATACCTTCTTTACGGGCAAAATTGCTCCAGACTAATATGCGTTTGATCAATTCTCTTTTGTCATCAACTGGTTTTTTAAATACTTTTTTTAGCATTTTCAAACCTTGAATGAACGTCTTGGTTGGTGTTTGTACAAGTACTGCACCAAAAGTGCCGAACATTACGATAAGAAAAGCTGCAAACTGCAACAGCGAGCCAACGTTTCCGCCTTCAAGTTTTTGTCCTAGTATAATCCCCGCAACAGCAAGGATTAGACCAATTACGCTGCCCCAGTCCATGACTTCTCTCTTAAGTTAGCACGCAGCCTTGCAACTGCCTGGCTATGTAATTGACATACACGGGATTCTGAAACGCTCATTACCGCACCAATTTCTTTTAAGTTTAATTCTTGTTCGTAGTATAAACCCAGTAAGATTTTTTCTCGTTCAGGCAAGGAATTAATTGCTGCAATCAAAGCATCTCTGAAGTCGCCAATTAGTAAGCCTTTAATCGGGTCGCTATCGTGGTCAGTTTGAAAGCGATCTAAGAAGTGTTCTCCGCTATCAGCTTCATGAAAGTCTTCGTAGTAAACGAGTTGGTGCCCGCTACAATCACCTAGCATTTCATGGTAATCAGCGAGTGATAAATTAAGTTTTTTAGCTACTTCATTCTCGGTAGGGGGTTGACCTAGTTGTTGCTCCAGTTGGCTAATTGCGTGCTCAACATCACGCATGTTCTTACGGATACTACGCGGTAACCAATCCGTACTACGCAACTCATCCAGCATTGAGCCTCTGATTCTTTGTGCGGCATATGTCTCAAATTGGGCACCATGGGTGTCCTCGTAGCGGTTAACCGCATCTAATAACCCCATCATGCCTGCTTGAATTAAATCATCAAGCTCTACACTTGGAGGGAGCTTGGCTTTTAATTGATAAGCAAGTTTTTTAACTAAGATAGCATGCTGATCCAGCAAAACGTCTTTTTGATCTTTTTTTCCATGCGCTGTGTACATAAATCGTCTTTAGCTTAGTTGTATGATGCCTGCTTATTGTTAAAAATATTATCATGCTTGTAATCTAAGCGTTGCGCAATTTGTTTCAATGCTGTGGATGCTGACGCAAACGGAAATGCATCAATCACAGAGCGGCCTAATTTTGAGGCGCGGTTTAAATGGCTGTCAGTAGGTATCGCCCCAAAAAAATCCAATTCAATTTGCATAAAACGTTTTGCCACCTGCGATATATTACCAAATACTATTTGTGCTTGCGCATCTGTTGAGTCATCTACAATGATACCAAAAGAACGTCTACCTAGTTCATTGCATAGCAGTTTAATCAGTGAGTACGCTTGTGTAATAGATTCTGGCTTACGAGTGAGTTGAATGATAATCTCACTTTCATTCAGTTTGTGCAAAGGTAGTACGTTAGTTTTGGTCAGCATGGTATCTACTAATACCATATCGTATTGCTGAGCTAATTGGTTAAAAAGAAGATTAAGCTGACTGGTTGTATGATTGTTATTTGCACTGTTTAGCAGGTTTTTTTGCATTAACCTTACACTAGAGAAGCCGTGGCTAGTTAATTTAACTGCTTGCTGCAAGGTATGTTTTTCTAGAATAACATCAAGAAGGGAAGGCGACTGATCTAACTCATAACTGCGCTCAAATGTGCTTTCTGACGCATGCATGACAAGCACTTCGCTACCTTGGCTCACTATAGAAGCTGCAAGGTTTGTAATTAAACGAGGTTGAACTTGAGAGGGCGAAGCAGATAAAACCGACACCACTCTAGGCTTTGGTTTTGCCATGATACGTCTTAATCCTGCAGCTTGATCATTGTGTATGTGATTGCTATTGAAGTTTGACATGATTAAATCTCCGCTAATTGCGAGATGTTGCCTGTGACTCGTGCTTGTCCTGCTACAAATGGCAACTCTTCAGCCAAGAATTGAAATGGACGGTTTGCAGGTGTTTTCAAGTTTAATGCTAAAGAAATCAGCTCAGTTTTGTTGGCTAAATTGATGTCTTCGGGAACACGCTGCCCACTAGTAACATAATATAGTTTTAATTTTTCGCGAATAATTACATCCAGCGCGCTGCCGATTGTGGCAGCTTCATCTAATTTGGTAATAATGCAGCCATCAAGGCCTTTTCCTTTATATGCCATAATTACATCAGTTAATGTTTCACCGGTATTCGTTGCGTTTAAGCAAAGTAGTTTTTTTATGGTTGTCTTGCTGCTGGAAAGCAGGGCAGTTTGCTCTGTTACCATGCGGTCACGCTGACTAACGCCGACCGTGTCTATTAAAATAGTGTGTTTATTTTTCAATTCATTGAGCGCAATTGCGAGATCGGTTTCATCTTTAACTGCATAAACCATTACACCTAAAATCTTGCCATAGATGCGTAGTTGTTCATGACCACCAACCCGATATGCATCCGTTGTAATTAAGCCTAAGTTCTGAGTGCCATGTTTCATCACATAACGAGCTGCAAGTTTTGCTGTCGTCGTCGTTTTACCTACACCAGTAGGGCCAATTAAGGCAAATACTCCGCCTTGGTCCAGTACCTCTGTCTCATTTTCTATTGTCGTTAAATTTTTACCTAGAATATGCTTCACCCAAGCATTTGCTTTTTTGCTATCCAAGTTTGCAGGTAGTTTTTCTGCTAAATATCTTGATAATGCAGGGCTAAAACCAGCGCTTAGTAAAGCTCCAAGCATTTCAGACTTAATTGGTTCACGTTGTTGGATATTACTCCAAGCGATCGTGGCAAGTTGAGATTCAATGACATTACGCATACTGCGCATTTCATTTAACATGAGTGCCATTTGTTTGCTAGTAGCAACGTTGCTTGTGTCGCTAGGATCAGCATCGTGAGTGTGTGTTTGTGTATTTGAGTCTTTTAAGTGGCTATCAATTTTTTTAGCATCAACGCGCTGATGCTCTTCTGCTATTTTTTTGTTCAGTAATGATAATAATGCTGTTGGTTCGTCATCATGTTTAGCTTGATCATAGTTAAACGCATGCACTGCTTTTTCACCGTTCATCATTGCATTCATCTCCTCTTCTCTGAAGGCCATAATCTCATTGCCACCGGAAACTGCTCTATTGGAAAGAATGACCGCATCATCACCTAACTCCTTACGGACCATGGTCAGTGCATCGCGTGAGCTTTTACCGAAAAATCGTTTAATGTTCATGCAGAACCTCCAATAAGGCTAGTGACGCGGATTGTTTTTGAATCAGGTAACTCTTCGTGTGAAAGTACACGTAAGTTAGGTACAGCGCGACGCAGGAATTTAGCAAGTGCAGCCCTGAGAGGTGCAGAAACTAATAGTACTGGGGTTAAGCCCATTTGCTCCTGCTGTCTTGCAGCTTCTTCAGCTTGTCTTGATAGCGTCTCTGCCATGCCAGGTTCCATTGCTGAGCCACCGGTGTTATTTTGCATGGCTTGTAGGAGCAGTCGTTCTAAGTTGTTATCAAGTGACATGACTGTTACTTCGTTGCCTGTAGGGAACAGTTGTTGTACGATTGCACGGCCTAGTTGTACGCGTACTAATGCTGTTAAATCATTTGTATCTTGAGTCTGGCTTGCATGTTCTGAAAGCGTTTCAACAATTGTTCGCATGTCTCTAATATGAACACCCTCTACTAGGAGGTTCTGTAGTACCTTTTGCACAACTGCCAGAGGCATGAGTTTAGGTACTAAATCTTCAACTAGTTTTGGAGACTCTTTGCTAATATGATCCAGTAGCTGCTGTACCTCTTGGCGACCTAATAACTCTGCTGCATGCATTGAAATAATATGGTTTAAGTGTGTTGCGATAACAGTACCAGCATCCACTACCGTGTACCCCATGCTTTGCGCTTCATCACGGATACCCGCATCAATCCATACCGCTGGCAAACCAAAGGCGGGGTCTGTTGTGATTTGTCCTGCAAGTGGTCCTGTCACCATCCCTGGGTCAATGGCTAAGTACTGACCATAGTTAGATTCTCCAGTCGCAATTTCAACCCCTTTTAAAGTGATTCGATAACCAGATGGTTTCAACTCAAGGTTGTCACGAATGTGAACAGTAGGGGCGAGGAAACCAATCTCGTTAGCAAATTTCTTGCGTAATCCTTTAATTCGTTTAAGTAAATCACCGCCTTGTAATTTATCTACTAATGGAATTAAACGATAACCAACTTCTAATCCCACGGTATCTACAGGTGTCACATCATCCCAGCTAGCTTCTTCTACTTCTAATGGAGTGATTGGTGCCTCTTCAATATCAGGTTCTTCTTTGATAACTTTTTGTTGTTCACTCACAAGATAAGCAATACCTGCAAGGAATAGTGCTAATGTGATGAATGCAAAATTAGGCATACCTGGAATAATGCCCATACCACCGACAATCGCAGCCGTCACATAAATCACTCTAGGATTGGAGAATAATTGTGTTGTTAGCTGTCCGCCAATGTCTTCGCTATTGGCAACTCTTGATACAACCACGCCAGCTGCTACAGAAATAACGAGGGAGGGTATTTGAGCAACTAAACCATCACCAATTGCAAGTAGGGTGTAAATTTTGACTGCATCTTCAAATGCCAAGCCATGTTGAATCATGCCAACAATCAAGCCACCAACAATATTGATGATTGTGACTAAAATACCAGCAACTGCATCACCACGCACATACTTACTTGCACCATCCATTGCGCCATAGAACTCTGACTCTTGACTGATTTCAGTCCGGCGCTTGCGAGCCTCATCTTCACCAATGAGCCCTGCGTTAAGATCAGCATCAATCGCCATTTGTTTACCTGGCATCGCATCCAACGTAAACCGTGCGCCAACTTCAGCAATACGGCCTGCACCTTTTGTCACAACAGTGAAGTTGATAATGGTCAAGATAATAAATACCACAATACCAACCGTATAGTTACCACCAATTAAAAAGTGGCCAAATGCCTCAATGACTTTACCTGCAGCATCAGGACCAGTATGACCTTCTGTGAGTACAACCCGAGTCGATGCCACATTGAGTGATAAGCGAAGCATAGTGGTAACTAACAACACAGTAGGAAATGCAATAAAGTCCAATGCCTTTTTAGTTTGCAATCCAATGAGTAATACCATGATCGACAGTGCAATATTAAAGCTGAATAACACATCCAGTGCGATAGCTGGTAATGGCAGAATCATCATTGATAACAATAAAACAATGATGAGTGGTGCAGCAACCGTGCGGCTACCTAGATTGGACATCCATGCTGGTAAGTTAATTGGGTTCATTAGGCAAACGCTCCAGGTTCATTTGACACATCATCTACACTGGGAAGTGGTAGCAGGCTGTGAGGATCCAACTCATCAGGTACCGGTAACGTGTTTGGCACTTCTGGTTGATGACCGCCATCCTTTTTGAAAATACGCATTTGAAATACGTAAGCCAATATTTCTGCAACCGCAGTATACAAAGCTTCTGGGATTTCATGCTCTAGTTCAGTATGTGCGTAAATCGCACGTGCTAGCTTTGGAGATTCTACAATAAGAATTTTGTGCTCATCAGCGATTTCACGTATCTTCAGCGCTACGGCATCAGCACCCTTAGCCACCACAACTGGGGCTTTCATGCCGCCTTCCTTATATTGGATTGCAACAGCATAATGCGTAGGGTTCGTAATCACGACATCCGCATTGGGGATTTCTGACATCATTCTGCGTCTAGACATTTCTCGCTGCTGTTGACGAATTCTCGATTTAATTTCGGGGTTACCGTCAGACTCTTTAGACTCACGCTTTACTTCTTCTTTCGTCATTTTAAGCTTCTCAGCATATTGATATAGCTGAAAAGGCACATCGATGGCTGCGATAAAAACAAGAACGCTTACAATCGCTAAAAAGCTGAACAGTAATAAATCGTTTACCTCAGCAATACTTTGGCTTAAAGGCATTAGTGAAAGTGAAAGAATTGATTCCATGTCATTTACAATCACGACATAAGACACCACACTCACCAAAATAGCTTTTCCAATAGACTTAATGAGCTCAGCTAGTGAGTTTTTAGAGAACATATTACTTAGTCCATTGATTGGATTAAGTTTGCTAAACTTAGGCGCAAGTGCTTTTTCGCTGAATACCCAGCCACCAATCAGCGCAGGTGACGCTATTGCAACCACAAATAAAATCAATGCTAGTGGTGAGAATGCGATTAATAAGTTATAGATGTTGTCTGATATTTTCATTAAAAGTATCATTGGGTCGTAGGCATAAGCACGCTCCAGCGTTAACCCTGAACTCATCGATAGTTTTAACGCTTCAGCTAGGTCGGCGCCCATCATTAACATCGAAAAGCCAGCTGCCAGTAGCACTGTCACCGTTGCTAGCTCACGAGAGCGCGGAACGTCACCTTCTTCACGCGCTTTTTCTAAACGCTTGGGGGAGGCCTCTTCCGTTTTCTCTAAATCGCTTTCTTCAGCCATAATGCATCCTGGTGCTTAAATAACGTCTTTAAGGTTAGTTTTAAAACTGATTACTTCTCAAGTAATCACATTATTAATTAAATTGGTGCACTTACATCTTGAGAATAAGCAGGTGAAAACCCTGCTTTCTTATTGAGATTAAATTTTTTTGAACGATTGATTGATTTTTTTAATAATTTTAATTTTTTTATCAAAATAATTAAAATTATTTTATGTTTAAAAACAATGGCTTATTTAATTTTTACAAAATAACTCAAATTATTTTGTAAATTACCCTAAAGTTTTCTAAATTGTAGCCGTTAACGACTTATTGGATGAAAGCGTTATTGTATTTATTAATTTGACTTAGTCTTGTTAACTATACAATTTAACGGTTTTTATTGTTAAAACTTTAGGATTGTTGATGGATTTTAAACGTTAAGAATTTTTATATCTGTATTTAATTGCGATTTAATTAAGTGCAGTTGCTTGATACAATTTAATATTCACATAGCCGATGTAAGTGTTTGTAAGACAGACACCTACATCGGCTTGTCTTGTTCGCTCACAAAAAAAACCGACTACCGATTCTTGTTAATTGCCTTAAAAAGGGTCAAAGTATACCTAACCATAGTTCGTATACTTTAATCACTGCAATAAACTTAGAATTGGAAATTAAAATGACTGAAATAGAATTGATGTCGGAAATCAGAGATGCCAACCTCAACTATTTAATGTTAGCGCAGCAGCTGATTAGGGCTGACAAAGCTACCGCAATTTTCCGTTTAGGTATTAGTGCTGAAATCGCAGATCTTTTAGAAGGTCTAAGTAATATGCAGTTGGTCAAGTTGAGTAGTGCAAATGTCATGCTGGCCAGGTTTCGCTTTGATGATGGCGCTATTTTAGGTATGCTTACTAACTATACAAAAGATCGATCACAAGCCCATCTACACACTGCAATATTGATGTCTGGTCAAGTTGCTGAAACAATAGCTTAAGTATATTGATTTTAGCGATGAAATTAAGAAGGAAATTATCATGGAAAATAAAAGCTCAGTGACTTCTGTAAAAAGTGTAGTAAATGAATCAGAGCAAATCCAGCTTGCTATCCAGATGATTAAATTAGGGGCGAGATTGCAACTGCTAGAGTCTCAAACTACCCTGTCTCGTGAGCGTTTAATTAAACTCTATAAAGAGCTTAAAGGTGTTTCTCCACCAAAAGGCATGTTGCCGTTTTCAACTGATTGGTTTTTGACTTGGCAGCCTAATATCCACTCATCTATTTTTTATAACATTTATAAATTCATGATTGATTACACAGGTGAAACTGGTATTCATGCAATTATTAAAGCCTACAGTCTTTATCTTCAGCAAGTTGAGACGGAAGAGGGTGCTGAACCTGTGTTATCGATGACGCGTGCATGGACGATGGTACGGTTTGTTGAGAGCAAAATGCTCAAGTTGCAAAGCTGTAGCTGTTGTGGCGGCAATTTTATTGTCAATGCGTACGATTTGAATGGTAGTTATGTGTGCAATCTGTGTCACGTTCCCTCAAGAGCTGGAAAAACTAAAAAAGCAAAAGAGCTTACTTACAAAGTTGTAACAATGAGCGCCTAATGGGTGCTTGTAATGTATTGGTATTATGTTAGAGTTTTGATCGCCTGGAATTACATAAAAATATAATAAAAACATCAGTACATGCTCTGCATCACAGGGGAGGTGAGTGTGTACCGAAAATTAAATTGGCATCAAATGCTGCAGTTATTTTTCAATAAAATCAATCTAAAACCAGCGACGCTTGCTGTTTTAATACAAGCTACTGCATTTTTTTTGTATTTTCATTTGCTTGGATACTTAAGTCGCAATCACTCTACGTGATAAGTGCTTTCCCATTGTGGTTCTTGTCGTTTCTAGTGTTGATGCATGCCGCTATTGCTGTATGGTTTGCAAATATAACCAATATGGCTAAATGGTGGCGTTGGATACACTTTTTCTTCCCGCTAGCCGTTTGGATAATGTCTCAGTGGCATGTGCCCAATACAATCTACTTGATAGGCTTTTTGCTTAGTCTTAGTTTGTACTGGACAACTTTTCGTACGCAAGTTCCATTTTTTCCCTCTACAGCCACCGTTCGTCAACAAGTCTTAACATTGATTCCTCAATATCAACCTATGCGCATCATTGATATAGGTAGTGGTCTAGGAGATATGTCTATGTATATAGCTAAGCTAAGACCTGAATGTTCAGTCGAGGGAATTGAAATAGCACCATTACCTTGGCTAATCAGTATAGTACGTGCAAAACTTAATCGCTCTAAAGTGGATTTTAGGATTGGTGATTACCGATTGTTGAATTTTGCAAACTATGATCTTATTTTTGCCTATTTATCACCTGCTGCAATGTCTGATTTATGGCAAAAAGCACAAGCTCAAATGCGGCCAGGTTGTTTGTTGGTGAGTTACGAATTTAATATAGAAGGCGTAGAGCCAACTCAGATTATTCAGCAAACTGACCGTGAAAAGATGGTATATGTTTGGAAAATTAAATAAATAGTGAGTCAGTATTTACTATAAATTGTGTTGTTGGATTTTTAGATAAGCATATGATTATTAGATATATATCAATACTTCTAGGCGACTGGTGGGTGGTTGTGCTTAGTAAATTAGATGTGCAGTTAGAAAAAATTGCTTTATTCAAGTAATTAAATTACGTTATATTGGCTATTCTATTAGGAATGTTTGAAAATCGTAGTATCTGAACCTGAGGTGCGTAAGTATGTTTGTAATCATTGGTTATGTAGTAGTTTGCGGTACCATTTTTGGGGGCTACGCGCTTGCAGGTGGGCATTTAGGTGGCTTATGGCAACCATTGGAAGTGCTGATGATTTTTGGCGGTGCAGTTGGTGCATTTATCGTGGGTAATGACACTAAAGCCCAGAAGGCCACGCTGAAGGCTTTACCTACAATTTTCAAAGGATCGAAGTTTAACAAAGCACTTTATATGGATTTATTGGCTTTGTTATATGAGATTCTGACTAAAATTCGTAAAGACGGCATGATGTCTATCGAGAATGATGTTGAGAATCCAGAGGCTAGCCCTTTGTTTAGTAAATATCCAGCTTTACAACATGATCATCATTTAATTGAGTTTATTACAGATTATTTACGCTTAATGGTATCCGGCAATATGGATGCATTTCAAGTTGAAAATTTAATGGATAATGAAATTGAAACGCATCATATGGAAGGGCATGTCCCAGCACATTGTATTGCAAAGTTGGGGGATGGTTTGCCAGCCTTTGGTATTGTAGCTGCTGTGATGGGTGTTGTGCATACGATGGAGAACGTAGCTTTGCCTCCTGCTGAGTTGGGCATTCTGATTGCGCACGCTTTGGTAGGTACGTTCTTAGGTATTTTGCTTGCTTATGGCTTCGTTGGACCACTTTCTGGCTTGTTGGAACAGAAGCTCGAAGAGAGTACAAAAATGTACCAAACGGTTAAAGTGACACTACTAGCGAGTCTTAATGGATATGCACCAGCTATCGCCGTAGAGTTTGGACGTAAGGTACTTTATTCAACAGAACGCCCTGGTTTTGCTGAACTTGAAACACATGTTAAACAAGCTAAAGGCAAATAGAGGAAGTTGTTATGGCTGAGGAACTGCGCAAGCCGATTATTGTTAAAAAAATTAAAAAAAGCGGCGGTGGTCATCATGGCGGCGCATGGAAAATTGCATACGCTGACTTTGTGACTGCGATGATGGCGTTCTTCCTACTTATGTGGCTGTTGGGCTCTACATCTAAAGCACAAAAAGAAGGGATTGCTGAATACTTTAAAACGCCATTAAAGGTTGCATTGATGGGTGGGGATTCTGTAGGTGCTAGTGATACCTTAATCAAAGGTGGTGGGGGTAAAGACTTTACTAAGAAGCAAGGACAAGTAAAGCCAGTTGATGGGCCACCAGGTAAGCAAAAAAATGTGGATATTAAAGACGCTAAGGCAGCGTTAGAAAAGGCTGAAGCAGAAAAGCTGGAGCTTTTAAAAGAGAAGTTAGAAAAAACTATTGAAGAAAGTCCGACTTTAAGTAAGTTTAAAAAACAATTATTAATTGATATCACAACAGAAGGTTTAAGAATACAAATAGTTGATGAGCAAAATCGACCTATGTTTGAGTCTGCAAAGGCTGAAATGCAACCCTATGCTAGGCAGATTTTGAAAGAAATTGGACAGATGCTGAATGGTGTTACCAATAAAATTAGCTTATCTGGGCATACGGATGCCGCACCTTACTCTAGTGGTGAAAAAGGTTACAGCAATTGGGAGTTATCATCTGACCGTGCTAACGCATCACGCAGAGAGTTAATTGCTGGTGGGATGGATGAAGCCAAGTTGTTGCGTGTGGTGGGTTTATCCTCAGTTTCTTTATTTGATAAAGATGATCCACTTAATCCTATCAATCGTCGTATCAGCATTATTGTGATGAACAAACAAGCAGAAATGGATGCGATGAAAGATGATGGTGAAGCGACATTAGCATCTGATGCAGATAGTGAAACGGTAGATAATGTACTGAATAAGAATAACTAATGTTATGTGATATTCATTGGTTTTAATTGTAAAGTTAGTAGTAATTTTTGAAAATAATACTGTGCTTAATTTAGTAGTATCAACGCGTTAGGATCGTTGTTGTATGGAAATAAAAACATTACCAATTGCTGAGTTGCGCAAGCTACTTGCTGCGGTTTCTGACCACGGCAAACAGCATTTAATAGAGGTTGAGGCAGATTTACTACAAACAACATATCTATTAAGTGAGGCTATTGAGAAGTTAAGCACTAGTTTCACAGCTGTGCATGAGGCTGTCTGCGAGCAGCAACAAGTTCTTGATGCATTGGTTGCAAAATATGCAATCGAGAAACCTGTGTTAGAAAAGCTAGAAACATTCAAATCTAAAATTGGTGAGGAAGTCAATGTGGCCGTCACCAGTCTTCAGTTCCAAGATCTAACCAGTCAGTTAATTGCAAGAACAATAAAACGAGTAAATGGCTTAAAAGACTTATTACATGAAGTTGAGTCTCATAGTAACGAGATGGATCCCAGTCATGAACACGAAGAAATAGTGAAGTTTTTAGAAGAAATTAGTAATAGTTTGCATGTAGGTAGCCATGCTTTGTCTGGCGGCTTGCGTCGATCAGTTGGACAGAAAGACATGGCAACTGGTGAAATTGATCTTTTTTAGAGCGCTAAGGCTAAATATATTAGGTTTGCTGCCGTTAGGCAGTGTAGGTTAAGCATAATAGCGCTCTGGTTCTAGTGGTAAGCGTGATTGTTTGTTAACAGTAAAAAGTGAGTAAATAAATGGCAAAAACAATATTAGCAGTAGACGACTCAGGATCTCTGCGCCAAATGGTAGCATTTAGTCTAAAGGCTGCAGGCTATGATGTGGTTCAGGCGGTAGATGGACAAGACGGTCTGAATAAAGCCAAAGAGAAAACTGTGGATCTGGTGTTAACTGATCAAAATATGCCAATTATGGATGGTCTAACATTAATTAAAAACTTACGTGAATTAGGTTCTTATCAAAAAGTGCCAATTTTGATGTTAACGACTGAGTCTAGTGATGAAATGAAAGCAAAAGGTAAGGCTGCCGGTGCTAATGGCTGGCTAGTGAAACCTTTTGATCCGAAACGTTTGATTGAAGTTGTACAAAAAGTGATTGGCTCATAAGGTTTTGTAGTTTTTCGGGCTATTTAGTATCTAGGTGTTAAGTGGTGTGAATTTAAGTTACTTATTGATGAAAAATAATAAGCAATCAATTCTTAAGTGACATCCAAATGAGAGACTCATGTCTAGAAGTGAAAAACGATTAACGCAAAATGAAGTTAGATTGATTTAGATATGATTAAATTTTTTGCTTCTAAATAGAATCACTAAAGGCTTGAATAAAATGTAGCGGCAGTATTAGCGCAAACCATACGTTTTGTATGCTAGCGCACGTAAATAAGATGGAGTGCGGCAATGACAATTGATATGAGTCAGTTTTACGAGGTCTTCTTTGATGAGGCTGAGGAGCTATTAGCTGAGGCTGAGCGTTTGCTCTTAGGTATTAATATTGCGAATCCTGACAATGAGGAATTAAACGCAATTTTCCGTGCGGCACACTCAATTAAAGGTGGCGCGGCTACTTTTGGTTTTATGGATATGACCGAAATTACGCATGTGCTTGAAAATTTGTTAGATAAAATTCGTAAACATGAAATGGCACTCACAGCTGAGCATGTTGATGCATTCCTTGCTGCTAAAGATGTGCTCAAAATGGAGTTGGATGGGCATCGTTTGGCAACAGAGGTAGATGAAGAGCAAGTGGCTGACGTCAAAATGATGTTGAAGCAACTTTCAGAAGCCGGTGCTGTTTCTGCTCCGGTTGTTGCTCCAGTTGCCACTGCTCCTACGCCTCAGCTTGCAGAACCTATCGTTAAAGAATCCTTAGAAACTCCAACGCCAGATGGGATGAGTTGCTTCAATATCGTAATGCCTGATATTACAGAAAAAGATGTTGAAAACTTGCAAGAAGAACTAGGCCTCTTAGGTGATGCTACAGTGAGTAAGCAAGCGGATGGACGTTTTGTTATCAGCTTAACGACAGATTCATCACAAGACGATATTGTTTCTATTTGCTCGTTTATTGTTGATCCAGATGATTTAGTGATTACATTGAAATCAGATACACTCGTTGTAAGCGCATCTCCAGCTGAAGAGCCAAAGACTGGAGTTTCCACAGCAGTTGAAACTCCAGTCAATACTAGTACTAAGGTTTTAGTTCAAGAAGAAGTCGGTTATGGTCTTTTTGAAGAAGAAGGTAAAGAGAAACAAGAAGAGGGTTATGGCTTTTTTGCACCATTTCAGCCTCACCCTGATGCTGTTAAAGCAAATCTAATTGGTGATGACACTGCACTTACACTAGCCAATAGTGGTACGACTAGTGCACAACTTGCTACTGCAGTAAAGGCAGAGGTAGCTGCTAGTACAGCTTCACAGGATGCTGATCGTAGAAATGCAGGACGCCGTGAGGCTGATAAGGCGCCAGCGAGTGCAGAAGCCTCTTCAATTCGTGTAGGTGTTGAAAAAGTTGATCAACTAATTAATTTGGTTGGTGAGTTGGTGATCACGCAAGCGATGATTGAGCAGCGAATTAGTATGCTGGATCCGGTTCATAATGAAGCGTTAATTAACAGTGTTGGCCAGTTAACACGCAATACTCGTGATTTACAAGAGTCCGTGATGTCAATTCGTATGATGCCGATGGATTTTGTATTCTCTCGCTTCCCTCGAATGGTGCGTGATCTTGCTGCTAAATTAAATAAAAAAGTAGATTTTGTGACAGTTGGTGCCACAACAGAGTTGGATAAGGGATTGATCGAGCGCATTGTTGATCCCCTTACACATTTGGTTAGGAACAGTGTGGATCATGGTATTGAAATACCAGAAAATCGTAGGAAAGCAGGTAAGAGCGAATCTGGGACTTTAACACTTTCTGCTGCTCACAAAGGCGGTAGCATTGTCATCGAAGTGACTGATGATGGTGCAGGTCTTAATCGAGACAGAATTCTTGCTAAAGCACAATCAAATGGCTTACCAGTCAGTGAAAATATGACTGATGGTGAAGTGTTCTCACTAATCTTCGCACCTGGGTTTTCTACCGCAGAGGTTGTTACCGATGTTTCGGGACGTGGTGTGGGAATGGACGTGGTTAAAAGAAATATCACGGCAATGGGGGGCTCAGTTGAAATTCGCTCTGCACTTGGATTTGGTACCACAATATCTATTGCACTCCCACTCACACTGGCAATTTTAGATGGCATGTCAGTTTCATTAGGCGATAGTGTCTATGTGATTCCGCTTAATTTAATTGTTGAAACCCTGCAACCACGTGCTGAAGATATCAAAACTGTCACTGGTGAGGGGCGCATGGTGTATGTGCGTGGCGAATACTTGCCTATTATTGCCTTACATAGTTTATTTAACCATAAGACGGATATTACTGACCCTACACAAGGTGTTTTAGTCTTACTCGAGTCTGACGGTAAAAAGTCAGCTTTGTTTGTTGATCGCCTAGTTGGACAGCAGCAAGTGGTAATTAAGAGTCTAGAAACAAACTTTAAGAAGATTCCAGGCGTATCTGGTGCCACTATCATGGGTGATGGTTCAGTTGCTTTAATCTTAGATGTAGCCGCTTTGATACAAATGGGGCAAACCACCAACTATATTACCGGCGCAGCCTCATTTTCTAACCAAAATAATCAGCATATGCAAAGTAATGCATAAGGAGCTTAAATAATGAGTACAGATAATTTAGTAAGTAGTTCGAAAGCAAAAAGTGCAGAAGGTGAATACCTCACCTTTGTTTTAGGCGCTGAAGAGTATGGTTTAGAGATTTTGAAAGTTCAAGAAATCCGTGGCTATGACGCAGTAACTCAGATAGCTAACACCCCAGAGTTTATTAAAGGTGTTGTTAATCTGCGTGGCAAGATTGTACCAATTGTTGATTTACGTATTAAGTTTAATTTAGGTAAGGTTGAATATAACGAGTTTACAGTCGTCATTATTCTTAATCTGCACGGGCGAGTTGTAGGCATTGTTGTAGATGGTGTATCTGATGTAATTGCTTTAAAAGAAGAACAAATTCGTGATGTGCCTTCCTTAGTGACCAGTATAGATACGAAATATATCGTAGGGCTGGCTACACTAGACCAAAGAATGTTGATTTTGGTTGATATCGAACAGTTAATGACAAGTCAGGAAATGGCTTTAGTTGATGCAGTTGCTGCCTAATCAGTAGTAGTTTCGAGTAAGTAAGTAAAGAAGTTCTAACCGATAAAATTTATAAATCTTACTTACTTTGAAGTGAAAAAATTGGCTTAATTCCTGAGTCGATTGACTACATTCTAAGCTGTGATTTGTGTAGTTCTAATATGTTGTAAATACGGAGATATGGGATGAAATTACTGAGAGCGCTAACTGTTGCGCAGCGATTAATGCTGATTATTGTACTAGCTGTTTCTGTGGTAGCAGTACAGGCTGCAATTGGTTTATATGAGCTAAGCCAAGTTAGAACTAGTCTTAAGTCTGTCTATCAGGATAGGATGGTCCCAGTCGAGTCATTAAATCAAATTACTTTGAATATGCTCAAGAATCGCGCTCATTTAAATGCTGCTTTAAGTCAATATAATATGGTAGTAGCTGAAGATGGACAGACCTATATTGAACTTGATGCTCAATCTGCCATAAAAGAAGCTGATTATATTGAAAGTAAAATTAAAGAAATCAGTGGTATTTGGGCTACATATCTACAGAACAGCTTAACAACAGAAGAGAAAGTGCTCGCTGACAAGTTTGCTAAAAGCCGCGGTCAGTTTGTTGAGGTGGTTTTAAAACCTGCTGTTGAACAATTGCGTGCTAATAATTATGAAGCATTAAAACTCACCAATCAAAAAGCATATGATTATTACGTGGCAGCTGAAGCTGACATGAATGCTATGGTTAAGTTGAATCTAGAGATTGCCGCAAATGAATATGTCAAAGCATCAACTAATTATGAAAATGTACGTTTGCTCACATTTTCTGGATTGTTTTTTGCCATACTAATATTAATTTGGTTAGGTTTTGCAATCACACGCTCAATTACTAAAGCCTTAGGTGGTGAACCAGATACGATGTATGACACAGCTAAGCGCATTGCATTGGGTGATTTAGATTTTACTATACCATTGGCTACAAATGATCGAAGTAGCACAATGGCCGCAATGAGCACGATGCAAGCTAATATTAAGTTATTGATTTCGGATATTGCAACACTATCTCAAGCGTCGCAACAAGGTCGTTTATCTGCGCGTGCAGATGCAAGCCACCATCAGGGTGATTTCCGTAAGGTTGTCACTGGTGTGAATGATACTTTGAATGCCGTCATTGGGCCTCTTAATGTAGCAGCTAGTTATATGGAAAGAATCTCAAAAGGGGATATCCCAACCAAGATTGTTGATCATTACAATGGCGATTTCAATACCATTAAAAACAATATAAACACGTGTATTGATGCTGTTAATAACTTAGTGAATGAAGCAATTAGTTTAGAAAATGCTGCGATTGAAGGACGTTTAAATAATCGTGGTGATATCACAAAATATCAAGGTGATTTCCGTAAAGTTGTTGAAGGATTTAATAACTGTTTAGATGCCGTGATTAACCCGCTGAATGTAGCAGCTGGCTACGTTGATAATTTTGCGAAGGGTAATATTCCAGCAAAAATTACAGATCACTACAATGGTGATTTTAATATTATTAAAAACAATTTGAATGCATGTATTGATGCGCTTAGCTTGTTAGTATCAGATGCCAATATGCTGGCACAAGCGGCCCAAAATCATGAGTTAAATACACGTGCAGATATTTCTAAACACTGGGGTGATTACCGAAAAGTGGTTGAGGGTGTTAATGGCACGTTAGATGCAGTGATGCAACAGAATGCCGCAGACGCTGCAGAAAAAGCACAAGAAACACAAATATTATCTGACGCAGTTGAAGAAACTCAATTGATCATTGAAGCCGCCAAAGCAGGGGACTTAAGTAGTCGAGTTTCCCTAGCAGGCAAAACTGGTGCAATTGCTAGCCTATGTGATGGCGTGAATGCACTGATGGATAAAATGACGGAAGTGATCATTCAAGTGAAAGAAGCCGGTGAAACCATCAACACCGCAGCTGGAGAAATCTCCTCAGGCAACACCGACCTATCAAGCCGTACAGAACAGCAAGCTTCTAGTCTAGAAGAAACAGCCTCTAGCATGGAACAGCTCGCCTCAACAGTAAAACAAAATGCGGAAAACGCCAAACAAGCCAATCAACTAGCTAGCGCCGCCTCAGGTGTAGCAGTCAAAGGTGGAGAAGTCGTTGGTCAAGTCGTCAACACCATGAACGCCATTAACCAAAGCGCCCACAAGATTGAAGACATCATTAGCGTGATAGACGGCATCGCCTTCCAAACCAACATCCTAGCCCTCAATGCTGCAGTAGAAGCGGCCAGAGCCGGAGAACAAGGCCGTGGCTTTGCAGTGGTTGCCGGAGAAGTCCGCAACCTAGCACAACGCTCAGCCTCAGCAGCCAAAGAAATTAAAGAACTCATCACCGACTCCGTCAACAAAACCGCAGAAGGCACCAAACAAGTAGAAAACGCCGGTGCCACCATGCAAGAAATCGTGACTTCGGTTCAACGCGTCACCGACATCATGGGTGAAATCGCAGCAGCATCCATAGAGCAAAGTGCTGGCATTGACCAAGTCAACAACGCCATCACCAGCATGGACGAAGTGACACAACAAAATGCGGCACTTGTTGAAGAAGCCGCAGCGGCTGCTGAATCGCTAGTAGACCAGGCAGTTGGTTTAATGGACACAGTGAGTGCGTTTAAATTGAGTGGTGGGTCTAGCATGCAAAGTAGACCAAACTTAAGGACAATTCCACAGCCATCGCGTATTGCGGCTAAGGTAGCTACACCTAAGTTAACACATGACTTTTCATTTGAAGAGGCAAAGCAAGCTCATATTAAATGGAAAACACGCTTGGTAGACTACATTGCAGGTCGTTCAAAAGAGCATTTAGAAGTAGAGAAAGTTTGTCGTGATGATCAGTGTCCATTAGGTGGCTGGATACATGGTCGAGCACAAAAACATGCTCACACACCAGAGTATAAAGAACTTAAAACTGCACATGCGGAGTTTCATGAGAGTGTAGGGCATATCGTGCGATGTGTGCATAACCAGAAACAAACAGAAGCTAAGCAATTGCTAGGCGGAGAGTTTTCTAAGACATCAAAACGAACTATTAATGCGATTAGCGCGATTGAAGCCAGTGTACAAAATCGAATAACAGGGACTAGTAAAGCGATTGCTGGTAACGCTGGTGATGATTGGGAAGAGTTTTAAAGCTAATGGAGATATGATTAGATTTTAATCTAATCATATCTCCCTATTTTAATGGTCGTGATAAGGGGCATAGTTAGTTAGCTTAAGTTTTAGTGTGTATTAATCTGCTATAAACGTTGTGAGTATTATTAAAGTTACTTAAGTACTAGAAAGAATAAAATCATGAAGATCAATATGCCAGTAACACAGCATGAGCTAGAGCTTAATAGTACCCATCAAATTGTTTCCAAAACTGACTTGAAGGGCAGAATCACGTTTATCAACAGGGATTTTGTTGAGATAAGCGGGTTTACTGAAGAAGAGCTGATTGGCCAGAGTCATAATATTGTTCGCCACCCTGATATGCCTCCAGAAGCATTTCAAGATTTGTGGAGTACCGTTAAATCAGGTAAACCTTGGATTGGTATTGTCAAGAACCGCTGTAAAAATGGTGATCATTACTGGGTTGAGGCAGTTGTTTCACCTGTAAAAGAAAATGGTACGGTATCTGGCTATATCTCAGTACGTAAAAAAGCGTCACGTGCACAAATTGAAGGTGCGCTAAATTATCACCGCTACCTGAAAGAGCATCATAGCTGGCTAGAAGGCGTCATGACAAAGGCTAACAACCTTAGACGAAACTTCTCACTCAAAGCTAGAATTGTCTCTATATTTGTTGCAGTAGCATTGACCTGTTTAGGCCTAGGAGTAAATGGCTTATACGGCATTCAATATAGTAATGATCGCTTATCAACAGTCTACAATGATCGTGTAGTACCACTACAGCAGCTTAAAATTGTTGCTGATATGTATGCTGTCAATATTGTTGATACTTCCCATAAGTTACGAAATGGCAACATTAGTTGGTCCCAAGCACAAAAAAATGTAGATGATGCGATTAAAGCTGTCGATAAAAACTGGCAAGCATATACGCAAACATACTTAGTTCCTGAAGAGAAAGTATTAATCTCAGAAGCTAAACCTCTCATTGAACAAGCAAATGTGGCAACGGCAAAGTTAAAAGAGATTATTCGCACCCAAGATGAGTCGTTGATAGCAGAGTTTACAATTAATAATTTATATCCGTCGATTGAGCCATTATCTGAAAAAATAAGTGAATTAACAGTATTGCAACTGGATATTGCAGCTAAAGAGTTTAGCCTTGCGCAAGAGAATTATGCTTTTAAACGTAATTTAAATATCTTGTTCATCTTTCTTGGATTACTCATTACAGGTTTTCTAGGCTGGCAACTTTACCGAGCAATCATGCCACGTATTGCAATGGCGATTAGTTACTTAATGGCAACTGCGCAAGGTGAGGATCATGACTCTGTATTGCGGACAGGTCATCGAGATGAAATGACCGATGTGATGGATGCATACAGGGCTTTAAAAACTAGGATAGATTTTGACTATACAGATACCTTAGCAGGGGTAGATCGTATTAAGTCAGCATTAGATAATGCGTCTATTCCTGTGACTGTTGGCAATGAAGTTAATAAGCTTATTTACATGAATAAAGCAAGTTTCAAACTATGGGAGAAAATGAGTGCCAATATAGCGAAATTGCATCCTGGATTTTCTGTAGACAATCTAGTTGGAGGCACTTTAGGCAAATATATAGAGAACGAAGAAGATCGTGCATCATATGTTGCAGAGCTTAAAGGCACTAAAGTGCTAGATACGACAATGGCTGGCCGTCATTTGAGGTTAACTTTCAACCCTGTGCACAATGCAGAGGGCCACTATCTAGGTCGCATGATTCAGTGGGAGGATAGAACAGAGGAATTAGCTGCTGAACAAAGTATAGCTCGTTTAATAGAGCAGACTGTTTCAGGTGATTTAACGAATAGAATCGATGCAACACAGTATCCGGATGGTTTTCTAAAGGATATTAGTGAAGGCATGAATAAATTGTTAGAGGCTGTTATTGGTCCACTAAATATGGCCGCAAATTATGTTGATAATCTTTCAAAAGGTGTGATTCCTGCAGAAATATCAACCGAGTATAAGGGTGATTTTAATATCATTAAGAACAATCTGAACGCATGCGGTATAGCGATAAAATCCCTAGTTGCAGATGGCAATTTACTTGCAAAAGCTGCTGAAGCCGGTGATTTAAGTGCACGTGCAGATGCACTAAAACATCTTGGAGAGTATCGTAAAGTAATTGAGGGGCTTAATGCTACGCTTGATGCAATTATTGAGCCTTTAAACATGGCCGCAAATAGCGTAGAGGACATTGCTCGCGGTGACATCCCGCAGCAGATCACTCACAGCTTTAACGGTGACTTTAATAAAATTAAAGATAACTTAAATACTTGTTTTTCTGCAATCAACGCATTAGTTGCAGATACAAAAATGCTTTCTGATGCTGCAGGTGAGGGTAATGTCTCTGTTAGAGCTGATCCGGATCAACATTTTGGAGATTTCCGTAAAATTGTTGAAGGTGTTAACAATACGCTTGAGATGATTGTTGGACCAATTGCTACTGTTAAAATGTCGATTGAGACGATTAACACGGCTGCTAAAGAGATTGCACAAGGCAATTCTGATTTATCACGCCGCACAGAAGATCAAGCAGCCTCATTAGAAAAAACAGCGGCCAGCATGGAAGAGCTATCTTCAACCGTGAAGCAAAATGCCGACAATGCTAAACAAGCAAATCAGCTCGCTACAGCCGCCTCTGATGTCGCGGTTAAGGGAGGTGTCGTTGTGTCAGAAGTAGTGACTACAATGGCAAACATTAATCAAAGCGCCAAGAAAATTGAAGACATCATTAGCGTGATTGACGGCATTGCATTCCAAACGAACATCTTAGCGTTGAACGCAGCAGTTGAAGCGGCAAGAGCAGGTGAACAAGGTCGCGGATTCGCAGTGGTTGCAGGAGAAGTACGTAACCTAGCACAACGCTCAGCTTCAGCAGCCAAAGAGATTAAAGTGCTGATTACAGAGTCTGTAAACAACACAAACGTAGGTACAGTGCAAGTAGAGAAGGCTGGTAATACAATGCATGAAATTGTGACCTCTGTTAAACGGGTCACAGACATCATCGCGGAAATCTCGGCTGCTTCGCAAGAGCAAAGCGTTGGTATTGAGCAAGTCAATGAGGCTATTATGAAAATGGACGACGTCACTCAGCAAAATACGGCCTTAGTAGAAGAAGCTGCTGCCGCTGCAGAGTCGTTGATGGATCAGGCAGATGAGCTCATGAAAGCTGTGAGTGTGTTTAAATTAGATCATTAGATATGATTGATATTTCATTTGAAGCTAAGTTTAAATTAATGATGTTAAGAGTTACATGCAAAATCTAAATGAAGATTTAATTAATTTTAGTAGTATGAAACAAAATATAATGCGATTTAGGCATTTATTTTCATGGATTTTGCTTGTTCTTTGGCTGAGTTACACTTCAGTGATGTTGAATAGCTTTAAGCAGCAAAGTAGTTGGGTAGCATCATTGTGTAGAGCAAGTGATTAGATATTAATTGATCGTTTTAAAAGAATTGGAAATAAAATGGTATCAGAAAAAAACAGTCAGATAGATCCATGGGCAACTAGCGCAGATAAATTAATGTCAACGACATTGCTTGTATTGGTCGCGATTAGTTTCTTTATTGGTTATTCAAATGGAACACAATTTGAGGCTTTAGCTATTGGTGTACCTGCACTTGTTATTCCATTGCTTTTTGTCAAAACGATGCCAGGTTCAGTGCTTGCTAGAATCTCGCTTGCTGCTGCTTTCATGGTGTTCTCTGCACTTTTTATTCAGCAAACACGAGGCATGAATGAAGCGCATTTTTCTATATTCATTTTATTGGCTTTCCTACTTTATTATCGTGACTGGAAGCCAATTTTCGCTGCTGCACTTGTCATCGCAGTTCATCACATTAGTTTCAATTCCTTTCAAACTTATGACTCTGGATTTTATGTTTTCCAATCAGGTGCAAATTATAAGTTGCTATTAATACATGCATTAGCTGTTGTTTTTGAAGCAGCACTTCTCATCATTATTGCGAATAACCTGCGTAAAGAAGCCAGCATGATTGGTGGGTCACCGGAGGATGTTGTTAATATTGCAAGGCAACTTGCTAATGGTAATTTAAATCAACTCATTGATGTTGATGCTCGAGATAAATCTAGTGTTAAATTTGCGCTAAAAACAATGTCAACCAATATGTCTGCGATCGTATCTCATATCGAAAGTATGACCGTTGAACATGGAAAAGGTAATTTAGACGCGTTGATTGAGCTGGATCAGCTTCATGGAAGTTATAAATCCATGGCTGAGAAGATCAATGTTATGTTAGCTTCGCAAGCTAAATTAGTACATAAAATTACTCAAAGTGTGATTAACTTTTCTAATGGTGATTTTGATCAACCTTTTGATCAATTGCCTGGCAAGTTGAGCTTTATTAATGAAGCTATCGAACAGTTGCGTGCTAATGTAAAGGCAATCATTGAAGATATCGCAGAGATGTCGAAAGAACACGAGGTCGGTAATATTGATGCATCGATGGATGTCAGCAAATATAGTGGTGCCTTTGCGAAAACTGTAATGGGTGTCAATGTAATGGTAGGTGCGCACGTACGTGAGAAAGAAGAAGTAACGGAAGTGATGCGCGCATTAGGCGATGGTGACTTTGATGTACAAATTCAGCAGTATCCGGGTAAGAAAGCAGAAATTAATAAGAATCTAGACAGACTCAAAGGTAAGCTAAAGGGCGCGGTTGATTCAGTAAAATGGGTCACGAATGAGCATGCGCTTGGCAATATTGATATGAGTCTACATGCGCATCTGTTCAAAGGAGGCTTCTCTGAGCTAGCGACGGCAGTCAATGCGATTGTTGCTGGTCAACTTGAGTTGACAGAAAAAGCCCTTGCCTGCGTTAAAGCGTTTGGTGAAGGTGACTTTGACGCTCCGTTAGAAACATTCCCAGGTAAAAAAGTATTTGTGAATGAAGCTATTGAACAAGTACGTACTAACTTAAAAGCGCTGAACGAAGATGCGCAATTACTAGCAGACGCAGCCCATGCTGGTCGTGTCACCGTTCGTGCTGATGCAGATAGACACCAAGGTGACTACCGCAAGATTGTTAACGGCATGAACGAAACACTAGAAATGATCGTTGGTCCGATTGTGACGGTACAGCAATCAGTAGAAACCATTAACACCGCAGCAAGAGAAATTGCGCAAGGTAACGCTGACCTATCACGCCGCACAGAAGATCAAGCAGCCTCACTAGAAAAAACAGCGGCCAGCATGGAAGAGCTATCTTCAACCGTGAAGCAAAATGCCGACAACGCTAAACAAGCCAACCAACTTGCATCAGCCGCCTCTGGCGTTGCTGTAAAAGGCGGTGTAGCAGTATCAGCCGTTGTCAGCACCATGGCTCAAATTAACGAAAGTGCCAAGAAAATTGAAGACATCATTAGTGTGATTGACGGCATTGCATTCCAAACGAACATCTTAGCGTTGAATGCAGCAGTTGAAGCGGCAAGAGCAGGTGAACAAGGTCGCGGATTCGCAGTCGTTGCAGGAGAAGTACGTAACCTAGCACAACGCTCAGCTTCAGCAGCCAAAGAGATTAAAGAACTGATCACAAACTCAGTTAACAAAACCGCAGAAGGCACTAAACAAGTAGAAATGGCTGGGGAAACGATGCAAGAGATCGTCAGCTCAGTCAAGCGCGTGTCAGACATCATTGGCGAAATCTCAGCTGCATCACAAGAGCAAAGTGCTGGTATTGAACAAGTCAACGAAGCCATCATGAAAATGGACGACGTCACACAGCAAAATACAGCCTTAGTAGAAGAAGCGGCAGCGGCAGCTGAATCAATGATGGAGCAAGCGGACGAACTGATGAACGCAATCAGCGTATTCCAGCTAGGATCACATAGTGAAAGTAAAGTATCGCGTAATGTACCGAAGGTGATGACTAGTAAAGCAGCAACGATTGCTAGACCAACGCCTGCCAAAGTGAGTATAAAACCCAGTGCGGATGATGGCGATTGGGAAGAGTTTTAAAAATAAATGTGATAAGTTATTTTTTAAATAGATATTGATAGGTTTTTTTAGTTAGAAATGGATTTGAGATGCAAATGACTGTTGCAAGAAAAATGTTATTCATAACATTGATTTCTGTATTAGGTTTAGTAGGTTTGTTAACGCTAAATATTTTCCAGACTGATTCTGTTTACCAAGACACTAACTATGCTAATTCAAATATAGTGCCTAGTATTATTAAGCTTGATGAAATGCGATATAAGTTCAATACGCTTCGTATCAGAGTTGCTAATCATACGTTGATTAAAGATGAAGCAAAAATGGCTGAAGTTGAGAATGCAATTAGAAAACTTCAATCGGAATTGAAAGAAATTACAGAGTCGTATGTTGGCTTTATTTCAGATGAGCAAGAAAAACGTCTATTAGAGGCTGATGTGGAGGGGTTGAATGCTTACTATTCAGATATGGAGCCTATATTAAATGCTTCTCGGGCGAATGACAAAGAACTAGCTCACGAGTTATATATTGCTATCCGTACCCCTGCTGAAAAAGCTAACGGCGATATAGCTAACCATATGAGTTATAAAGTTGAGCTTGGTCAGAAATTTGCAAATAATGCACTCGCGCTAAAAGAGCAGTCAACCAATATTTCTTTAGTGATAGGCTTAATGATAGTACTTGCTACTATTGTGCTTGGTGTTTTAATTACACGTAATCTACGCAAGCAGTTAGGTGGGGAGCCAGATGATGTTGCTAAAATTGCTAATGACATCGCGAATGGTGATTTAAATAGCGCTATTAAAATTAATGCGGATGATCGCTCAAGTCTAATGGCATCAATGCTTACCATGCAGCAAACACTGCGGACTGTTATTGATGAACAAAGTGCAATGTCAGCACAAAATAAACTTGGCAATATTAGTGCGCAAATCGACGCTACTAAATTCCGTGGCACCTATAAAACTATGGCTGCTAATATTAATGAAATGGCATCTAATCAAGCCGAAGTGATGCGTAAAGTGACTGCTTGTATTGCTGAATTTTCTAAAGGTAACTTTGAAGCGCCATTAGAACGTTTTCCTGGTCAACGTGCTTTTATTAATGACGGAATTGAGCAATTGCGGGTCAATATTAAAACGTTCATTGCTGAGATGCAAAGTATGTCTGAGCAGCATGATTTAGGTGAGATTGACGTAAGAGTTGATGTGGCTAAATTTACTGGTACTTATGCTGAAATGGCTCAATCATTAAATAAAATGGTAGGTGCGCACGTACGTGAGAAAGAAGAAGTAACGGAAGTGATGCGCGCATTAGGCGATGGTGACTTTGATGTACAAATTCAGCAGTATCCGGGTAAGAAAGCAGAAATTAATAAGAATCTAGACAGACTCAAAGGTAAGCTAAAGGGCGCGGTTGATTCAGTAAAATGGGTCACGAATGAGCATGCGCTTGGCAATATTGATATGAGTCTACATGCGCATCTGTTCAAAGGAGGCTTCTCTGAGCTAGCGACGGCAGTCAATGCGATTGTTGCTGGTCAACTTGAGTTGACAGAAAAAGCCCTTGCCTGCGTTAAAGCGTTTGGTGAAGGTGACTTTGACGCTCCGTTAGAAACATTCCCAGGTAAAAAAGTATTTGTGAATGAAGCTATTGAACAAGTACGTACTAACTTAAAAGCGCTGAACGAAGATGCGCAATTACTAGCAGACGCAGCCCATGCTGGTCGTGTCACCGTTCGTGCTGATGCAGATAGACACCAAGGTGACTACCGCAAGATTGTTAACGGCATGAACGAAACACTAGAAATGATCGTTGGTCCGATTGTGACGGTACAGCAATCAGTAGAAACCATTAACACCGCAGCAAGAGAAATTGCGCAAGGTAACGCTGACCTATCACGCCGCACAGAAGATCAAGCAGCCTCACTAGAAAAAACAGCGGCCAGCATGGAAGAGCTATCTTCAACCGTGAAGCAAAATGCCGACAACGCTAAACAAGCCAACCAACTTGCATCAGCCGCCTCTGGCGTTGCTGTAAAAGGCGGTGTAGCAGTATCAGCCGTTGTCAGCACCATGGCTCAAATTAACGAAAGTGCCAAGAAAATTGAAGACATCATTAGTGTGATTGACGGCATTGCATTCCAAACGAACATCTTAGCGTTGAATGCAGCAGTTGAAGCGGCAAGAGCAGGTGAACAAGGTCGCGGATTCGCAGTCGTTGCAGGAGAAGTACGTAACCTAGCACAACGCTCAGCTTCAGCAGCCAAAGAGATTAAAGAACTGATCACAAACTCAGTTAACAAAACCGCAGAAGGCACTAAACAAGTAGAAATGGCTGGGGAAACGATGCAAGAGATCGTCAGCTCAGTCAAGCGCGTGTCAGACATCATTGGCGAAATCTCAGCTGCATCACAAGAGCAAAGTGCTGGTATTGAACAAGTCAACGAAGCCATCATGAAAATGGACGACGTCACACAGCAAAATACAGCCTTAGTAGAAGAAGCGGCAGCGGCAGCTGAATCAATGATGGAGCAAGCGGACGAACTGATGAACGCAATCAGCGTATTCCAGCTAGGATCACATAGTGAAAGTAAAGTATCGCGTAATGTACCGAAGGTGATGACTAGTAAAGCAGCAACGATTGCTAGACCAACGCCTGCCAAAGTGAGTATAAAACCCAGTGCGGATGATGGCGATTGGGAAGAGTTTTAAAAAGTGATTTTATTGATTAGTGCCTAATGGTTTACAATAGAGGGTAATCGCTAGTAAATAGCTAGCTTTCAAAGACAAAGTAAGGTGGTGAGTGTAACGTTATCCACCATATGTAAGTAAAAATTGGCAGTAACGTTACACTCGACTGCCAAACGTAATAAAGAAGTTAATTTTGAAATTTATTTAGAAGTTCTAGGAGACTGAAATGGCTGTTATTGATCGTGTATTAATTGGTGAGGCATTGGTAATTGAAGATCGCCCAGATGGTAGTGGTTTAGATCTTAAAAATGTAGCTCACATTGACCTAATCATGGGCCCACGTGGTAGCGCTGCAGAAGATGCGTTTTGCCGTACTCTTACTGATCAAAAAGAGGGTGTAAATGGCTTGTTAGCTATTGTTGCACCTAACATGATGGTAAAACCAAACACAGTAATGTTTAACAAAGTGACTTTGAAAAACACTAAACAATCACTACAAATGTTTGGTCCAGCACAACGTGGTGTTGCGATGGCTGTGATGGATTGTGTTGCTGATGGCACAATTCCTGTTGAAGAAGCGGATGACGTATTTATTTCAGTAGGTGTGTTTATTGACCAAACTGCAGATATGGATGACCGTATTCAAGATTGGAACTACCGTGCTACTAAACAAGCGATTAAAAGCGCGATTGCACGTGAGCCAAAAGCTGCTGATTTGTTGAAAGTTTATAAAGAATCTGCACATCCTTTTGCTGCAAAAGAAGGCAGAAGAGCAACAGATAAGGCGTAGTATTAATAGATGTGATGTGGAGCAATGTTTAAAGATGAAAATGTCCAATAAAGCCAGCTTTAATTAAGTGGTTTTTAGATATTTGCATCTTGCATTGCTACCTTGTCATTACGTTGATATTGTTCATCAATAATCACAAGTTTATAGGCAGTTAACTGCAATATATTAATAAATAATAAATTAAGAGTGCCCAAAGCATATTGCTAAAGTGCTTTGTACCAAATTGGTACAGTAAGTGATTTACAATAAATTACGTGGTGAATAATTAATGTTTAAAAAAGAGCAGCATGAAGAGGGGCGAGAGTTTAACTTTACTGCTCAAGACTTTGCTAGAGTACGTCACTTAATTTATCGTCATGCAGGCATTTCACTGTCTGAAGCCAAGTCTGATATGGTTTATAGCCGTATAGGAAGAAGACTTCGTGTTTTAGGCGCAACATCTTTTAAGCACTATCTAGATAATCTAGAGAGTCAGAACGATCCTGCCGAATGGGAGGCGTTTACCAATGCACTTACAACGAATTTAACCTCTTTTTTTCGTGAAGAGCATCACTTTCCTATACTTGCAGATCATCTGCTTACCTTAAAAAAACCTATCCGCATCTGGTGTTCAGCAGCATCTACTGGTGAAGAACCCTACACAATAGCAATGACAGCGTGTGAAGCATTTGGAAGTTTAAACCCTCCGGTTGAAATTATTGCCACAGATATTGATACTAATGTGCTATCAACAGCATCTCGTGGAATCTATCCATATGAGCGAGTGAGTAAGCTCTCTGATGCAAGGCGTAAGCGTTTCTTTTTAAGAGGTTCCGGTCCAAATGAGGGCTCAGTTGCCGTTAGAAAAGAATTAAAGTCGATGATTACTTTTAGTCAGCTTAATTTACTGGATGAAAACTGGGCTTTACACGAGCCATTTGATGCAATTTTTTGTAGAAATGTAATGATTTATTTTGACAAACCTACACAGTCAAAGATTTTAAGTCGTTTTGTACCGTTAATGAAATCAAACGCATTATTATTTGCTGGTCATTCAGAGAACTTTCTCTATGTTTCAGATGCATTCCATTTAAGAGGCAAAACTGTTTACACTTTGGCAGATGCAAGCAATATAAAGCGTTCTAACAGCACAGTTAAAGAGAGAGCTTTATGAGTATGTTGGAAGAAGAAATTTCAACTACCCTATATTTTGACCGAACTTTTGATTGTGAAGCGGCAAAAATCGCACCGGGAGAGTACTACTTTACAGATAAAGACATGTTGATAGTAACTGTCTTAGGGTCATGTGTGTCTGCATGTATTCGAGATAATAAAACAGGTATAGGCGGTATGAACCACTTCATGTTACCTGATAGTGCAGCTGCAGATAAAGACAGTCCTATTTCTGAATCTATGCGCTATGGCACTTATGCAATGGAGGTTTTGATAAACCAATTGCTTCGTAACGGCGCAAGACGCGAAAATCTAGAAGCCAAAATATTTGGTGGCGGCAATGTACTCAAAAGCTTTACCACCACTAATGTTGGTGACCGTAATGCAATTTTCGTGAGGAAATACCTGAGCGCAGAGGGTATAAGGATTACGGGTGAGGATTTATTAGATATCTACCCTAGAAAAGTTTATTATTTCCCTAAAACTGGTCGTGTTTTAGTGAAGAAATTGAAACAAATGCATAATGACACCTTGTTTAAACGTGAAGAAGTTTACGCAAGTAAACTTAAAACATCCGATGTTGGTGGTGCAATTGATTTATTTTAATTGTTATATTGAATAAGCAATAAGGCGTGAGAATAAGCAAATGAAAATAAAAGTACTAGTTATTGATGATTCGGCACTAATTCGTAGTTTATTGACTGAGATTATTAACGACCAAAAAGATATGATGGTTGTTGGTGCTGCGCCAGATCCGCTGATTGCTCGTGAGATGATTAAGCAATTAAATCCTGATGTACTAACGCTTGATGTCGAAATGCCAAAAATGGATGGCTTGGATTTCTTGGAAAAGCTGATGCGTCTCCGACCAATGCCAGTTGTCATGGTATCTACGTTGACAGAAAAGGGTTCAGAAATCACGATGCGCGCCTTAGAGTTAGGTGCAACAGACTTTGTCACTAAACCTAAAATGTCTATTACTGAAGGTATGCGTGAGTACACTGAGGAAATTACAGATAAAATTAGAGCGGCCTCTCAAGCGAAAGTATCATCTCCAAGTCGACATGCTGTTACTGGTAATGTCGAAAACAAGCCATCACAATTACGTAACCCACTGATTAGTAGTGAGAAGCTCCTGATTATTGGTGCTTCTACCGGTGGAACGGAAGCTATCAAGTCATTTTTGCTACAAATGCCTTCAGATTGCCCTGGTATTTTAATTACACAGCATATGCCTGCAGGTTTTACAAAATCTTTTGCGAATAGACTAAACTCTTTATGTCAAATATCCGTTAAAGAAGCTGAAGGTGGTGAACGTGTGTTACCTGGTCATGCTTATATTGCACCCGGCGATAAACACTTGTTATTAGCAAGAAGTGGTGCAAACTATGTGACTGAACTAAGTGATGCGCCACCAGTGAATCGTCATAAGCCTTCTGTGGATGTATTGTTTGAATCAGCTGCATTAAATGCTGGTAAAAATGCTATTGGGGTCATCTTGACTGGTATGGGTAAAGATGGCGCTGTGGGTATGGCTCAAATGAAAAATGCTGGCTCATATAACTTTGCTCAAAATGAGGAGAGCTGTGTTGTGTATGGTATGCCGAAAGAGGCCGTCGCGCATGGTGGCGTAGACGAAGTTGCACATCTAAATGAATTGCCTAAATTAGTGCTTAATCATTTAGTGACCAATAGTACCCGTGCTTTACGCGTGTAAATCATAGGGAAGTATCAATGATATTGATGAAGTCTTGGTCATTCTAACGAATGGTAAAGTCTCAATCATCAATGTTTAGAGTATAAAATAATTATAGAGTTTACTTGTTGTATTGACGTTTAAGTTTAAGCTTTAATACTAAGAGTATTTAATGGAGTGGAGCATGGCAAATACAAATACTAAATTTCTTGTTGTGGATGATTTTTCTACAATGCGTAGAATCGTTCGTAACTTGCTGAAAGAGCTTGGGTATACCAATGTAGATGAGGCTGAAGATGGCGTTGCTGCATTGAGTAAACTGAAAGGTGGTGGATTTGAATTTGTTGTATCAGATTGGAACATGCCTAATATGGACGGTTTGACATTGTTGCAAAATATTCGTGCCGATGCTGAACTCTCTAAACTACCTGTCTTAATGGTCACCGCTGAAGCAAAAAAAGAAAATATTATTGCTGCAGCACAAGCAGGTGCTAATGGCTACGTTGTAAAACCATTCACTGCTGCTACACTTGATGAAAAATTATCAAAAATATTTGAGAAGCTTGAGAAAGCAGGGGCTTAACTATGACTAGTGAAGTCACACAGCAGCAAGCTGCAAATGTTGAATCTTCAGTGGGATTGTCATCGAGTGATGAAATTCTAAACCGTGTAGGGCATGTCACTAGAACATTGCATGATAGCCTAAGTGGATTAGGCCTAGATAAAATATTAGAACAAGTTGCACAAGATATTCCAGATGCGCGTGATCGATTAGCTTATGTGGCTCGGATGACTGAGCAGGCAGCTGAGCGTGTTCTGAATGCAACTGATGTGGCGATTCCATTACAAGAGGAGCTTGCGTCTGGCGCAACAGCATTGGAACAACGTTGGAAAAGTGTAATGGCTGAGCCATCATTAAAGAGCGAATATAATTTGGCCGCAAATGAGACGCTTACTTATTTAGCAATGGCAGGAAAAAACACAGCAGAAACCAAAGCCTTACTGATGGATATCATGATGGCGCAGGATTTTCAGGATTTGACGGGGCAAGTCATCAAAAAAATTACTGGCCTAGCTCAGGATTTAGAAAAGCAGTTAGTGCAATTACTCATTGATTTTTCACCAGCTATCCCTAAGAAAGACGCAGAAGCAAATAAAGCCGATACCGGTGATAACTCAGCGCTTTTGAATGGGCCACAAATCGATCCAAATGCTGTGGATGTTGTTGCTAGCCAAGAGCAGGTCGATGATTTGCTTGATAGTTTAGGGTTCTAGTCAGAGTTACATAGGGCTTGTATTTTTGATTACCAGCAATTGTTATCAATAAACTAGTCAATATTGATAACAATTGCTTTGGTGGTTAGTTGCCAACACTATTATTCCTAGATTAAGTTTGGTTATTCCAAAGTAAATTTTTTCATTTTATTTGGTTATTTTTCTTAGTGGTTGGCATTGCTTATTCTAAGCGAGCTCAGTTTGTTTTGCATGAGTAGACTTTATGAATACTGAGTTTCATTTGGTTATCCTTATAAAGAACTCACTTTCTTAACCTTTTCTTTTAATTCCCAGTCCCCTGAATGCTTTTTAAGTCGTCAATTATTTGCTGAGAGTGGTTAGAAACATCCACATTATTATAGATTTTGATTACTTTTGAATTCGGGTCAATGAGAAATGTATAGCGTTTTGCAATTTTAGTGAAGATTAGATTGCTAAGCGCGTGATAAGCCTTTGCGACGCTACCATCAGTGTCAGCTAGCAAGGTGAACGGTAGGTGGTATTTCTCTGCAAACTTCTGGTGAGAGGTTTCTGAATCAACACTTATTCCAATTACCTTGGCATTCAATTGTTCTAGTTTAGATAAGTCATCTCTAAAGTTGCATGCCTCTTTAGTGCATCCTGGGGTGTCATTTTTAGGATAAAAATAAAGTACTACATATTTTCCTTTGTAGTCAGATAACAAGTGATTGCTACCTTTTGTATCTTTTAAACTAAACTCTGGAGCATCTTCTCCTATAGTTAAACTCGGTTGCATAGATGAATAGTGGCGATAGCCTAGGAATGCAACGAGTATGATTGCTGCATAAAAAAGAACCTTAATTAACATACAATAACCTTTTTAGATGTAGTTCACTGACAAATAACGCGCTGAGAATGTTAGCACTATTTGTTTTTTTCTGTAAAACAAACGTATAAGACATTACATTTATTCACGTAATGTTTTATTTGAGGCCTCTACCCTTTATAATGCTCCACTAGTTTTGCCCCCGTAGCTCAGTGGATAGAGCATCCCCCTCCTAAGGGGAGGGTCACACGTTCGATTCGTGTCGGGGGCACCATCAATTCAATAGATCATTAATATTAGTATCAACTGCTGCTTGATGTTTTAAAGTAGCGTAACGTATTGTATTGGTTTGACTATATTTTATTAATTGACTTACAAATAAATGAACTTAGCAAGAGATCATTCATCACCAATAACAATGACACCAATATTATTTCAAAGATTATCTTTAGTCCTATTTTCATTATTGGCTGTTTTTATTCTCGTCACGTTTAAGCAGTACGGGATTAGCAACGACGAGCAAGTGCAACATGTCTATGGTCAATTACTGCTAAATTTTTATAGCACAGGTTTTGCAGATCAGGCCGCTTTTACTTACAAAAATCTCTATTTGTATGGCGGGCTGTTTGATTTAATCGCTGCCATCTTAGAAAAAATCTTACCGCTTTGGGTATGGGATATACGTCATTTACTATCAGCCTTATTTGGTTTTGCTGGGATCGTGGCTGTTTATAAGATTACCAATGAACTTGCTGGCCTACGCGCTGCTTTTCTAGCAGCATTTCTACTGACCATTACAGGGGCATGGACTGGTGCGATGTTTACACATACCAAAGATGTATCTTTTGCTGCCTGCATGGTATGGGCACTATATTACACGCTTCTTATTTCTAAACAGTTACCTCGTATTCCTTTAGCTTTGAGTTTCAAGCTAGGTATTGCTGTGGGGATGGCATTAGGCTTAAGAATCGGTGGTGCGTTTGCAGTTATTTATTTGCTTTTAATAGTTTTTTTCGCTGGTTTGTTAAAGGTAAAAAACTTTAAGTTTATATTGAGTTTTTACTGGCAGAGTTTTTTAGGCTTGCTACCAGCTGGTGTTGTTGCCTTTTGCTTAATGGCTATTTTCTGGCCATGGTCGGTGATGGGCACAGATCACATTTTAATCGCTGTAAAGTCCTTCTCGCACTTTGCATTTGATATGAATACTATTGTGAATGGACAGTTCATTAATATTGGCGACGTACCTCGTACTTATTTGTTTCAATACTTGGGAATTCGATTACCTGAAATTTTTATTCTTGGTTTATTGAGCCTTTTAGTTGTATTGGCGATAAGAGTTAAACAGTTGGTGTTAGTGCAGTGCTTACCTGAAATCACGATTGCAATTGCTTTACTCACCCCTTTGATTTTTGTGATTTTAGATCGTCCAGCACTTTATAATGGGGTAAGGCATTTTACCTTTGTGATTCCTACATTAGCGATTGTTGCAGGGATTGGATTGTCCAAAATGTTTGATATGTTAGTCTCATACCAAAAGTGGCGAATATGTTTTGCTGCGGTATGTGCGTTATTGAGTATGAATACGATTTTTACACTATCTGCACTGCATCCTTATCAGTACTTGTACTACAATCATTTTGCCGGCGAGAATTTTAAGCAAGCCCAACATCATTGGGAGGCCGATTATTGGTCTAGTAGTTTAATTGACGCTACTAAAATTCTAGAACACTATGTTGATAAAGAAGCTATATCGAAAAATACAGGCTCGGTATATTCTGTTGCCGTTTGCGCAGAGGCTTTTCAAGGACAAGCCTATTTAGATGACAGATTTAAAATTACTGAAGACTGGGTGACGGCTGATTTCTTTATGTCTAGTACTAATATGAATTGCGATAAAGTACTGCAAGGTGAAGTGATTGGTGTTGTTGAGCGCTTAGGTGCACCGTTAGCTGTCGTTAAAGACCGCAGAACATTAATAGGCGAAGCGCGTAGACCTCGTGCAGCACCTCGAGATTAAATAGATGAGCAAAAATATTTTTCCAAGACTAAATACTGATGCATGTATCAGTGTAATTGTACCTGCCTTTAATGAGGAGGCTGCGATTGTTAGTACTATTCATACAATCGTTGACCGGCTTAAGCAGTTGAGTCAGACGTGGGAAATTATTGTGATTGATGATGGTAGTCGCGATCAAACAGCAAATATTGTGCGTAACTTACCAGCTGATTTGCAAACGACATTGGTGCGATTTTCACGTAATTTTGGTAAAGAGTATGCGATTACCGCTGGTTTAGAGTATGCAACTGGTAACGTGGTAATTTGTATGGATGCAGATGGTCAGCACTCGTCGGAGTTGTTGGTTAAGATGTTGGAAAAATGGCGTGAAGGATACGATATGGTCTATGCGTATCGACAAGACCGCGCTGTAGAGTCACGATTTAAACGCTGGGGCTCACGTATTTTTTATCGCGCGATTAGCTTGGGTGGGCAGATTCATATTCCACGAGATGCTGGGGATTTCCGTTTGATGGACAGACAGGTAGTGAATGCGTTGCTTTCATTACCTGAACGTAACCGCTTCATGAAAGGTATTTATGCATGGGTTGGCTATCATTCTATTGGTATTCCATTTACGCCATTACCACGCTCTCATGGTGAGAGTGCATTCTCAAAACTAAAGCTAATCCAGTTGGCTTGGACGGGCGTGACTAGCTTCTCTGTGATGCCATTGCGCTTAGCGAGTGCGGTAGGTGCTTTACTTGCGATGGTTTCTTTTATTTATGGCATGTATGTAGTGATTGATCATATGTTCTTCAATGAGTCAGTACCAGGCTGGCCAACCATCATTGCGAGTATGATGTTTTTTGCCGGCGTGCAATTGTTGTTTATTGGTATTTTAGGTGAGTATTTGTCCCGTATTTATGATGAGGTGAAAGGGCGCCCACCTTATATTGTGGCTGAGGTATTAAAGCCACAAGTGATAACACCTCATCAATGACACCGACGCATCGACATTCAATTTCATGGTTTGCTGTGATTGGTGTGTTAGCCGCAGGTGTGCATTATGTGGTTGCTGTGAGTTTGGAGTTGACGCATGTGCTAAATGCAATTTATGCCAATACTGCAGGCTTTCTTTGTGCGTTTCCAGTGAGCTATTTTGGGCATCGTAAGTTAAGTTTTTCTGGGCAAATTTCGTCTCATCTGCATGCATTTCCACGCTTCTTTATTGTGGCTCTATTTGGTTTTTTAGCTAATCAGCTTTTAGTGATTAATGCTATTTACTTTACGAGTGTTCCATTTTGGTTAGTGCTTGGTGTTGTAATGGTCATTGTTGCGGTTTCTACTTATTTTTTGAGCCGTTACTGGGCATTTAAAGGGGGGCTGTAATGCAGCTTATCATTTGCGCTGATGATTTTGCACAAAGCCCTGAAATTGATATGGCGATTGTTCGCCTAATAGAAAACAATAGGCTTACTGCGACATCTTGCATGGTGAATAGTCCGCATTGGACGGCTTCTGCGAAATTATTAACTGCTGAAATTAGGCAAAAAGCGCATATAGGACTGCATCTTGACTTTACCCAGTTTGGGTATCGTTATCCGCATTATCTATTGACCTTGCTGAGCTTAGTGCGTTGTTTGCCAAGATTAGCTATTCAAGAAAGCATTGAGCATCAACTGAATCAATTTGAAGCTGAGCTTGGAACTAAGCCAGATTATGTAGATGGACATCAACATGTGCATCAACTCCCACAGATTCGTGAGATATTATTATCTGTGTTAAAACGGCGTTACGATAAGCATTTGCCATGGATAAGAATTGCTAGGCCGCACATGGCTAGTGGCATTAAAGGCTGGATCATTAAAATGCTTGGCGCTAATGCGTTAGAGTTAGAAGCCAAGAGGTTGGGGTTTCGAACTAGTAATGCACTGTTGGGTGTTTATAACTTTAGCGGAAGCACGCAAGACTATAAAAAACGTCTTGTAGACTGGGCTTTACAGGCCCAGCAGAGCGTTGGTACATCGGTACTGATGTGTCACCCTTCTGTTAAGCTGCAAGTCGATGGCAACGAAATAAGTGACCCTATTTATCCTGCTAGGCTAAATGAGTTTAGTGTACTAAATAGTGAGTCTTTTAACGCTATATTTAATGAAGTTAAAATTGTACGTGAGCCTTAAATTCTGTACATTTTGTTAGTCTGCATGCGCACAATATTAACTTTTAGATTGGTGCTTGTTTAGGGTTGAAGTCAATGAGGTGCTAGGTAGTAGCTGGCTTAACAGATTTTTTTGTTTTAGTGTTCGCCTGAGCTACGCAATACTCTTTGCCATAAGTGCCAATATTAGAATCTATTTCATAGTAATGATTGGTGTAAGCGTATTTACCAGCCTTATTCTTTTGAATAGTTGCAATGCCGGTGCTGAATTCTGATGAACTTAACTCTGTCATGCTTAATGTGAAAGCGACTTTGTTTAAATTGGCTACCGCTTTGCCTTTATACACAAAAGAGTTTTCAGTTTCTACATGAAAGTCATAAATGCCGATGTTCCCTCTGCTAGCAGCGCGATTAAGCATTAGTTTTGCTTGTACTTGGTAGCTACCTACTTTGTTATTGTTGCCTTTGCATGTGTATGTGCCGCTGTAATTTGCACCTACAAAGTTTGGTTTTGCCTCTGCAATATGAATTGAGCTAACCATAAGTAGTAAAGAAGCGATAATCGTACGTTTCATGATGGATATATTAAGGTGTTTCGAAAGGGAGTATTGTAGCGTGAGGCTCTTAATGTATGAAGCTAAGTTTTTATATTTTTATACCTTAATATTTTGTTTTGTTTCGATGCTTGCATTATGATGAGCGCCTGAGTCAACTTATCGTCATAATTAACCTAACTACATCTGAATTTACGTCTGAATTTATGCAAACTTTCCAAGTTAAGGCTTTATCAACAAAACTAATCTGGCGTTTCAGTCTATTTAATATTGTTTTGTTAATAGCTTTAATCATTTGGCTTTGGCAGGAAACTAAGCCAGTAATTATGGTTCAGCCTCAACTGCCTGTTAATGGAAAGCTGCAATGTGTTTCTTATTCCCCTTATTACAATCCTGGGCAAACTCCTCTTGACCAGAATAGTTTCATTCAGCCGGCGCAGATTGATCATGACCTTTCTGTACTTTCCAAGCAATTTAATTGTGTGCGAATTTATTCGGTTTCTCAGGGACTTGAGTATGTACCAGAAGCTGCTTCTAAACTAGGGATGCAAGTTTACCTAGGCGCTTGGATTGGTTGGGTAAGCGCAAATAATGATAAAGAGCTTGATCTCGCGATAAGTATTGCAAACAAATATCCAGAGACTGTCAAAGCGTTAATCGTAGGTAATGAGGTTTTACTGCGTGGAGAGCAGTCGGAAGCAGCGATGCATGAGTACTTGCTAAAAGCACAGCAGCTAACAGAAGTACCTGTCACTTACGCTGATGTATGGGAGTTTTGGCGTAAGCATCCTCAGCTTGAGTCTAATGTAGATTTTGTCACTGTGCATATTCTTCCCTATTGGGAAGATGACCCTCAAGCAATTGATCAGGCAACTCAGCATGTAGTGAATGTGATGGGTTTGCTTAAAGAGACGTTTAAAAAACCAATTCTGATTGGTGAGACTGGTTGGCCATCTGTTGGCAGGCAGCGACAGGTTTCTCAGCCAAGTTTAATTAATCAGGCAAGTTATTTGCGTGGTTTTTTACAGCTTGCGCATGATAACGGATGGCAGTACAACTTGATTGAAGCGATTGACCAACCATGGAAGCGTGACCTTGAAGGGACAGTAGGTGGATATTGGGGCATCTATGACACAGAGTTGACACCTAAATTTGCATTTAGTGGAGATGTTCAGCCACGACATGATGTTGAGATGATTGTGCTGGCAGGCTTGCTAGGTTTTGCTCTATTTATTGGGTTGGCATTTTACTTTCAAGTAGGTGACAAATATCTCAAACTAGGTTTATCTGCTGCTGGCACAGTATTTGGGATATCGGTTTGGTTGCAAACTCAATATTTAATCAGTGCTTGTCGAAACGTCTTAGAGTGGGCTACTTTAGGTGGTTTAGCATTGGTTGGTTGGTTGACCGTGATCGCTCTGGTGGTGTATGTATGTCAATCGACAAAGCGTTATTTAGTGATATTGAAAATCTTCGCTTTGATATTGGTGTACGCAGCAATCAGTGCGACTGCTCTATTGATTGTTGATGGTAGATACCGAGACTTTCCTATTAGCTTATTTGCATTACCAGTTCTGCAATTATCATTTGCTTCGGTTCTTTTAGGGGTGGAGGTGAGGGTTAAGCGCGTATTCGCTTATGTGTTGAGTGTAGCGCTAGTGATGGCAGCTTTGTATAGCGTTTACCTAGAGGCTTACAATATATCTGCATATTATTGGTTGATGCTTAGTGGCTTACTTGCTTTGGCGCTGTTGCCTAAGCATCAACTTTCAACTCATTGATTACTTTAAGATAGAAATTTCCCGCGTAACTTTATGATTAAAAAACTTCAACGCTATTTAAGCCCATTTATTTTTGCAGTATTAGTGGCTGCTATTCACTTTGGCATTTGGCATATTTCTAATCGTGCTTTACCGTTAATCAATGCACCAGATATTGTGAATGGTTTTGCATTCAGTGGATTTCAGGTAGATCAAAGTCCGCTCAAAAAAGAATACCCGAGTGCAGCTGAGTTAGAAAAAGACCTGCAACTGCTCAAGCCATTGACCAAACGTATTCGTATTTATGGTGCGCTAGAAAATAGTGAAGTGACGGCACTTGCTTCTAACCTAGGTTTTTATGTGACTGCTGGTGCATGGCTTGGCAGTGATTATGTAGCGAATCATCGTGAAGTGGATGCGCTAAAGGTGAAAATTAAGCATTACCCAAGAATTGAACGTGCAATTGTGGGTAACGAGGTGTTACTAAGAAATGACCTGACTCCAGAGCAGTTGATTAGTTACATAGAGGAAGTTCGTAAAACAACAAAATTGCCTATCTCAACGGCTGAACCTTGGCATGTATGGTTAAAGAACCCTGAGCTTGTGAAGCATGTTGATTATATTGCAGTGCATTTGTTGCCATATCATGAAGGCGTGCCTGTAGAGGCTGCAGTAGATTACTCGCTCAAACGATATCAAGAGCTAATGGATGTTTATCCGAGAAAAAAAATCGTGATTACTGAAATTGGTTGGCCAAGTCATGGGCCAACTTTAGGTGCTGCGGTTGCGTCTGATGTGAATCAGGCGCTTTTTGTGAGGGAGTTTTTAGCCAAAACCGCACATAAAAATTATGACTATTACCTGATGGAAGCATTTGATCAACCTTGGAAAAAAGAGCTGGAAGGTTGGGCTGGTGCGTATTGGGGAATGTTTGATGCTGAGCGCCATGAGAAATATTCATTGCAAGGTGCGGTGCCTAAAGATGACCGTTGGAAAGCAAAGGCTTTATGGGCGAGCTTGTTAGGGCTTTTGCCAATATTCTTTATCGCCTATCGATTTAGGCATTGGGGTTTAGGGGCGCGTAGCTCAATGGCGGTATTGCTCCAAGCTTGTATTACTACGTTGGTCGTTGCATGGAATTTGCCAGGTGATTATTACTATACGATGAAAGATTTTGTTGTATTAGTCGCGTTGCTAATAGGCATGGGTTTAACGTCAGCAGTATTGATGATCTACGCCGTTGAGTTTAGTGAAGTGATGTTTAAAAAAGGCTGGAACCGTGCATTTAAACGTGCGAAGCCTCTGCCTGCTGAGCAAGAGCTGTTTGTTTCTGTCCATTTGGCCTGTTATAACGAGCCGCCAGAGATGGTAATTACGACCATTGAAAGTTTAGCTAAACTCAATTACACCAACTTTGAGGTGATTGTTGTTGATAACAACACAAAAGATGAAGCTAAATGGAAGCCATTAGAAGCTTACATGGCAAAAATGCCACAGAATTTTAAATTCTTTCATTTGCCACAATGGCCTGGCTTTAAAGCGGGCGCTTTAAATTTTGCCCTAGATCAAACCAACCCTAAGGCGCAAGTAGTGGGTGTGGTCGATGCTGACTATGAGGTAACACCGGATTGGCTTTCTGATTTAGTGCCGCATTTCTTAGAGCAAAAAGTGGCGGTAGTACAAGCGCCGCAAGCGCATAGGGATTGGGAACATAGTTTCTTCCGCAGTATGGGTAACTGGGAATTTGAAGGTTTCTTCCGTATCGGGATGCATCATCGTCATGAGCGTAATGCATTGATTCAACATGGCACAATGACATTGGTGAGGTATCAGGCGCTGATTGATAGTGGCAAATGGTCTGAGTGGTGTATTTGTGAAGATACTGAGCTAGGGTTACGTTTACTTGAAGACGGCTATGAGCTACGTTATATCGATGATACTTTTGGACGAGGTCTAACTCCCGCGGACTTTAAAGCACTTAAATCTCAACGTTTCCGTTGGGCATTTGGTGCGATGCAAATTCTTAAGCATCACATACCTAAGCTATTGGGCGACTCAACATTAACATTTGGACAACGCTACCACTTCTTAACTGGCTGGTTTGGTTGGTTGGGTGAGGCATTGCAGCTAGGTTTTACGATAGGCTCAATTGGCTGGTCAATCGCGATGCTTTTATTCCCAGAAGATGCAAGCCTGCCAGTGTCCATCATGATTACTACCATTATTTGTTTCTTGGTAATCAAAGCAATCATGGGGCCGATGCTGTATTTGAAAACGATGACATGCAAATGGATTGATATTTTTGGCGCATCAGTTGCAAGTCTTGGTCTATCACACGCGATTGCCCGAGGTATCATCAGTGGGTTAATTAAAAAGGATGGCGTGTTTAAAGTAACTGCAAAAGGGAAGGGGCTCAATAAGACTAACTGGTTTGATTGGATTGCGCCAATTCAAGAAGAGCTATTTTTGTTATGTGCTTTAACGATATGTAGTATTGCTATGTTAATAACGCGTGGCATCAGCAATATTGATGCGCAAATATGGGTAGCGATGCTAAGTTTGCAATCATTGCCTTACCTAAGTGCGGTTGCTTGTCAAATTATCAGTAAAAAAGAAAATGGTTGATTACTCATTTGACTAACGCTAGTAGACATAATCCTTATTGGTCAAATTCTCATCATCGTCATTTCATCCGTGGCGTGATTCGGTTTTTGACCTATCTTTGCGCTTTTTTTCTGATAGCGATTGCTTATTGGGTGGCTGATAATTTTGGCGAGCCTTCATTAGAGCAGCTACTTTACCATGCGCAGTTTGGTATGGGTGGGCTGGTTGATACCGATGCTGCTGTGATTAAAAGCTTTTTAATTTGGTGCGCACTGCTACCAATATTAAGCTCGCTATTGCTGGTATTGATTGAGTACTCAATCGCATTGTTTCTAACACATGGCTCAACCCATTGGTTAACTAAGCCGGCGCGTATGGCCAATATCCATTTTATCAAGGTGTTTTATTGGTTTATTGGTCATCGGGCACCCTTATATGCGTTGACGGCAGCAGCGATATATTTTGGAATTCAGTTTTCTGTCACCATTTTTTTGCATAATCAATTTGGTAAAGATTACTTTGCGGCGCATTACCTTAATCCAATAGCCGTAAAAGTAGAGGCGGTTAGACCTAAAAACTTGGTGCTGATTTACGTCGAAAGCCTTGAGAACTCCTATAAAGAACCTAAGTTGTTTGGTAAAAATCTTTTAAGTAGTTTAGATCATTTAAAGGGCTTAAGCTTTACGGACTACAGAAAAGCACCTGGCACATGGTGGACAATTGCTGGCATTACAGCAACACAATGTGGTGTACCGCTTAAAAGTGTTAGTTTATATGACGGCAATGATCAGGGCGAGAAAATGAAGACCTTTCTGCCTAATGCGGTTTGTCTAGGTGATGTTTTGCATGAGGCTGGCTATCACAATGTCTATATGGGGGGCGATGCACTTGGTTTTGCGGGTAAAGGCATGTTCTTTAAAGACCATCATTATGATGAAGTTTACGGCCGCGATGAATTAAAAGGTAAACTTACAGATGCTGAGTTGAATTTTTGGGGGCTGTACGATGACCACTTATTCGCAGCAGTCAAAACTAAGTTGGTAGAACTGCATAAAAAGCAGCAGCCGTTTAACCTGACAGTGACCACAATTGATACGCACGGCCCTGATGGTCATTTTTCTAATTATTGTAAATCGTTAGGTGTTAAAACTTTTGAAGGTATTGTGGAATGTACATCACATCAGGTTGCTGGCTTAGTTAAGTTTATCAAGAGAAGTGGTTATCTAAAAGACACTCAAGTGGTGATTCTTGGTGACCACTTAGCAATGGAGAACCCTGTCAGTGATAAGTTGGATCGAGTGAAAGAACGCCTTATTTTTAATCAATTCATTTCGAATAGCCATTTTGAGAAGAATCGTAATCATATTTTACCTTTCGATATGTTTCCTACCATTTTGGATTTTATCGGTTTTAAAGTGCAAGGTGGAAAATTAGGCCTAGGCTATACGGCATTTTCTAAAGAAATAGACATGTCACTGATACCTGATTATGAAGAAATGAATCAAGACTTACTTAATCAATCAGATATGTATTTAGATCTTTGGAAACATAAAACAACGCTTTAATACATCTAATTGCAATCACTAAATGTTAGTGGCGAAAGTGTCTGTGAATAATGAGCGTGTTGAGCCCAATAACTTTGTTTTGCGTATTAAAAAACCAGCTAAGTTATAGCTGGTTTTTTTATTTAAATTTAATGGCCTTTCTAGTTTAATTAACCATCAATTCATTAGCCATTAAGCTAAGCGTTTATCTAGGTCTTCCCAACGTAGCATTTTAGCCTCAATCTCTGCATCAATTTGGGCTAAACGTGTTTGTAGCGTTTTGACCTGATCAGGATCTTGCACGTAGATGTTAGCATCAGCCAATGTTAAATTGATGTTGGTTTGTTCTGCATCTAGTTTTTCAATCAAAGCAGGCATTTCATCTAGTTCTTTTTGTTCTTTAAAGCTTAGTTTGTTCGCTGTGTTTTTAGGCGCAACTTCTTTTGCCGCTGGTTTGCTAGATTGCGCTTTTGCTAGTGCAGCTTTATCGGCTTCACGTTTAGCGGTAAAACGCTGCCAATCATCATAACCACCCCCAAACTCTGTTAATACGCCATTACCTTCAAAGGCGATTACCTGTGTTACGGTGTTTTCTAAGAACGCACGGTCATGGCTGACTAGGAATAGTGTGCCATTAAAATCTTGTAATAAATTTTCCAGTAGCTCTAGTGTGTCGATATCTAGGTCATTTGTAGGCTCATCTAATACCAGTATGTTGGCAGGGCGTGCAAATAAGCGTGCTAATAGCAATCGGTTACGCTCGCCACCTGAAAGTGATTTGACTGGTGAGCGTGAGCGCTGCGGCGGAAATAAGAAGTCTTCCAAATAGCTAATAACGTGTTTACGTTCTTCACCAATTTGCACAAAATCAGAGCCAGGGCTAATGGTGTCAGCTAATGTGGCTTCTTCATTGAGCTGTTCACGCATTTGGTCAAAATAGGCGACACTTTGTTTACTGCCACGCTCAATGCTGCCGCTATCTGGTTCAATGTCAGCGAGTATTAGTTTAAGTAGGGTAGTTTTGCCGATACCGTTAGGGCCTAGCAAGCCAATTTTGTCGCCACGCAAAATACGTGTGCTGAAATCTTTAATCAGCACTTTGTCACCATAGGCTTTGCTAACGTTCTCAAGCTCTGCAATCAGTTTGCCACTGCGTTCGCCTACATCTACATTCAGTTTTACATTACCTTGACGTTCGCGGCGTGCTGCACGTTCTAATCTAAGCGCTTCAAGTCTGCGCACTCGGCCTTCATTGCGTGTGCGGCGTGCTTTAATGCCTTGGCGAATCCAAACTTCTTCTTGTGCGAGTATCTTGTCAAACTTGGCTGCGTGGGTTTCTTCAACCGCTAGTAGTTCTTCTTTTTTAAGTTGGTAAGCGGTAAAGTTACCGATAAAGTCTGTGAGTTTGCCGCGGTCTAGCTCAGTGATTCGAGTCGCTAGTTTGTCCAAAAAGCGTCTGTCATGGGTAATAAACAATACGCTACCATTAAAGCCGAGCAATAAATCCTCTAACCATTCAATCGCACTTAAATCCAAGTGGTTGGTTGGCTCGTCAAGTAATAGCACTTCAGGTTCTGCTACCAGTGCGCGGCCTAGAGCCACACGTTTACGCCAGCCACCTGAGAGTGTGCTGATGAGTGCGTCTGCGTCTAAATTTAAGCGGCTAAGCACAGCCTCAACCCGCGATTGTGCTGCCCAGCCATTTTGTGCGTCTAAATCATGCTGTAGTGCCTGCATGTGCGTCATCAGTGCTTCGATATCTGCGTCTGGCATGCCCATGTCATGCGTCACTTGGTGATAATCAACAAGGATTTGTTGCAGATTACCTAATCCTTCTGCCACAGCCTCAAACACAGTATGTGTTGCTACTAATTCAGGTTCTTGGGGAACATAAACCACACGTGCGTTAGGCGCACGCCAAACAGTACCATCGTCTAGTTTAATAGTGCCAGCAATCGCTTTTAGTAAGCTGGATTTCCCAGCGCCATTGCGACCAATTAAACCTACGCGTTCTCCTGCGTCTAGCTGAAATGCTGCGTGGTCGAGTAGGGCGTGGTGACCAAAGGCGAGGCAGGCGTTATCGAGGGTGATGTATGGCATGTGTGACTTTCAAATTATTACTGATATATTTTAACTGCTTGTATATGAGATACAAAATGCTATTGTTTATTGAGCATGGCTCTAATGTTTGCCATTTTAGATTTACCAAAATCTTTGCTTGCTTCAGGGTCTTTATTAAATGGGTTACCAAAGTGGCGTACATCATCTTTTGGAATTTCTGCAATAAAACGGCTAGGTTCGCACATTTCCATTTCACCCGCGCGTTTGCGTTTTTTACACCATGAAATATTCAGTGATTTTTGTGCACGGGTAATGCCAACATACATTAAGCGGCGTTCTTCTTCAATTTTGTCGTTATCAATGGACTCTCTGTGTGGAAGGATACCTTCTTCTACACCAATCAGAAATACGTGGCCAAATTCCAAGCCCTTAGAAGCGTGTAAGGTTGATAGCTTTACTGCGTCAGGCTCGCCATTTTCACGGCCTTCTAACATACTCATGAGTGATACCATTTGCGTGAGTTCTAGCAGGTTTTTGCCTTCTTTCTCATTGCCATACTCGGTGCTTGGCTCACTTTTTTTAGAAAGCCAGCCAGTGAAATCAAGTACGTTTGACCATTTAACTTCTGCGGCGCGGGGCTCTTCAGAGTCGTATAGAAATGCTTCGTACTGTATGGTCGCCAATAGGTCATTCAGCACTTCATTGGCAGGATCGCGCACAGCACGGTCTTGCAGTTTGTTAATGTACTGGCAAAAGTTGAGTAAGTCTTCTAGTTGTTTATTACCAATCTCATTTTGGAAGCCGCCTTCAAAAGCGGCTGCAAATAGTGAGATTTTGTGTGCGCTGGCATATTCACCTAAGCGTTCAAGTGTCGTATTGCCAATCCCTTTTTTAGGCGTGGTGGCAGCTCGAATAAATGCAGGGTCATCATCTTCATTGGCGATGAGTCTTAAATAGCTGATTAAGTCTTTAATTTCTGCTTTATCAAAGAAAGATTGACCGCCAGATACAGTGTAGGGAATTTTTTGGTTGCGTAGATGCTGCTCAAAGATACGCGCCTGATGGTTGCCACGGTAAAGAATTGCATAGTCTTTATAGTAAGTGCGGTTTTCAAACTTGTGTGCTTGTAGCTTCATGACCACGCTCTCGGCCTCATGCTCTTCGCTCATGGCTGCCGTGACTTGAATGAGATCACCAGTGCCAAGCTCACTCCATAGTTTCTTTTCAAACAACTTAGGGTTATTTGAAATCACTTGGTTAGCTGCACGTAAAATACGTACGGTAGAGCGGTAATTTTGCTCAAGCTTAATTACTTTAAGCTTACTAAAGTCGGTGGTGAGTTGGCGTAGATTTTCAACATCAGCGCCGCGCCAGCCGTAAATCGCTTGGTCATCATCGCCCACAGCGGTAAATTGTCCACGTAAACCTGTGAGCATTTTTACCAATTTGTACTGGCAGGCGTTGGTATCTTGGTACTCATCAATCAATAGATATTGCAATTTACGTTGCCATTTATTCAGTGCTTCTTCATGCTGTTCAAATAACTCAACGGGTAGCTTGATTAAATCATCAAAGTCTACGGCTTGATAAGCCTTTAAGGTTTGCTGGTAAATCTGGTACACCTTAGCAGCGGCATGGGTGAGCTCTTCATCTGCCTGTGCTTTCGCTTGGTCTGGATTAATAAACGCATTTTTCCAGCCAGAAATCTGCCATTGCGTTTTACGTAATAGCTGTTTGTCTGTGGTGGCAAGTACGTCCGCTAAAATTTTAAAGCTATCTGATGAATCTAGAATTGAGAACTGTGGCTTGTAGCCAAGTAATGCCGCCTCTGCGCGCAACATTTGCAACCCTAGTGAGTGAAATGTGGCAATGGTGAGGCCTTTGATATTGGTGCCTTGCATGAGCTTGCCAACACGCTCTTGCATTTCTAATGCGGCTTTGTTGGTAAACGTAATCGCCGCAATTTCTTTTGGTGCATAGCCCGCTTCATTAATCAGATAGCTGATCTTTTGGGTAATGACGCGGGTTTTTCCACTGCCAGCACCAGCTAATACCAGTAGTGGGCCGTCCAAATATTTTACCGCCTCACGCTGAGGCGCATTCATTGAATTTAACATGACAAATTACTATTAATTTGAGTCAGATTCTTCGTCTGTTTCCGAAGCTTGATCTGAAGCTTGTTCTGAGGTGTTAGTTGGGTTGGTTTGTGTGCTTAACACCATTGCGGCTCTTGATGATGGCGTTTCTAAACTCACGCGACCAATTGCACCACTGCGGTAATCCGTTAAAAAGGCAACTGCGGTTTTTTCCATATCCCACAGGCCATCATGGCGTTTGTAAGACCTGCGTTTTGCAATGGCCTCAAGTAAATCTACACCATCCATTTGCATCACATCTAGTTTCATTGCGTCTAGTTTATAACGCGCATTCACTAGAGCAGGGTAGCTTTTTAATAAGTTATTGGCTAAAAATGTAGCAACATCTTCATCAATCACCGCATTTCTACCAATCGCATGGCTAGCGGCCAGCATATAGCCATCAGACTCGTAAGCGATTCTAGGCCACATCATGCCTGGGGTATCGGTAATGCTCATGGTGTCGTCTAAGTCAAAACGTTGTTGGCTTTTGGTCACGGCAGGCTCATCACCTACTTTTGCCACGCGGCGATTAAGCAGGGCGTTCATTAGCGTAGATTTCCCCACGTTAGGAATACCCATAATCAACATACGCAATGGTTTTAAATGGGTGCCACGGTGAGGTGTGATTTTTCTGCAGATAGCAGGGATTTTTTTGGCATCGCCTGCTTTTTTACAAGAAAGTGCCACTGCTTTGGTATTAGGCTGTGCGTTAAAATAATTTAACCATGCTTGTGTGGCGGCAGGGTCTGCTAAATCTGCCTTATTTAAAATCTTAAGTTGAGGGCGTTGGCGAAACAAACGCATTTCATCAATCATTGGGTTGTGGCTAGCTGCGGGTACCCTTGCATCTAATACCTCAATTACCATGTCGGTAAACTCCATGGTCTCTTCGGCTTTTTTACGCGCTTGGGTCATGTGACCCGGGTACCATTGAATTGCCATCTATTTCATTTCCTCAATAATTCTGATTTTGTTGCCATCGACTTTGCTAATATTAGCTAAGATAAAGTCTTGGTTTGCAAAAGTTTTGGCTTGCAGCAAAAGTTTTGGTTAGTATTCAAAGTGCAGTGTGTTCAGCTTTTCGTTAAATCATCAACGATGATGGTGTAACAAAATTTGCTTTTAACTAATTTCAGTATTTTAGCATTGACGGCTTCAATTCAAGTTTTTATCTGTGACTCTCCCTGGATTATTTATGCAAGCATGATGTTATTGAGCACGTTCCATTTTGCGTTCTTTAATTTTTTCACGTAACTCTTGGCGTTGTTCTGGGCTCATATTTCTGATTCGGCTTTTGAACTTTTCTTTTTGCTCTGGAGACATATTATTCCAGCGCTCACGTAATGCTTTACGTTTTTCGGCTGGCAATTGCCTGAACTTTTGCATATGTTCTTTCACTAGCGCTTTATCTTCAGGAGAAAGGTTTTTAAAGCGAGTGATGTTTTCTTTAGCACGCTCCCTTTGTTCAGGCGGCATGTTTGCCCATTTTTCAGCACCTTTGCTCAGCTTTTCTTGTCGATGAGGAGGCAATTCATTCCAACGATCTTTAATGCCGCTTAGGGTTTGCTGTTGCTGTTCATTTAAGTCATCCCATGCAATGCCTTCTGCCATGGCTTGTTTTGGAGATAAAGCGAAGCACAATAATACTAGCCCCATTACAACATAGTGATGTTTGATAGATAGGTTCATTTTTTGCTACCTCCTGCAGGTGCGGCCATGTCAGCGTGTTGTTTGGTACTTTGTTTTACGGTGTTAGTTTTTTGAGGGTTAGTCTGTTTTTGTGCTAGTTCTGCTAAGGCAGCTTCTAGCATGCCATCGTCATCCATCTCGCCTAGCAGTTCGATAAAGTCTAAAGGAGGGCTTGCTTCCGCCAATGCAGGCGCGATGTAGCTTAGCGCAGTGATTAGCAGTAAGCTATAGCCTGATAATTTAAACGGCATTATCTATATCCTCGCTTGCCAATATTTCGTCCATCCATACATAAAAGTCTGGGTCAGATGTAGTTTCTAAATCTTCTGGATGCGTGAGTAACTCTAACATTGCGATTTGTTCATATTGATCATGGTTACCGCTTTGTTGCGCCGCCATGCGCTGTGTTGAATCATCAATATTGTCAGGGCTGTAAACGATCAAAACAGTCAGTAAAGCACATAATGCAAATGCGCCTGCTGGAATCCAAGCATTGAAATTCCAGGCATTAAAATTCAATCGCGATTGTGGGCGCTGTTTTTCGAGTACCTTTTGACGAATAGACGTCAAGGCTTGTAGCGTTTCTTTATCTAACGTAATTACGCTTTCATCCAAGCTGGTTTTTACCTTGGTTTCAAAGGTTTCTAATTGTGATTGCTCTGTTGTCATTGGTAATCCTCTAGCTTTCCACGTAGCTTTTCTAATGCTCTCGCATAATGTGTTTTTACACTGCTCGCAGAGCACTGCATGATGAGTGCAGTTTCGTTGATATCTAAACCTTCCCACACACGTAGTAAAAATACTTGTTGTTGTCGCAAGGGTAGTGCACTTAATGCCGTGTTTAGCCCAGTCATGAACTGCGAGTCTTGAAGCTTGATGTCAGGCTCATGGCTAGTGTCAATAGGATGTTGTGCTAGTGCGTCTTCAACTGCTTCATCTTCGTCATCACTCCAGTTTAGCCAGCTTCTGAAGCGGTTACGTACAGACTGCCTACGATGCCAATCCAGAATACGGCTATTCAGTATGCTGTAAAACAGTGCTTTCCATTCTGAAGTTTGATGATGACTGTATTTCTGCACTAACTTCATCATGGTGTCTTGTACTATTTCAAGTGCGTCATCACGATTACCAGTGGCTATTTGTGCCATGCGAAAAGCGCGACCTTCAATATCTGCTAGAAAATGATTCATACTGAGATACTGTTTATCGAAATCGCGCTCCATCGGCATATGATAGTCGTAGACGTTACTTGCGTTTAGCGCGATGGTCTAGGCGGTTGTTGATACGTTCACCTTTTCTATCATAATGGTTGTCGATACGGTCACCACGATTATCCAAATGCTGATCGATACGGTCACCTTTACGCTCTAAATGGTTAGCGCGCTTTTCATGTCCATTATCGCGTGCTTTGTCGGCCTTAGCATCAAGATTGTGCTCAATTCTGTCGCCGCGATTATCTAGGCGTTCTTCAATACGATCACCTTTGTTGTCTAGGCGATGCTCTATGCGGTCACCACGTTTATCTAAGTCTACTTTAGTGCTTGTGGTATCGTCAGCCATCACAGCGGCTGATGCAATTAAGCTGAACAAAGTAACAGTAATCGATAGTGCGTTTTTCATGATTGTTTCCTTATCTTATTTTGTTTGGATATTGATTGGGGAACACAAGTGAAGTGTTCTTAGTATACAAAACGCAGTCGTTATTTGTTTGACGACAAGCCAGATAAAAAATATTTTTTCAATTAAAATAGCGCTATGCAAAATATTCCAGAAATAAAACCTAATCAATCTATTGAGCTACTTAAAGCGCTGCATATCCTCACGCGCGACGGTAAGCTTAATCAAGATAGCCGCCGTAAACTTAAGCAAGTTTATCACTTGGTCAATTTTATTGAGCCTTTGTTCAACGATGTTTTAGCGCATAACGCTAACCCCGTTTTGGTGGATCATGGTGCGGGCAAGTCTTACCTTGGTTTTATTCTGTATGACTTACTGCTTAAGCAGTTAGAAGCTGGCGAAGTGATTGGTATCGAGACGCGTGCAGAATTAGTGGCTAAATCCAAAGACCTTGCGCAACAACTTAATTTTGCGCGGATGCGTTTTGAGCATTTAACCGTGGAAGAATCCATCAGCTCAAACGTGATTCCAAATAAAGTGGATATTGTGACGGCTTTACATGCGTGCAACACTGCAACCGACGATGCGATTCAATTTGCACTAAAAAAACAGGCAAAGTATATGGTGTTAGTGCCATGTTGCCAGGCGGAAGTGGCAGAAGTATTGCGCCAGCATAAAAATGAAAGTTTTGGTAAAACGGCTTTAAGTGAAATCTGGCGCCACCCGATTCATACACGCGAGTTTGGTAGCCAAATCACCAACGTGTTACGTTGTTTACAGTTAGAAGCAGCAGGCTACAGCATTACAGTGACAGAGCTGGTAGGGTGGGAGCACTCCATGAAAAATGAGTTAATCATTGCCAAATACACTGGTCAGCCTCGTAAAAATGCAGCAGAACGCATTACGAATATATTGCAAGAGTTGAACTTAGAAACCATGCAATCCAGATTTCTAGCACTGTAATACTTAGCAACATCATGATTAAGCTTGTTGGTTTAATTTACGGTTTAATTAAACATTCGGTTTAATTATATATAAGGAAACATAAGGTTTAAATATGAAGCTTTTTACCTACATCTTGTTGTGTTTGATGAGCGTTAGTAGCCATGCCGAAACAACCAACACGCCAGACTTTAGTGGTGTGTACAACTGCGTAGGTGATGATGCGCACGAGGGGAAATATACAGGCACGGTGACGATGCGATTAAAGCCAGAACACAGCAAAGCAAACTATGCCAGTTATGACTTCAAGCTTGAAGTACCAGAGTACGGCACTTACCTAGGCCATGCAGCAGCAAACGGCCACCATGTCGCTATGTACTTTGCACTACAAGACCAAACCACTAAAGACTATGGTACTGGCATAGCTGAAATGAAGAAAAATACAAAAGGGCAGTGGGGCTTTCATAAGTTTTATTTTGAGCCTGAGTTCAAAGGCGGCAACACAGGGGTTGAAGACTGCGTTATCCAATAAATACAAATGACGATGGTTTAAAAACACAGCGCCTCTAACAACCGCTATAATAAAGGCATTGGGAGATTAGCTCAGCTGGTAGAGCAGCGGACTCTTAATCCGTTTGTCGCGAGTTCGATCCTCGCATCTCCTACCAATGATTTAACTTAAGTTGTTGATATTATAATTAATAGTGATTAAAAGTTATAAGAAATTATAATTGGATATCACTATTTTTTTAGCCTTTTTGTTACCAAATGTTCCCAAACGTTACCAAGAATCTAAAATGATGTTGACTTGCGAACTTTAGATTCTTATAATTATTTCAGGCTAACAAAGGTAACAAGCTTCTAGACGTGGACTTCAGCCGGCGTCTGGTACATTCGGGAATCATGTCTAACGGGCACCCGAGTTATAAGTGCCGTTAATTCAGTCGGGTACTTCTCGCTACGACTGAAGGGATATGCGAGATGACGCGTGGTTTTAGAAGCCGACCACGTCAAGGATTCACCTGCGTGCGAAATTAATGCAATCTGAATGTTGCATTGAGTACATCCATCTATGGATCGTGCTCACTCGCGCGGAGGTTGCATGACTACACTTGATATTCTATTACACCGTTATAACGGCAAAATCACACTTAACGTTTCAGACATAGCCCAAATCCTTGGCTATTGTGAAAACCATTGCCGTAATCTAATTTCACAAGATAAGTTTCCTATCCAAACATTTCTGATGGGTTCACGCAGAGTTGCCCGTGTTGATGCTGTTGCAGCTTACATTGACAACGTTTCTGCGTCACCCAAACGTCGCGGACCAAAAACCAAGGCTCAAAAAATAGCTGAAGCGAAAGCTGAGGTTAGCCATGCTTAATTATCTAGAGCAAACAGCACAACTCCTGGGATATGAACTCGTCATTGAGTTACTTGATGGCCAGTGGGTCATTACTCAAAACATCTCAGATTGCTATGCTTTTGAGTTGCCAATAAATATTGGATGCACAGAAGTCGAGGCTGAGGCCTGGTTGAATGCTAACTTGTCAGAAACGGCAGGTGTGTGATGAAACCATTTTTCACATTCGTTCGAAAAGATAGCAGAGTCAATGAGTTTGCAACTAAATTTAAGAATGGAAAATTCGACGACTTAGAAAAAAAACATAGAAAAGAATCCTCTAAGGAAAAAGTGGATGCAAAATGTGACACAACGTGTTTTTCATTGTGCTTATCGCCAACTGTATCAGTTATGAGTAACGATCTATTGCGGTCAGGTTTATTTTCCTCGGCACGACGTGCTGAAGCTTCAGCTAAAACATTAGTTCATGAAATGCCGATTGCTACGATTGGAATGACTAAGATAAGCTTGACTGGTTATGTGCTTGATCAAGTTGACTATGAAGTATATGAGTGTCTTATTAAACAGTTCAAAATCGGTGGTATAGAGGTTGAAATGACATTAATAGAGTTGATTAAGTTGATGGGGTGGGATAGGGGTGGCAATCAAATGGAGTCACTTATTATGTCACTGAAAAAACTCAACACTTCTACAATTAATATTAATACACCGAAGTATTGGTACAGCGGCGGTTTGGTTGATCGTGCTGTGTATGAAGATGGCTCTGGAACAGTCAATGTTAAGCTTGGTGCCGAGGTTGCAAAGATGTATGCAAGCGACAACTGGACTATGCTAGATCTTGAAGAGAGTAGCTCACTTGGTCGAAATTATTTAGCGCGTTGGTTATATAAATTCTATCAATCACATAAGACGCCTTTTGGGTACAAGCTTGAAACCATTAAGAACTTGTCTAATAACGGGCACATTCAAAATAAGGCATTTAACCTCAAACTCAATAAGTCATGTGCACTAATTAATAAGAAGCTAGGGTGGGAGTTCAAGGTTGAAAATAAAAAGTTATATGTTACAAAAAAAGTATTAGCTAAAGAAGGTGAGGGTGTTGAAACGGTGTAACCAACACACTTTTGGTGTAACTAACGAACCTTTGGTGTAACTAACGAACCTTTGGTGTAACTAACACACTTTTTTGGTGTAACTAATGAACCTTTGGTGTAACGAACGAACCTTTTGGTGTAACTAACACACTTTTTGGTGTAACTAATGAACCTTTTTGTGTAACTAACACACTTTTTTAAATTTAGAATATCTCTGGAAGCCTGTGCTGTATTGGTTTCCAGCGGTTTCCTAAAAACCAGCTAATACGTTCTTTAATACATTATCTAATACGTTTTTTAATGAGCTTGGTTAGCGGAAAAATTTTATGCCTCATGTTTACCGGTATATGGAATTGGTTTAGCAGAAGTTCTAGATGGTTTGGCTAACGGCGTATTCAAAGAATCCGCAAGGTGCGGGAAAGTTGGTGAAAGGTCAAGTACATGATATAAAACTGAAGATGCTATATTAATTGGGTTGCCCGTATTAGAATCAGCGAGAGCTTTATCAGAAAAGAAGTTGGTCGAGTGCAGACCGCAGAATGTCAGTGTAATTGTATCGAAAGTAATTTATCTATGGGGTGGTATGGGACAAGCTAAATACAGAGGCTCGCAACAACAGCGAATAGAACAAGCAAAGCTACGTTTGACTGGTGAGGCTATGTTAGCCAAGGATTCAGGAATTATTATAAATAATACTGATAAAGTTAAAAACAAAGTGCCGCAGACAACAGTTGAAGAATTTGCTGGCGAAATGAAATTGCCTATTGAATTGTTATTAGAGCAACTTAAAAATGCTGGTGTACATAAGTCAAGTGGAGCAGATCTGCTAGTTGAAAGTGATAAGTCTGCTTTGCTAGATCATTTACGTAAAGAGCACGGCACCCTTATGCCCAAGAATAAAATTACGTTAACGCGATTGGACACTAAAAGAACTATTAAGGTTGATGTTCGTAAAAAACGTGTTTTAGAAATCCCAGATAGTTCAGTTGAGAAAGAAACACATACATCTAGTCAAGATTCCATAAAAGTTAAAGCACCTCACTTAGAAAATATGGAGTCAGTTATAAGGGTTGGGGATGTTGAAGTTCATGACCTTTGTGCTCGGCAAGAAGATGATTTCTTTGATCGCAAGTCAGCTCGTATCAAGCCATCTCAAATTCAGGATGTTGCTGTTGCATTTGCTAATGCTGAAGGCGGTATTATCGTAGTAGGCATTGAAGACGACAATGATAAAAAATTTCCTAACCTTACCGATCGATGGAAGGGAGCCGACCATATTGAGGGCTATAACCCGATTATCGCTAACTTATCTTCTCTCAATCCTAGTATTGATTACGTCCACCAATTTTTATACTGGGATGGTGACTACTCCCAAACATATATCTTAAAATTAACAATCAGGAAGAGCCAAAAGGTCCACGAAACAGCTAAAGGTGATGTCTTATTAAGAAAGGGTGCTCAATCGCTTACCGTAAAAGGGGCGAAAATACAGGAGCTAATGCGCGCCAAGGGAGTAGTTTCGGAGGAAGATACGACCTTAGCAACCATAAGTGCGGATAAAATAATTTATGGTGAGCATCTTAAAAGTTTTCTCTCAAATTTACCTATCACTGACAAGGATCCTTTAAATTTCGCGCTCCAAGAAAACCTACTACCTGAATCAATGAACCCTACGGTCGCTTTGGTACTTCTCTTCTCTAATAATCCAAGTGCTGATATGCCAAGGCAATGTGCAGTCAGAATTGTGCGTTACGACACATCAGAAGAAGAAATTGAACGCAATGCTTTAACTAATGATCTGCACACTATTGAAGGGCCCTTGCATCTGCAAATTGCCGCTGCATTCGAGAAGTTAAAAGAGGTTATCGGAAGATGTGAATGCTGGACTCTAGACGGGCTAAAAGCGCCTGCATATCCGGATGAAGCTCTGTATGAGGTGCTAGTGAATTCGGTTCTTCATCGGGATTACGGCGTATCCGATAATGTCTTAATTAGCGTATATCGTAATCGAATTGAGTTTCGCAGTCCAGGTCGTCTCCCAGGCTTTGTAACAGTAAATAATATTCTGGATGCTCGATTTTCCCGAAATCCTAAGCTGGTTAGGTTCCTAGCTAAGTACCCCGATGCAGCCAACAAAGATCTTGGTGAAGGCATTAATACCGTCTTTGAACGTATGAGCAAGGCTGGGTTTGTTGACCCTATTCTTCGCGATGATGGTGTGAACTTATACGTTACGTTAAAACGTGCACCTAAAGATGACCACACCAGTATTATTAATAAATTTGTTGAAAAGCACGGATATATCAACAACCGCCAAGCACTAGACATCTTAGCTCTTGAGAGTTCTGAGCAAGCGACAGCTTTGTTTAGTAGAATGCGTGAGCATAAGATGCTGATTCGCGAGGATGAGAAACAATCAGGAGTTCGCGTTCGATGGGTTAAATCAAAAACTATTATAGGCTAGCTAATAAAAAACCCGCTGAAAGCGGGTTTTTTGTCGTCTTAATAGATGTAAAGTTGGATGCAAGAGGTTACACGATGTCATCTTTACCAGGCTAGGAATACCTGACTTTCGCAAGCGACCACTTCTTTCTTCACGCCATGACCGGCATTATTTGTGGTTCTCACATCAACCAAGCCAATGGATTGCAGTACGCTAATATCACGCTTAACTGCAGAGCGATCTCTATTTAGGCGCCTGGAAATATCCGTGATAGATCCTGAGCGTGTTCGAATCGCCCTGAACAAATCAATTTTAGCTGCTGATACAACCTTGGCTAGATCTTCAGCATTTTCAAAGCTGACAATTTTGCTTTCGTTAACCAGAGATCCCTTATCCGCTAATGACGCAGCTATCCTTCCTCTAGCAAAAAAGTCTTCCGTGCTTTCAATTTTAATATGCATTATTTGCTCCTTAAAGCTAACCACTCCTGCTCAAACAAAATCTCAGTATCTTCAAAGCTTGTAAAGACTACTGCCTCCACTTGCCCATAGTAATGACGATGATGATATCCGTGCGCATTATCGAAGCCAATAACCCTACCGCTATCACTGCTAAAGAGCTGATGATTAATGTAAGCTAAGTTATATCTGGTCACTGCGCCTTTGTTGTCTACCCAAACTTCTCTGCGAAGTATGCCATTTCCTTTCTTTGTGGATATGACATGCTGCTCATCAATTAGTTTTTTATCAGGCATGACTTATGATATCACCCCTGCGGTGATTTGTGCCAATCTAACAAAAAATATCAATTACCAAAGGTAAAAAGTCGGTGATTCCTTCCGCTTTTTATACTGCTAACTTAATATAAATCCCAAGCCAGCATTGGCTTTCAGGCCAATTTCTTGGATTACTTAATTTTAAGTCTGATTGCAGCTACAACTGTAACTTATTGATTTATACGGAAGTTGAAATTGAGTGCATCAAAAACCGGAAGGAATCACCGAAGTGATGCTCTGGATGCAAGCACTGGCTTAGTTTCTAGTCGCCTATAGTCAAGGTGCGAGTTGTGTATATTTTAGACTGCTTTCGGCTGTGAGTTCAACCGGTCGATGCAACACACGTTTTGAATCTTTCTGCTGGGGTCTCGTAATTTAATGTTTTACGAGGTCTCTCATTTAGCTGTCTAGCCACTGCACTTAGTTTAGCTTGTGAGTGTACCGATAAGTCAGTGCCTTTTGGAAAGTACTGCCTTAACAAGCGGTTTGTATTTTCATTACTGCCACGCTGCCATGGGCTGTTTGGATCGCAAAAGTACACGTCAATATTCGTCTCCACTTTAAACCGACGATGATCTGCAAACTCCGTACCTCTATCCAGAGTTAATGATTTATATAACTCATTTGGGAGTTTCTTTGCTTGCTTGATTAAAGCAGATACAACGCTTTCCGATTTTCGGTCTTTGATTTTAGCTAACATTACAAATCGTGAGTGACGCTCAACCAATGTCACGATGTAGCTATTTTTAGACCCTGCTATCAAGTCGCCTTCCCAATGCCCTGGTATAGCTCGATCTTCAATGGTGGCTGGACGTTCACTAATCGAAACTGTATCTGTAATTTGTCCAAGTCCATTTCCTTTTAAGCTCGAATGCTTGGACCGACGCATAATACGTTTCGTCCTCAGGTATTGAATTAACTCCTTCTTCAATACACCGCGAGTCTGAACATACAAGCTACGATAGATGGTTTCATGTGACACTTGGTTATGCTCTTCTGTAGGAAACTCTCTTTTCAACCAACCAGCAATCTGCTGCGGTGACCAGTTTAATTGTAGCTTACATGTGATGGCTTTTATTAAACCTTGATTACATGATAGTTTGCAAAGCTTTGGACGTTTCGCACGATCCCAGGCAGCTTGGTCTGCATGTGTTGCGCGATATTGCTGGCAACCTTCATTTCGCTTTATTTCACGGCTAATGGTAGATGGAGAGCGTCCAAGTCGATGGGCAATCGAACGAAACGATTCTTGAATTGCCACACCTCTGGAAATTTCCTCGCGCTCTGAAAGCGATAATGCTAGATGTGATCTTACTCTTTGAGGGGGTCTAATCCCGCCCGTCACAGATAATATACCAGCTATTGAAGAGTGATTTCTGTCAAATAAACGTGCTATATCGTGTAATGAGTCACCTTTTTTCCACCGATCCCACATGATGGCTTTTTGTTCATCACTGTAATAAATTCTTGGTCTCTGTTTCATTTTTCAACACCTCATTCTTTTGTATAAGAATAACGTGTTGCATCGACCGGTTGAACTCACAGCCCAAAGCGGACTTTTAGATTTGACAACATTTGTCAACTTTCTATGGCTCCTATTATTACGTCTCAATACCGTCTAGTAAACTAGTGGCGAGTCAGTTTTTGGTAACACTGCAACACCAATCCCATAGAGGTTTTTACTGCGAGGTATTGCTGTTTCTGTGTCTCGATCAATTTTATCGTTGGCATAAGCGGTTGATAAAAGTGAAAGACTTGCAACTAAACTGATTGCATTAATAATTACAATATTTTTCATAAATTACTTTTTTATTGGTTATGTTGTTGTGGTTGATCTAAGCCTTGAGTCAATTAAATTCCAAGATAGTTCTCAATATTTGTAATGATCTATTCAGGGTTATGAGTAGACTACAAATGTGAGTGCTTACGCGTTATCTCCGGCTGCCAACTTTGCGGACTTAATAGACCTTTGGCAAATTTTGCGGGACAAAACTTCTGTTAATTTAGGCTTTTAAGATTTTTTTACATTTAGGATACCGCTACTAGAAGTAGGCCATGATATTGCCTCAAATTATTGATCTTTCTTATAGAAACTAAATCTGTTCCGACCTTGTGCTTTTGAATCATACAAAGCGATATCAGCTTCTTTTAAAAGCTCTCTAACACTGACAGGATCATCAGGGTTAAAAACCGAGATTCCTATACTTAAATGAATCGTAATTTCTTTATCTAATACCAACCAAGGGCTAGCGAACACTTGTGTCAGTTTGTGCGCGATTGCATGTACATTATCTAAAACTTTAAATTCTTTCAGCAATACAATAAACTCATCTCCCCCTACGCGACTGACCGTATCACTATCACGCAACGTGGCTTTGATTCCGTTAGCAACTATTTTAATGACTTCATCCCCAAAATCGTGACCATAAGTGTCATTAATCTTTTTAAAATAATCGATATCAATGATGAGAATTGCCATCATTTTGTGTAAGCGTTTACAGGAGTAATGGGCAACCTCCATACGTTTTTGCAAAAGCCTGCGGTTCGGTAAATGGGTCAGGCTATCAAGCATGGCTTGCTCAGATAACATGCCTACAGCTTGGATTGTGCGGTAAGCCGTCACTCCAAATAATAGGCTTAATAAAAATCCAATAATCTGATAAATAATTAGCTGATCTGTGAACGTGTTTGTGTGGTTTTTAATCGCCCATTCCCACTTGCCATTTGGCACGATACTGGTTTGCTGATAGGTGTCTTTATCTGTAAACAACTTTGGATCACCATAAAAGACTTTTTTATCATCATATGTTCGGATGGCGAATTGATGATTTTTTGGCGTATTTTTGAATGCTGAATCCAAAAATTCATTGGTATTGATTACCGTAGACATGATTCCCCAATACTCTCCATCTAGGAATATCGGATAGCGATAAATGAAGCCTTGCCCACCTTGTATCAAATCAACAGGCCCATCAAAAACACCTTGGCGGGTTTCTATCGCCTGTTTTACTTTAGGCCATTGCTGGGGGATATCACGAAAATCCGTCCCAATTATTTTTAAATTATTAGCCTCTGGATATATGTATGTTAATTGATAACCAACGGCTACTCCTAAATTACGGACATGCTTGGAGCGTTCCCATAAATCTTTAAGAATGAATTTAATTTTCTTCGGCCGCAGATCATCTCTATATGCTGAGATGTAGCTTGCCATCCCGTTGGAAATAAACAAAATTGAATTTAATTCACGGTCTACTTCAGTCCAAAGTAGGTTGCCATACACAGACGACTTTAGTGTTTCATCTGCTTTTAACTTCTGCTTTTGCAGATTAAGAAAATGACTAAAGAAAAGGAATGCCACTAGCGCAGTGATTGTAGCGACTACGAGACACTTAATATTCCATTTCTTATTAGCATTCATATTAAAATTATAAATCAATTGCTAAAAAATATGCCTTGGTAATTGAAGTTTGATTAATAGTTAAATGTTGCAACCGTGTGTCCGCTTTGCGGTGATTTAGCTGACAAACTCAGCTATTTTTTAGCTTCAAATCTAGATTGTTTTACGATTCACATATAAATTAAAATAAGAAACTGGACTACGTACAGTTATTGACAGAACTCCAAGGGGCTAAATCGCCACTCTTAAAAGTGGACTTTATTTCAATTTAGACTTGTATGGCAATAAGGGAGTAGGTCAACTTAATCGCAAATTTTGCGCACTTTACTCTGCAAAATACGTATAACTCATTAACAATAACTGGCGCTTATCTATTATTAGAATAGTTTATTTTGTAATGCATTGATTTTATTTGTAAATTAAAACTTAGCTTTTGACGTAAGTACTGTTTATAGTTGGCACGTTATTTGATTCATTGACTTGGTATATTACTAAAGGGTTAATGATGAATATTGTGACTAAAAAACTATTTGGCTTAATGTTGGTAGGGGTGTTATTTTCTAACGTTACATTTGCTGGCATGAATGAAGATGTTGTTCAATTGCAAAAGTCTTGGGAAAAGCTTAAATATCAAACACCAACTGCTCAACAGGAAAAAGGATTTGAGGCGTTGTTAGCGCAATCTAAAGAGGTGACAGCGCAATATCCTGATAAAGCTGAACCTTTAATATGGCAAGGCATTATTGAGGCAACCTTTGCTGGTGTAAGAAACGGTATTAGCGGCCAGTTAGCTGCTTTGTCTTTAGTTAAAAATGCAAAAAAGAGTTTTGATGAGGCTATTAGCATTAATCCCAATGCTTTACATGGCTCAGCTTATACAAGCTTAGGTTCTTTGTATTATCAAGTGCCGTCTTGGCCAATTTCGTTTGGAGATAATCAAAAAGCAAAAGAGTACCTGACTAAAGGGCTTGAGCTAAACCCTGATGGCATTGATTCTAATTACTTTTATGGTGATTATCTTTATAAAACTGGTGATGCTTCAAAAGCTGAAACTGTATTGAAAAAAGCATTGCAGGCAAGCCCAAGAGAAGGGCGTGAAGTTTCTGATGAAGGGCGTAAAAAAGAAATTAATGATTTGCTCAAAAAAATGGCAGAAAAGAAGTAATTTAACATGAAGTTGATACTGTTAAGTTTTATGGTGTGGGTTGCTTCCTGTGGCTTAGCTTTTGCAGAAGAGCGCAGTTTAATAGTAAATCTTACTGGGGTAAAAAATAGCTCAGGAGATGTTTATGTTGAGCTATATTCTGACCCTAAAACGTTTAGAAAAAGTGCTTTAGCAACAAATGTTATTAAAGCTAAAGCGCAAGAGGGTACTGTCACCATTAAATTTACGGGTGTTAGTCCTGGGGTTTATGCAATTTTGGCTTTTCATGATGAAGATGGAAATGGCGTACTTAATAAGCGTTTCGGTATGATTCCAACTGAAGGCTATGCTTTATCCAATAACCCTGACGTCTTTGGACCGCCTGCATTTAAAGATAGCGAATTTGAAGTACTTTCAGATAAAGAGCTAACCATCCCCATGCATTATTAATTCCTAATAGCCCGTCTTAAGTGGATGATTATTTAATTAAATCAATATTGCACAACCTATCTTTGTATCACCTTTGCACACGTTAAAAGACTTAGCCATTATTGGCTGAGTCTTTTTATATTATTAGGGTGTTCGAGTATAAAAAACCATAATAATCGGATTATATGAAAATCATTTTAACCCCGCTAAATCGCACCATCGTATTAGTTTCCCTGTTCATTATGCTAACAGGTAACCTATCCCTATTTAAAAGGCTTTTAGAGATTTATCCATTTGGTTTTGGAAACTTGCCTTTTTTATTATCGCTGACGATATTTTTTACCTTAGCTACCACCTTGTTTATGCTGATGATTAGTTATGGTAGGGCAACCAGATGGATACTCGCCATTTTTCTCATTGCGTCATCACAAGCTGCTTACTACATGGATCAATATGGCATCGTGATAGACACTGTGATGATCGATAATATCGTACAGACTAATCTTCACGAAGCTGCTGGGTTGCTCAATATGAACCTTGTGATTCGAACATTTTTTCTGGGTTTGCTTCCAGCATGGTTTGTTTTAAGAAACACGCCAGCGGCTCAAGGTTTTAAGGCGGAGTTGATCTCGAAAATTGCTTTGTTGATTCTGCTTATATTGGGTATTGGTGCCGTAGTGGCACCATTTACAGCGGGGTACGCTTCATTCGTCAGAGAACATAAAATGACTCGAATGTTCGCAAATCCAATCTATTTTACGTACTCTGGTGTTCAGTATTTAACGCAGAAGTTTAAATCGACAGAGGTAGTTAGATTGAAACAAACCGCCACTGATGCTGTTGAGATAGGCCCTGAACATAAAAATGAACTCATCATATTAGTGGTGGGAGAGACCGCAAGGGCTGATCGATTTTCATTAAACGGCTACGCAAAAGAAACAAATCCACAACTTAGTAAACAAGATGTAGTTAGCATGACAGATGTGTCATCGTGCGGAACATCAACAGGCGAGTCAGTACCATGCATGTTTTCAATCATGAAGCGAAAACACTTTAACAGGGAAGAGGCCTTGCATATTGAAAATGCATTAGACGTGCTTTATGAAAATGGTGTACAGATTTTATGGCGAGACAATAACTCAGATTCCAAGGGTGTTGCAGTTAGGATGCAGTACGAAGATTTCAAGAGTCCAAAGCTAAATCCTGAATGTGATGAAGAGTGCAGAGACATCGGAATGTTGAGCGGTCTTGATGAATACATCGCATCCAAAACTAAGAAGGATATATTAATTGTTTTGCACCAAATGGGAAACCACGGTCCTGAATATTACAGGAGATACCCAAAAGAATTTGAACGCTTTACACCCGCTTGTAAAAGTAGTGATCTCAAAAACTGCACTAAGGAGGAGATTGATAATGCCTATGATAATGCAATCCTTTATACCGATTTCTTTTTATCTAAGGTCATAGATTTTCTGAAAAAGTACGATGGGCGATATGAAACAGCGATGTTATATGTGAGTGACCATGGAGAGTCGCTTGGTGAGCATGGTATTTATTTGCATGCGGCTCCTTATATGATTGCACCTAAAGAGCAAACACATATTCCTGCCATCTTATGGATGGGAAAGAACTTTGATTATCAAATCGATCAGCTTAAACCCTACCGAGATTATCCATTGAGCCATGATGATTTGTTTTGTATGTTACTGGTAGGCTTTGAAATGGATTCAAAAACCTGTGAGACACGTAGAAACGTACTGTTTGAGAATCGAGATTTTAAAAGCACTGCTGGAAAGTAACTGGCGGCTTTATGTCATGCTTAGCATTCACAAGTTAGCATCTGCATTTAATGCTGGTTAAGATTATTTAAAATTCAATCTTGAAATCGCCTAGTTAAGCATAGCGTACAGAAGATGAATTGTACTAGTTCAGATTAATGTTGGTATCACTACGTTTTCTATCTTAATTCACTTATAATTTGTCGCGCTTTAGTTTGTTAAGCCAATATATTTTTATGTTTATAAGGAATTTATGAAACGCTTTTTGATGTTATTAATGGTTGCACTTACTTGTTTGAGCTTATTAGCCCCTATGGCAGAAGCTAAACGCTTTGGTGGGGGAGGTAGCTTTGGTAAAAATAGGCCAGTACCAACAAAACAGACACAGAAAGCGCCTGAAACTGCACCCAAACAAACCTCATCTGGCGCAAGTAAATGGCTTGGCCCATTAGCTGGGTTGGCGATTGGTGCTGGTCTTGCAAGCATGTTTGCAGGCGGTGGTTTAGGTGCGTTTGGTAATGCTATCGGTACTATTTTAATGGCGCTTGCGGCGGCAGCAGTCATTATGTTCTTGATAGGTAAATTCAGAAGATCACAACAACCTAACATGCAATACGCAGGTGCTGGCGCACCATATAACGCGCCACAACCATTGCGTGAAGCAGCGTTTGCTAGTGGCTCTTCTGTAAAAAATAGTGGCAATATTCCTCATGACTTTCCTGTAGAAAGCTTTTTGAGAAATGCAAAAATGTCTTTTATTCGCTTGCAAGCCGCTAATGATAGAAAAGACATTAACGATGTTCGTGAATACACAACGCCAGAGATATTTGCTGAGATCTCCATGCAAATGCAAGAACGTGGAAATACACAGCAAGCGACTGAGGTGGTTTCTATCAATGCTGAGTTATTAGAAGTGGTAAGTGAAGGTGAATACTTGATTGCCAGCGTACTTTTTACTGGGCAGTTACGTGAAAACAATGAAATGCTAGAAAATATAGATGAAGTTTGGCATATTCAAAGAAATGCAAACGACGTTAATTCGACATGGTTGTTGGCTGGTGTTCAACAGGTTAGTATTCAATAAGTTTGTTACTATTTTAACCAAGTAGTAACGGTTAGAATAAAATCAGTTTGTTGAAGTGTTGATTAAAGTGAGGGCTTAGATACATCTAAGCCCTTTTTCATTTTAAGTCCACATAATCTATAGTCGCTATTATTGTCATGTGCGGTTTTTGCTCACTAATCGCCAATTTTTTAATTGCCACTACAAAACACTATAAACATGACATTTGTGTGGTTTTAGTATTTAATCCAAACGTTGTTCTGGCTATGTGTCATGAAATGTTAGGAATTGGATTTTGAAAACACAAATCATTCAAGCCACTTTTGTGGTGATTATGCTAGTGCTAACCACTGCGCTAAGTCAGAGATTTTCTAGCATATTAGGCTTAACTGGCGTAGCAATGACTTATTTGTTACTAGTGGTTGCTGTGGCCTATTTCCAATCATTCCTTAGTGCTTGTTTTACTGGCTTGACAGCATTTTTCCTGATTAATTATTTCTTCATCACACCGCGATTTACTTTTCAAGTTGCTAATGTTGAATCCATTGCTAGTTTGGTTAGCTTTTTATTGGTGTCTCTTGTTATTACCTCGTTAGTGAAAAAACTTAGGTTTCAAACTGGCGAGTCTATGGCGGCATATAAGCGTGCAGATTTCGCAAAACGATTAGCCGAACACTTAGCGATTGCAGATGACATCAATACTCTTTTTCAAGAGAGTTGCCACCTTTTAAGTGCTGAGTTTGAAACAAAAGTTTTGATTGGCATGCTAGATAGTGAAAGCAAATTTGTCACCAATTCAGATCAAAATGAGATTACTTTGCCCACGCATAATGCGATGAGATGGGTTGCTGACAATGGAAAACCAATCGGTCTTTTTACTGGTAATTGGGAAGCATCTGAATATTGGGTGATTCCATTTAATCGATTACCCAGTAAAGATCCTGTTTTAATTGTAAGCAATGTTGGAGCAGGGGCTAGTTTAGCTACATTGAGTGCGATTAAGTATTCGGTTGACCAGATTGCCATGGCTTATCAAAGACTTAACAACTTAGAACGTGCAAAAAAGGCAGAGCTTATTGCACAGGAAGAGGCGATTCAAAATGCCTTACTTGCGTCAATCGCGCATGATATGAGGACGCCGTTAACCTCTATTTTAGGCGCCGCCACTGCGTTAGGCCAAAAGAATGTAAAGTTAAATGAAAGTCAGAATGAGCATTTAACCGCACTAATTGCATCACAAGCCCAGCATTTGGCAACGACTACTGAAAATATACTTTCCTTAATACGCCTTGAATCAAGTACCTCAAACACCATTCCAATGGCGTTAGAATCGCCAGAGGAAATCATTGGGATCGTATTGAAGTTATATAAAGATCGTGGTGATGATTTAAACTTTAATGTGACGATCAATGAGCAAGAGTTATTGATATATGCAAATGCTAATCTGTTGATTCAGGCATTAATTAATCTTATCGATAATGCGAAATTATCTAATTTGTCTTCAAATGTTCAAGATGCCATTCAAATTGAGGTTGGTAAAAAGGATCATCGTATTTACATCAGTATTTTGGATAATGGGGAAGGGTTTAGTGATGATTTCAATATCACAAAGATTAAAAAATTCTCGTCAACTCGCAGTAAAGGGTTTGGCCTAGGTTTACCTATCGTTCAAGCAATTGCTAATGCACATCATGCCGATTTAATGATTAGTAACCGTGATATTCATGGTGCATGTGTCACATTGAGCTTTGTCATACCAGAAATCGATACAATTTATGCTTGATAAAGAATTAATATTGATTGTAGAAGATGATTTACAAATCAGCGAGTTTTTACAATTTAGCTTGGATGCTCACGGTTTTAAAACAACGCATGCGGCTTTTCTTACAGATGCAATTGATTCATTTCAACACCAAAAACCTAAGCTGATTTTATTGGACTTAAACCTCCCCGATGGCGATGGTTTGAGTTTGATTCAACATGTCAGATTAAACTCAGACATACCGATAATCGTATTATCTGCACGCCAATCTGAAGAAGAAAAAGTAGATTGTTTTAATGCAGGTGCTGACGATTATCTTGCAAAACCCTTTGGTGTTAATGAGCTTATTGCTCGGATTAAAACCTCTCTAAAACGTGTATCGATGATGTATTTACGCGATGATGTTTTTAAAGTTGATGATTTGGAAATAGATGTATTTAATGCGAGTGTTTCTCTGAACTTAAAACAGTTACATCTCACCCCAATTGAGTTTAAGTTGTTATTTATCTTGGCTAAAAGGCCAGGTAAGGCATTTACACATCGTCAGTTATTGACCGAGGTTTGGGGGCCTGAGTACGTGAATGATGTTCATTATTTGCGTATTCACATGGGTAGGCTTCGCGCGCGCTTGGAAGCTAACCCAGCCTCACCACGATATATTCTTACAGAGGCGGGTATCGGTTATAGATTAGCGGCTTCTTAAATATTAGTTGTTTGTTTATGTGATTGATATGTGCTCAATGATGTAATGGTATTTCTTATCATCATTACATCACTATTTATTACTCACTATGACAACTCAATCTAAAAGTATTGGCGCACTTACACTTGGTGCAATTGGCGTGGTTTACGGGGATATTGGTACCAGCCCACTTTATACGGTTAAAGAAATTTTTGGAGAGTCTACAGGCATCGCGCTTACACATTCAAACATAGTAGGTGCAATTTCTGCTGTGTTTTGGGCATTAATGTTTATTGTCACCCTGAAATACATCGTATTGGTACTTCGCGCAGATAACAGGGGCGAAGGTGGTGTGATGGCCCTATTGGCATTAGCTGCATCTTCAGCAAAAAATAAGGTAGGAAAAAAGACCTTTATGTTGGGGCTCGGTGTGATGGGCGCAGCGTTGTTTTATGGTGACAGTATATTAACCCCTGCAATTTCGGTGCTATCGGCAGTTGAAGGTTTAGAAATTGTTGCACCAGGCTTATCACATTATGTTTTGCCAATTTCAATTACGATTCTAATCGCTTTGTTTCTGTTTCAAAAACATGGAACAGAAATGGTGGGTAAGTTTTTTGGGCCAATTGTTATTTTATGGTTTGTTGTGCTGGGCAGTATTGGTGTATCAAACATTATTGATAATCCACAGATACTTCACGCGATTAATCCAATACATGCGTACGAATTTTTAACTTCACGCGGTGCAGGTATTTTTCTGGCAGTTGGGACTGTTGTCCTTGCGGTCACTGGTGCAGAGGCGCTGTATGCCGATATGGGGCACTTTGGTAAGCCTGCAATTCGTTTCGCTTGGGTAGGGCTAGTGTTACCAGGGTTAGCACTTAACTACTTAGGCCAAGGTGCATTATTACTTACGACCCCATCTGCTGTCAGCAATCCATTTTATTTATCATTTCCTAGTGAATTGCTTATTCCAGCGGTAATCCTTTCGACGCTTGCTACGATTATTGCGTCACAAGCTGTTATTTCAGGTGCTTACTCTATTACAAGGCAAGCCATACAACTTGGGTTTCTTCCTAGAATGAGAATCCTGCATACCTCGGCAACAGAGTCTGGTCAGATCTATGTGCCAGCTGTTAACTGGGGATTGTTGGTTGCTGTCATACTCACGGTAATGTTCTTCCAGAACTCATCTGCAATTGCAGCAGCCTATGGGATAGCCGTGACAGGGACGATGTTAATTACCTCAATACTGACCTATTTTGTGGTGCGAAATATTTGGAAGTATCCTTTATGGCTTGCGACTGGTGCGACAAGTATATTCATTGCGCTGGATGTGATATTGCTAGCTTCGTGCTCGGTGAAGTTTTTCAAAGGTGGTTGGTTCCCAATTGCGCTTGCAGTGATCATGGTGGTCATCATGTGGACATGGAAACAAGGACGAGAAACGCTTTTAAGCAGCATTCATAATGATGATCCTAAACTAGATGATTTCATTAAAAGTATTGCTGGCAGCGATATTGCTCGTGTTGAAAGAACGGCCGTATATCTCTCTGCCAATGTCGATAATGTGCCACAAGCGCTGATGCATAATCTAAAGCATAATCAGGTGCTACATCAAACTAATTTAATTATTACAGTAGAGTTTACAGATGAGCCTAATGTACCAATGGAACAAAGGGTTGATATAAAAGCGTTAGAGGCTGGTTTTTGGCAAATTAAACTATATTTTGGGTTTATGGATACACCCGATGTACCGAAAGCTTTACTGGGTATTCACATTCCTAATGTATCGATTGATGCATTCACGACGTCTTATTTTCTTAGTCGCGAAACAATTATTTCTGGGCATGGTGGGGCGATGGCAAAATGGCGTGACGATCTTTTTGTGTTCATGTCTCGCAACTCAGGAAGTGCGGTCGATTTTTTTAATATACCAAGTAATAGCGTGATTGAATTGGGATCAAGAGTGCATATTTAAGATTAAAAGTGAGTTTAATGATTGGATGTCATCATGAGTGATAAACCAGACGTTACAGAATCTGAAGTTAGTTGCTTAGAAATGGTTCGTAATGGCAACTATCTGAATGTTGCGTCAGCTTGTAATGAAGTAGAAACGTTAGTAGCAAAAGGATATGTTTCTAAAGTCGCTTTAGTTGGCATGCCGCTGATGCAACGCCATTATGATTATGTGTTGTCAGTTCCAGGCTTGATTGTGTTGAGACAATATAAACCATAGTTTCGAATGGGTAGACCACCTTTAAAAACAGTATTAAATTTCTTTGGATAATGATGGGTTAACTAAAGCTTAAGATTTGATTGGCCGTGACTTAATCGCAATGATTGCACCAGACATAATAATGATGCACATGCCAACAATACTTAGTGTATCTGGTACATGATTAAATACCAGCCAACCAAGTACGCCAGCCCATATCAGTTGTAAGTAATTCATTGGTGCAAGTAGTGAGGCTGGCGAGTGACGATAGGCTGCCGTATACAGAAAGTGGCCAATTCCTCCCGTCATGCCCATGCTAAGAAAGAGTAATGCGTCCCATAGGCTTGGTGTTGGGCCGTACCATGACCATGGCAGAAATATACCGTATGCAACAGAGCCAATGAATGCTGAGTAAAACAGCATTGCTACGGTTAGTTCTGTTGTGACGAGAACGCGCGAGAGTAGTTGATAGACGACCAGTGCGCCTACAACAACAAATGCATAAATTGTCCCAGTGGTATCTAATCCACTGTCTGGATGGACAATGAGTAGCACTCCCAAGAAACCAATCACGGCAGCAACCCAGCCAAACAAACGGATACGTTCACCTAGAAAAAACCCCGCAAATAGCACGACTAGCATCGGACCAAGAAACACAATCGCAGTTGTTTCAGCCAGAGGCATGCGTTGCAAGGCCAACCCCATAAATAGCGATGCTATTGCGAGTGAGGCACCGCGTACTATGACTAAGCCCGTGCGTTTTGTTTGGAGAAGTTTCATGCCCTGGCTAGGCGCTAATAACACAATCATCAGTATGCAGTGTGTGATGTAACGAATTGCAATGACCAGTAGCACGTTGTAATGCGTAACCAGATACTTGGTTGTGGTATCCATGCATGCGAAGAGAAAGAGCGCTGATACAAACAGAAGTACACCTTGAAAAGGGTGGCTGACTTTATTCATTAAGTATTTCTAGAAAGTTATATTTTTAATTAAGCATCTAATCGTAGCATATAGATTAAATGAGGCGTGTTGTTACTGTAACTAAAGCTAGTAATTGCTTAGCATCATGATTTTGCTCATTAAAACTAGCACAGCCTACAGAGACGATTTCGTAAAAGATTCCCCAAGTTTTTTTAAATATATACGTGATTAGTTTAGCTGTTATGAGTATTGATTATTTGCGTAAATATGTACCTCTGAAGATTCAAAAAAATGTTTAATATGAATAGATAGAATTGATTAAATCTATTTATTTTGAAGGCAGTGCTAACGTACTTACAACCGAAAAGTAGTATGATTAAACTGCAATATTTTCAATTAATTTGGAGAACAAAAATGAAAAAAATATTCATAGCGATGTTGATGACTGCCTTTTGTTTTGCAGCAAATGCAGAAACTCAGCAAGATAAAATGAAAACTTGTAATGCAGATGCGGGCAAAAAAGAATTGAAAGGCGACGAGCGTAAAGCTTTTATGAAAGACTGTTTATCTGCCAAGCCAGCACCAGCGCTGACATCACAACAAGATAAGATGAAAACTTGTAATGCAGATGCTGGGAAAAAGGAGTTAAAGGGTGATGAGCGTAAAGCTTTTATGAAAACTTGCTTATCTGCCAAGCAGGAGCAACCAGCCGTCTCTCAGCAAGATAAAATGAAAACTTGTAACGCAGATGCAGGCAAAAAAGCGTTAAAAGGTGATGAACGTAAAGCCTTCATGAAAACATGTCTTTCATCAAAATAGTCTTGTAATAAGTGGTTAATTAACTGGCCTTGATCAAAAGACTTACCCCAGAGAGTAACTAAGAAGCGCTTTCAGGGGGGGCTATATTACTGAACCATTCAATTGTTGGGCGCAGTTCAATTAATTATTGAACTGTGCTTAATGGAGGAGATTTTTTCGTTTTGGTAAATAGTCTGCTATAACAAAAAAAGCTGAAATTAAGGCAAAAATCCAACCTGTTTCCACATGTGCTGGGCTATTGCCTGCGGATGGAAGTTTGTTAATTGCAGCTAAAAATTTTGTTTGCAAGTCAGCCCTAACGTAATTTGCATTAATATCACTTACAACTTCTTTTAAATACTCTTCACGTAATGCGGATAGGTAGTATTCGTGAGGTTCACTGGCAATTGAGTCATCTCGTTTTCCTATAGAGTCTTCGTTCACTATTTGGCTTGGTTCTATTTTAGTTGCGTATTGTGACCAGTAACCAATGATCTCATCTTTACTATTAAACTTAGGGATTGGAGACGGCTCTTTTGAACCTATACCAGCTAATAACCAACTACTACTTCCTTGCATAGGCTGTAGATCAACTTTAGTAATGGCGTTTAATGGTGCTGCTTCATCACCATCCGTTAAAAAGATAATTTTAGTTGGTTCAGGGAGTGTTAAAGAAACGCTACCTGCATCGATTAAGCCTAATCTGAGATGGCTACTTCCACGCCATGCCATACGCCATTCAAGGTGTTTTAATGTATCTTGAATCACTCCAAAGTTCTCACATATTTCAATAGGCACATAGAGTGGGACAACTTCAGCGTTAGCAAACAATGCGATGCTCACTTTAGTACCACATGGAAATTCTTTAAGACTCATGCTGATTAATTGTAAAGCGTAGTTTAATCTGCTTATTGGTCGTTTATTCATATGCATGTCTTTAACATTCATGCTCTGTGTGATATCAATGACAAACATGTAATTATTAACATTAAGCGAAAGTGGTATTTTAGGATTGACCATAGCAATTGCTAAGCCAATCAGAGCTAACCATAAATATAATCCACGGTGAATAAAATATAAGTGCAAGTAACTCATACATGCATCATGCTTTACTCTGAGTGCTCAATAGCGTCATCAGTATTTTTCAAAACGGATCGTTAAGTTTTTTGGAATGTAGCGCGAAAGATAAATACAGATGCTTTGCCAAATCCATAGCTGGTGGTAAGGATGCTGGCAAATAAGTAGTACTTGAATATATCTGGTGGAGGTGAGGTTGGGCTATCTAGTGATGGAAAAACTGCCATGAGAAAAAATAAACTAGAGTTAGTAAATGCTCCAATCACCATTGCCCAATTTACATGCCACGGTAAAGGCACCTTGGCTGCATATATCCCTAGTATTAAAGCTGTCATTAGCAAGAAGTCAATATGCGCCTGTAGTAAACGTGTGAACTTACCAACAAAAATATCTTGTAATGGATATACCCCAAAATTTAATCCAACCATGCACCATGCCAATATTAATGCCATGATTAACCACATTGCAGCACCGCGGATTAGCACAATATTGCCAGCATGTTTGTCGTTCTGATAGTCCATCAAGTTCTCCTAAGTCATCAATTGATTCAGTGTGAAGATTAATCAAATTGCATTGATCAAACTTGATTTGAATGGATGAAAAACTTGACTGTAACGGTGTTTTGAAAATTTACACCGCTTAAGTAATAAGGTTATGATATTGAAGGGAGTGCACAATGGAGTAATTAAATGAGTCAGCCAGATTTAGATCTACAGCCTCTGGTTAATAGCCCAATGAGGTTATCAACAGAAGATATTCCTGCATCCAATAGGCAAGCGTGGCTTAGCGAAGTTATCGGCCGGGAGTATGCCAATGTAAAAATCACGCCGCCTAAAAAAGGTAAGCTGTTTAATGAAATGCTTATTTATCCTTGGCAGGACTTGCGGCTCTCTGTGATACATTCAAACAGCATCAACATCGAGCGACTACCCAAAGAGCCCAATTACAACAGCCAAGATAACTACTTTGGTGTTGTTTTGCTTTCAGGTAAATATCTACTGGAGCAAAATAATCGTGAAGTTTACCTACAGCCTGGTGAGATGACGATTTATGATGCAACACTTCCTCATCGCATTTATTGCCCCGAAAGCTTTTCTAAGCTCATCATATCGATTCCTCGCAAACAAATGCGAGAAAGGATGGCTGGCGTTGAGCATTGCACTGCATTAAAAATGAAATGTGATGTCGGTATAGGCGCAGTTACCTCACGTTATATTCAATCGGTTGCGGCGGAGGCGAGTTGTATGCCATCAGCAACATTTAGTGCGGCCTCTGATAGTGCTTTAGACTTATTTACTCTCGCTTTAAATAGTGTCATTCCACAACATATACAGCTTTCCAGAAGTCGCTCATTATCGTTATATCGAGTTAAAGATTTCGTAAAACGTAACTTATCGAATCCAGCACTTGATAGTGTACGTATTGTTCAAGGTACAGGATTGTCTGAGCGATACATTAATGAGTTATTTCATGATGAAGATACATCATTAATGCGTTATGTTTGGAAGCAGAGGTTAATGAATTGCTATCGAGATTTGGCTAATCCTAATTTTGTTACTAAACAAGTTTCTGAGATTGCATTACGTTGGGGATTTAATGATTTTTCTCATTTTAGTCGTGCGTTCAAGCAGCAGTATGGCGTCACACCAAGAAGTGTGAAAGTGCTTAATTAGTTAATATACAAAATATAATAGTTTATATTAAACAATAATATATTTATTTTTATTAAAGTGTTTTATTTAGATTTTATTGTGGAAATGGTCACTATATATTGATTAATAGTTAAGCATGCTGAATTTAGCAGTGTTTATTATTGATGAGCAATTTTATTGGTGTTGCCTAAGTTACTTTTGATATTGATATAAAAAAACGACCGCATATGCAGTCGTTTTTAGCAAGACTTTTTCAGTGGGTCAAGCCAAACTAGGAGGAAAGACGAGGGTTTCGTCTTACACTAGCTGTTAGGCTTGCTGAAGTTAACTATTAGTTAACTTTGTCTTTAAGTGTTTTGCCTGCTTTAAACACAGGAGCATTACGTGCAGCGATTTCAATCGCTGCGCCTGTAGAAGGATTGCGACCTGTACGAGCAGCTTTTTTAGTAACTTGGAATGTACCAAAACCTACAAGGGCAACATTGTCACCAGCTTTCAATGTGTCACCAACAGTGCTAATGATTGCATCTAGTACACGGTTTGCATCAGCTTGTGTTACACCAGCTTCTGCAGCTACTTTTGCTACTAATTCAGATTTGTTCATGTGAATATCCTAAATATGGTTAAGAAATTATCCCCAGCCCTTATTTGGCAAGGGGTAGGAGGGAATACATCGTAGCACTAATTTATATTAGTCGGCTAATTGCTTTGTAAAAAAAGATGAAAAAATAATGAAAAATTGAAGATTTGACACGATATTGCTACTTTCTGTGCTGGACTCTCAATTGAAAGTCACGATTTTAGTGCAATTATTACTCTTGCTTACTCTAAATCCCAGTATGGTTCAGTGCCGAAGCGTTCGATTAAAAAGTCTATCAGGACGCGAATTTTTAATGGCAAGTTCCGCTTTGGCAGATACAGTGCATATACGTGTTGATGCACAGGAATATATTCTGACAACACAGATTTTAAACGTTTGGCTTGAATGTCTTTACCAATAATAAACGTTGGTAGTAATGCTAAACCAAATCCGCCTAACACGACTTGCGATAAAGCTTCGTCATCATTGATACGTAACCTACCCGATACTGGCACAGAAACTTCACCCCCTGGTCCATTAAAGCGCCATAAGCCCTTATCTCCAGAGTGAATGTAATCTAGGCAGTTGTGGTTAACGAGGTCCTGTGGAAGAAGCGGGGTGCCGAACTCTTCAAAATAATCAGGCGTAGCGCATAATTTACGTCGTATCGGCGCTAACTTTCTGGCAACCAAAGCTTGTGGCAAGTCACGAGTAACACTGATGACAACGTCATAACCCTCTTCAGTTAAATCAACCACGCGGTCAGTAATCGTCATGTCAATATCTAGTTCTGGATAATGGCGCAGAAAATCACCTATCGCTGGCGCAATATGTAGCGTTCCGAATGCAACTGATGCAGCCACCTTAAGCACTCCGCGGGGTTGCGCGTTCAGACTGTCAATCATCTTATGGGCTTGATCTGCTTCGTAGCTAATGCGTGTGCAATAGTCAAAAAAAGCAGTGCCTACTTCAGTTAAGCTTAGGTGCCGTGTGCTTCGATTAAGCAAACTGGCCCCAAGCGATTGTTCTAGTTTTGAAACCGCTTTACTCACGGATGATCGTGAAACACCAAGCTTTCTAGCTGCAGCTGAAAAGCTTTGTTCGTTCACGACATGGGCAAAAGTAATCATCAGATTTAAATCAAACATAGTGTCATTGTAGCGCTAAGGGAAACAATTATGTTCAATTGTATGGACTAATTTAATTGATACGTAAAGATTAATATTGAGCCTTGCCAATAGATGTGGCGTATTAATTTTGTATGGTATGGATATCACGATGGAACTAGAAAATTTAATCATTTCAGATAAGGATTTTGTTCGATTATCTAAGCTAGATAATCATGGATTGTTGAGCTATGAGTTGAGCCGGGCAGTTGTCGTGCCAGAAGACCAAGTGCCGCCAAATGTCGTAAGAATGAACACCCGAGTGGTCTATTTGGATGAAAGTAACGGCATTAGTCGAGAGGTGGAGTTAGTGTTTCCAGAAGAAGTCGATTTAGATGTCGGGAAAATTTCAGTGCTGTCACCAGTGGGTTCAGCGTTGCTTGGGCTTGAGGAGGGGCAAACGATTGATTGGTCATTCCCTAACGATCCTTCTCGACGCCTGAGAGTCATGAGTGTTGCTAAAGTAAATACATAGGAGAATAAAATCATGAACAAAACATTAGATAACGCAGCAATATTTGTCACAACTTATATTGTTTTTATGTTGCCGACTTATGTTTTGCCGTACTTGCGGACGAGTCCAGCTTCGCTTCATGGTCTAGATGATGCTGGTGCTAATGTGTTTAGTTTTACGTTTTTTATCCATTTAGCCTCAATGATTTTGCTGTGTTGGGTATGTTTAGTAAGGGGAGCAATGGTAGGTAAAAACTGGTTGTTCTTATTACCAGTGGTTGCGTTTGCTTTTGAGTTTATTTCAAAACTGAGTGTTATCCCCTATATTCCAACGATGTATCACATATTGGCAATTATCGTTGGAGCGACTTCGGCTAATATTTCAGTGTCAGATAAATTAACCAGATACAGTAATGATTGAAGTTAAATGATTTAAGCTAGTAGATGACATCTTTGTTTAAGCGTTGCTCAATTTAATCATCAAATCGAGCAACGCTTAAGATTATTCAGTGTGATATGAAACTATGTATTGCATGATGCCTAGTTTTTATTAGGCAGATGCGTACATACTTTTCAGCTTAGTCTCGAACTCATTTACAGGCAAGGGTTGGCTAAACAAATACCCCTGACAGAGGTTACATTTATGTTTCTCTAAAAACGCACGCTGACTCTCTAATTCAACGCCTTCAGCTATTACTTCTATTCCTAAGTTGTTTGCCATACCAATGATGGTTTGTACTACAACTGCATCTCTTTCATTCATACTCATATTACGTATAAAAGATTGATCTATTTTTAACTGATCTAGCGGTAATTTTGTTAAGTAAGACAATGACGAGAATCCAGTCCCAAAGTCGTCCATTGAAAAGCGCACACCAACGTCTCTGAGCGCATGCATTTTAATAATCGCTTCTTCAACGTTATCTAGTACTAGGCTTTCAGTAAGTTCTAATTTAAGTTGGCTAGTTTTAATTTGATGGCGGGTTAACATTTCGCTTACTTGATAAACGAAATTAGGGTCATGAAATTGGCATGCGCTGACATTGACTGCTATTTGTAAATCACGTGTCATGGGCTCACTTTCCCATGATTTAATCTGTTTACATGCAGCCTCCATTACCCATTGCCCAATTGGGATAATGAGACCAGTTTCTTCGGTTAATGGAATAAATTGCAAAGGGGGCACTAATCCTTTTTGAGGATGTTGCCAGCGAATTAGCGCTTCTGCACCGTGGACTTTCCCAGCGTGATCTACTTGCATCTGATAGTAGAGTCTAAATTGATTTTCTTTAATCGCTAACCGTAAATCATTTTCTAATGCTGTCCGTGCTTCTAATGCCGCCTGCATGGTCGGATCGTAAAAGCGCAATGTGTTCCGCCCAGCATTTTTTGCTTGGTACATGGCGATATCAGCCCGTTTCAGTAACTCATCTACTGTAATGGCTTGGTTGCAAAATAAGCAAATGCCAATGCTGGCGGAAGTGTGATGTAGGTAGCTGTCGAGATAATAAGGTAGATTAATCACTGAAATGATTTTGGCGGAGACTGTTTCCGCTTGGACGGCTGCTTGAGATGGGTCTTCACTGAGATCTTGTAAGATGACAACGAACTCATCACCACCTAATCTTGCAAGCGTGTCACCTTCACGCATACAGGTTTGTAGGCGTTTAGCGACTTCTATAAGTAACAAATCACCAACACTATGACCTTTAGTGTCGTTCAGAGTTTTAAAATGGTCTAAGTCGATAAATAACAATGCACCATGATTCTGATGTCTAGCACTTACTGCCAAAGTATGTTGCAGGCGGTCTATTAAAAGTAATCTATTAGGCAAGTTGGTGAGCAGGTCGTAGTAGGCTAGATGCTGAATTTTGTCTTCGGCTTCTTTTCTTCTGGCAATATCTTGCTGCAAAAATTGATTAGCTTCTTCTAATTGGAGTGTTTTTTCTTCAAGCTTACGTATCAGTATGACACTGTAGTCTTTAAGTGTGTCGCTATCATCCCCGTCGCTTGAGCTTACTTCATCAGGAACAGCAACCACACCTTTAGATAGCACTTCACGAAAGCGGGCAATAAAATCCTCAGGCTCGGAAGGTTTTAAAATAAAGGCATCAGCGCCAAGATTAAGGGCTAGTTTTTCATCCTCAGGCTCTGTGTAGGTTGCTGTGTAAACAATGAACGGAATGGATTTAAGCCTTGCATCACTTTTCCAGTGGCGCAATAACGTATAACCATCCATCACTGGCATGAGTAAGTCGGAGACGATAAGTTGAGGCGGATGTTGACGAGCTTTCGTTAAGGCCTCCGCGCCGTGCCGCGCAGACTCTACAAGGTAACCGTTACCAGTTAAAAGTGCTTGCAGGTAATAGAGGTTTTCTTCCTTGTCATCAACAATTAAAACATGCGTCATAAATCTCCCTGGCTCGCTCATCAAGACCGTAGGTAAGTTGAAATTTCTGCAACAAAAGTTTCTGGATTAATCGGCTTTTCAATATAACCAGTACAGCCAGCCGCAAGGCATTTTTCACGGTCGCCAACCATTGCGTATGAAGTGACAGCAATAATGGGAATAGGTTTCAGTGAATCTACTTCTCTTAACGCTTTAGCCACCGCATAACCATCCATCATAGGTAGTTGAATATCAAGGAGAATTAAGTCGGGTATTAGTTTTTTTGCTGTATCGATTCCTATGGAACCATCTGGCGCTGCAACTACATTAAAACCATGTGTTTCTAAAAGAAATGTAGTCAAATAACTATTTTGTTCATTATCTTCGATGAGCAGGATGGTTTTTTTCATGATTTGATAGCACCTTGTAAAGGTAGTAGGACGATAAACTCACTGCCTTTTGACCACTCACTCACCGCAAAAATTTGTCCGCCCATTAGTTCTAAAAGGCGCCTGCAAATTGCCAATCCCAATCCGGTGCCATCATGCGTGCGTGAAAGGCCGCTATCTATTTGACGAAATGGCTGAAATAGCAAATCTAAATCTTCAGGTTTTATGCCGATACCTGTGTCAGCGATGCTGAGTTTTAAAAACGGTGTAGGTGGGGCATTAAACGAAGGTTTGAAATCGTTTAGCAACTCTGCGGTGACCGTCACGCTTCCTTCTTCAGTAAACTTGATTGCGTTATTGATTAGGTTGATTAATATCTGCTCTAGACGTCTGCGGTCACTATTAATGTGACCTAAATCGTTACTGATGTATGTGTAAAGTTGTAATCCCTTTTTTTCTATGGCTGGTCTTAGTCCATTGACGACTCTATCAATCAAATCAACCAAATCAAATCTTTCAGCACTTACTTCCAATTGGCCAGCTTCTATTTTGGAAATATCAAGGACATCGTTAATTAGTTCTAGCAAGTGTTTTGCACTGCCCCTTACCATGCCGAGTTGCTTAGATTGTTCGGCATTCAATGGACCAGCCATCCCCTGTAAAATGATGCCAGTAAACCCGATAATAGAGTTCAATGGAGTTCTAAGCTCATGTGACATGGTGGCCAAAAAAGCTGATTTTATTTTATCAGCAGCTTCAGCTCTCACTAGCGCCTTTTGTAGTTCTTCTGTTCTCTCTATTACTCGTTTTTCTAGGGTGGCGTTTAATTGTCTAATCTCTTTTTCAGCCTTTAATCTTTCTGTGATATCGTTCCCAATACTCAGAATCTCCAGTACTTGGCCATGGGGGTCAAGCACCACTTTATTTGTCCACGATATCCATACACTTTCACCATTTCTTCGTATATTTTCATTCACATTCTGTTCAAACACCTTGGTATCTAAACAGATCTGCTGCATTAGGTTTTGAAGGTCTCTGCCGGCGCTGTCTGTGGATGGTACAATCGTGCCAATCACGTGTTGACCAATAATTTCCTCAAATGAGTATCCGAAAAACTGCAGACCGAATGAGTTCAGAAATGTAATGTAGCCCTGTGCGTTCCAGCGCAGGATAATACTGTTGGCCGACTCCACAAGCTCACCGTATTTTTGCTCACTTTCATCTAATTTAGATTCAGCATTTTTACGTTCGCTGATATCAATCCCCATGCCGACTAGGCAGTCTGTACCTTTAAAATTAACGTTTCTGCCTGTAAATAAATAAGGTGTCTTTGTTCCGTTTTTAGACAGTAGGTTAGCCTCAATAAAGGCTTGGCCATGCTTGAATACTTCCGAAATTTTTTCAGCAAGCGCTGATTTTTCTTCATTGGCAAAAAAGTCCAATGGGTGCATTTTTGCAATTTCTTTGTTTGAATAACCAGAAACCGTTTGGAAGTTGTTATTCCAACGTAGAAATCTTCCTTCATGATTATAAAAATAGAGAATCCCTGGCATGCTTTCTATCATCATGTCTGAAAATAGTGATTCATTTTCAGCGATGCTTTCTGCTTCCTTTCGTTTCTCTTCACGTTCTAGATTTTCTAAAGAAAAAGAAATGTTGCCAGTAGCCTCGGTTAGTAATGCAATTTCTTTATCATGAAAAAACATGGCTTGATCTGTATAAACGCTTAGCGTGCCACCAATTTTGTCTTTTAATTGAATTGGAAAGACTGCCGATGCTCGGAAGCCAAGATGTACTAATTCGTCTCGCCATGAGTCAGTGATCGACTCATCGAGCATATCGTTAAAAATATAGGGCTCACCAGAGATAAATGCAGCGTTAGTTAAGCCCAATCCTTCGTGGCTATCGTCAGAGTAGATTTTAATATTTTTCAGATGATTGTTTTTTTCACCCCAAGATGCCACTGGAATCAGTTGGTTGGTTTCATCGTCATTCCAGCCAATCCAAGCCATATGAAAGCCACCTTCATCTACAAGAATTTGGCATACCTTCTTGAATAAATCTTCTCGGGTAGGGAGCCAAATGATGGCTCGATTGATTTTGGTTAAAGCTGCATAAAGACGAGAAAGCTGAGAAATTTCGCGTTGCTGCTCTTTGAGTACTGTGATGTCACGTATCACGCCAAGCAGATTGCCATCAGGCATTGTGGTAGCGATAATTTCAGCACTAAATACCGAGCCATCTTTGCGCTTTAATTGCCACTCGCGCATATAGTCAGAGTCCGCTTTAATAGCATCTAATGCTGGTTGAATATATTGCACTTCAGTTTGCACAATAATGTCAGATGCGTGCATGCAGACCAGTTCGTCCCGCGTATAGCCTAACATCTTGCAAATACTAGGATTGGCATCCAGATAGTGGCTCTGAGAATCAGCAATAAGTATTCCGTCGGGCGCGTACTCAAAGAGCGCTCGATACCTCGCTTCACCAGTTTGACGCCCCGTATCTTCCCCTGCGTCATTGGTTGATTGATTCTTAACACTAAGTTTTGTCAAGATAGCTCATTCTGTAGGATTTTTTTATTCTTCAATTTTATAATCGTTAAGAAAATAATATTCCGTACGATTAGTAATCTACTCTCAATTTTATTGAAGCGGAATATAAAAGTTGAAATAAATCGTTTAATTGCATGCAATTAGCTGACATTAGTTCAGTCATTTAGTAAATTGAAACGCAATAAAACTATTGGGCGAACCATCACAGATAAACTTGCTCCAAGACATGAGTGCTAAAAAATAAATCGATGAATTGCACTCATATTGTGCAATATTAACTAAAGATACATTTGGCACATTTTTGGTGCTTTATGTATACTGTAATTGGCTGAATAAAATAATGTTTTTTAAGTTTGAGTGTAATCAAGGCTATCTTGCCTATAACTTTTGGTGCTTTAAGAAAGAAGGTTTTTCTGTTCTTAATTACTGAGGCTTATTATTACCACTAATCTAAATTACAGAAAGCAGATTTTACTGCCGCCGATAGTTGCGTCAATCATCCTGTTGATTGCAATGTCGTGGGTGTTTTTTAGCGCACAAACTTTGATGGCACTCACTAATCGTAAAGTGGAAATTTCGGATACACGTTACGAAATAGTGAAGCTGATGAACACTATTGTCGATTCTGAGACTGGGCTAAGAGGCTATCTAATGACAGGTAGTGTGCAATTTCTTGAGCCGTACAAGCGCTCCGCTAAAGAAACCTCATTACTATTTTCCAAAATAAAAAGTCGTGAAGTAGATTTTACTCGCTTCAAACCTTCGCTGATCACGCTAGATAAGCTGATACAAGAAAAATCCAACATTATTAAATCCACACTTAGAATTCAGCTCACTGCTGGTTCATACTCTCCGCATCTAACGCTTTCGGCTGATGCCAGTAAGACGCTGATGGATAAAATTGGTCTAGAAATTAATCAGTTAGACAAGATTATGCAGGAAGAGGCTGAGTTGGTTGATGTGAAGCTGAGTCTCACTATTAACCGCTTGAAGTTAGGCTCATTAATAGTTGTAATTCTAATTATTACTATATTGTTGATTAACTATAAAAGAACAATTTGGCTATTTGAACACGCATCGTCAAGCCAAGAGCTGGCTGAAGAGTTTGGTTACCTTGCGATGCATGATGCATTAACGCATTTACCTAACAGAAGAAATTTTGAGCAGTATCTTAAAAAATCAATTTCACAGGCAAACCGACATTGGCAAAAAGTTGGCTTGTTATATATGGATCTTGATGGATTTAAGTTAATTAATGACCAATATGGGCATGACGTTGGGGATGATGCTTTGATTGGATCTGTTGCTAAAATTAACGAAGTGCTACGTGACTCTGATTTTCTTGCAAGAATAGGCGGGGACGAGTTTGCACTTGTTGTGCATAATTTTAATGACCCTAAAGAGCTGTTAGTGTTGGCTAATCGAATTATTCAGGCACTTAAAACACCAGTGATGACGATTGAAGAAAATGATGTATTGATGGGTATTAGTATTGGTATTGCTATTTACCCTGATCAAGTTAAAAATGTTAAAGAGTTAATTACTGCTGCAGATGAAGCTATGTATAAAGCAAAGGCGACGGGTAAGAATCAGGCTGTGTTTCACGCTTAGCTGCAACCAGCTTAATCCATACATTTTAACGTTTGATTAAATACTCTCCCATGTATGAGGGATAGACGTCATGATATGACTAACAAACGCCTTTACTTTCAGGGTCATTGCATGATGGTCGCGAAAGCAGGCATAAAATTCTAATGGTTCGTTATCTGAACGAACAGTAGCGTCGTTTGCTATTTCTTGTTCAAATAACGCAACTAGTTTTCCATCTTTGATGAGCGGGTTTGCAATAAATGCGGAAAGCCTTGTGATGCCTGCGCCTGCAATTGCTAACTCTGCTAGTGAGTTGATGTCATTACTGATGATGGATGGTTTAATGTCTGCTTCAAATCGCAATTCATCACGTAAAAATCCCCAACTTAACAGCCGCCCGTTGGTTGGCATGCGGAACATTAAACAGTCATGAAGTTGTAAGTCTTCAGGTGTCTGTGGCTGGCCTTTACGTGCGATGTAAGTGGGGGACGCACAAAATAAAACAGGAACAGTAGCGATTTTTCTCGCGACTAAGCCAAGTTCCAATTGTTGTTTAAATCGAATACTGATGTCGATATCTTCTTTTACATGGTCAATATTTTGATCTGTGAGTATTAACTCAATAAATAGTTTTGGGTATAGCGCAGTAAATGACGGAATGATAGAAGATAGTACGTGCCGACCAAATGCTGCTGATGATGCTATTCTTAGTTTACCTTGAGGTTCGCCATGAAACTCTGTTACTAGGGATTTTGCATTTTCAATATCACTCACGACATGGCGCACTTTCGCATAGTAAATTTCACCTGCTTCGGTGAGTGCTAAGCTGCGTGTTGTGCGCGTAAGTAAGCGCGCGTTTAATGATGCCTCAAGCCTTTGAATGTTCTGGCTTGCTGCCGCTGGAGTGATGCCTTGCATACGAGCACCAGCGGCGATACTGCCACCTTCAATGGCTTTAACAAAACTTTCAATGCTTCTTAAAGTGTCCATAATAGCTATCGAATTAAACTAATTATTCGATAGTTTATATTGATACTGGTGTTAGCGTTAGGCTACTATCACTTTATTTACTTAATGTATAAAGTAGCATGATGATTCTCTACTTTGGAAGTATGTAATGAGTATAAAAATACCTAAACGTCATTCCCATGTCGTATTTGCATTTTTTATGGCTGGCATCATGGCGATTTTGATGTCTGCAATCATCGTTGCCGTTAGTAGTGGCATTGACACTGGCTATTTAAAGCGAGTAATTCATGCTTACACGCTAGCAATGCCTTCCGCATTTATTTGCGTACTTTTTGTCAGGCCTATCGTGGTTAAATTAGTTTCGTTAGTGGTTGCGACGGATTAGCAAACAACTTAATAAATAATGGCTAGCTTAATCGCTAAATTGAAATACCACGACCAGATTAGTCGTGGTATTTATTTTATGGAACAAGCTTAGTGTTATGTATAGATTAGCTGAGTTATTTTAATCTTTTTTTCAGTTCCTCCGCTGCTTGCGTCATGGCAGATTGTGTAGCCGTTAGCTGGCTTAAAATGTTAAGTAGTCCAAAATCATGAATCATGCCGTTATAACGTGTAGATACAACATTTACTCCCGCTGCATCTAGTTTTCTGGCATAAGCCTCACCTTCATCACGCAGTACGTCTTTCTCAGCAGTTTGCACTAGTGCAGGAGGTAAATCTTTAAGTTGCTCAGGTGTTGCCAATAGTGGAGAGGCGTAAATATTCTGGCGTTGTAACGCGTCTGTTGTGTAGTTATTCCAAAACCATTTCATCATACCTGTGGTTAAGAAGTGACCGGTGCCGAACTCATCGTAAGAAGCGTTTTCAAAGTTCGCATTCGTCACTGGCCAAAATAATACTTGGCTACGAATGCTAGGTGTACCTTTATTCTTAGCCATCAAGGCAACTACTGCTGCCATGTTTCCACCCACACTGTTGCCAGCCACAGCCAAACGTTTTCCATCTACATTAATTTCTGCACCGTTTTCAGATACCCATTTGGTGGCAGCATAGGCTTCATTAATCGCAACAGGATAGCGTGCTTCGGGGGATGGGCTGTAGTTGACAAAAACGGCAACTGCACCAGAGCCTACCACTAGATCACGAACGAAGCGTTCGTGTGTTGGAAAATAGCCCAATACCCATCCTCCACCGTGGAAAAACATAAATACAGGTAATGTGCCACTGACGCCTGCTGGACGTACGATATGAAGTTTGATGTCGTGACCATCCGCCTTAATAGTCTTAGTGCTGATATCAACTTTTGGTAAATTTAATTGTGGGCTAGCTTGTACGCTTGATAGTACAGCTCTAGCCTCATTTGGTGACAATTGCTCGAGTGGCTTACCACCTCCTGCCTCAACTGCGTTTAGAAATTCTTGTACATTATGCTCTACACCATAGCTTCCTGCAGCCAAAGTAGGTTGTGAAACTAGCGCCATTGTTATAGCGACCAATATTTTTTTATAACTATTCATGATTAATTTCCTTTATATAAATGATGTTGGCTGGTAATAAATTAGATAATAGTGAGATGTACATCAATATTTCCACGAGTTGCATTTGAGTAGCGACAAACAATGTGAGCTTTAGCAACCAACGCTTCAGCTATTTCGTGTGATAGTCCAGGTAGTGATATCTTTAAATCAACTTCTATAATGCCGAAACCGTTTGGAATTGCACCAATACCTGCGCTACATTCTATTGACACATCATCTGGTATTGTTATTTTGTCTCGCTCTGCTACGAATTGCAGTGCGCCTAGAAAGCATGCGCTGTAGCCTGCAGCAAATAACTGTTCTGGACTTGTAGTATCAACTTCGTTGCCCTCTATTTCTTTTGGTGAGGTTACTTTTAACTCTATATTTCCCGCGATGATGCTGACTTGGCGATTACTATTACTAGTAGCGCTTGCGTTAGCTCGGTACAAAACTTTTTTTATTGACACAGTAGAGCTCCTATAAAAATAAAGTTATTACTTTGCGTTATTTAATAAATTACATTTACCCTATATGTTGTGTGCTATTTAATAGTGCGCTATATATAGGGTGAAAAAAAAGAGCTCTCATTTGCTCATTTAGTATTTCTAAACAATCTATCGCGAAGCTGAATTAGGTTTTCGCGAATAGAGGATAACTCATCTGGGGTACATTCAGTAGCGCAGAAAACTCCATTTGGGACTTCCTTGGCAACTTGTTGCAAAATACGACCTTGTTCAGTAAGGTTAATGATCACTTGACGTTCATCAGATTTAGCACGAATTCTCAATAATAAACCCTGTGTTTCCATGCGTTTTAGTAACGGTGTCAGCGTTGCAGAGTCTAGAAAAAGGCGCTCACCAATTTCTGATACTGTTAACGTATCTTGTTCCCACAAAACTAAAAGTACTAAATATTGAGAATAGGTAACCCCTAATTTTTTTAGAAGTTTGCGATAAACCTTGTTTATTCCCAACATTGTCGAATAAAGTGCAAAGCACAGTTGCTCATCTAGTAGCAATGATGCATTCTTTGTAGAAAGTTGCTTTTGTGTTGACATGTTTGACATAATACATAGTGCGCTATTTAATAGCAAGATTTTTTAAGTTATGTATCGTTAATGATAAAAGTGATGCATGATGAACAAAATTGATTGCCTATAGCAATCTTTAAAGGTTATTCTGATATTAGATATTAATACTATTTAAAAGCTTAATTCCTTTAAGATGAGCCGCGCAGGTGTTTTTAATAATGTTAACTAAATCGATAGTGTAGGGTAGCGTGATTGTTTCTGCTGAGCCTGTGGCATGTAGTTCTGACCATAGCCCCTTTTTTCCTATTGATTTTGCAATCACATATTCATGGTCGACATAATTTTGGATGCCCCAGCTTGGTAGCGCAGCTATTCCTCTGCGACTAGCAACCAGTTGCATAATCGCAATGGTTAGCTCGGCGGTGCGTCTTCCAAAGTCGATATTCGCTGGTTTGAGCACATGACGAATGATGTCGATTCGTTCTTCAGGTACTGGGTAAGTAATCAAGGTTTCGTTGGTAAAGTCTTCCGCTACAAATCTAGCTTTCTTATGTTTGCTATGATTTGGAGGAATGACCGCCATAATTTCAAACTTAAATAGTGGCTGGTGGGCCAGCGTGCCTATTTTTTCTGGTAAGCCACCAATTACTAAGTCAGCTTTGCCCTCATGCAATAAATGCCAGGGGTCGCTGTGAAACCCTGCGACTAAATCAATTTCCACCTCTGGCCATGCTCTTCTAAAAACATCCATTACTGGCGTTAACCAATCGAAGCAAGTGTGGCACTCTAGTACGATTCTTAGTTCACCAGACTGTTTGATTTTTAGGCGGACTAAATCACGTTCCGATTTGTCGATGAGCGGTAATAGTTCATTGGCTAAATCTAACAATCGCTGCCCAGCAGGTGTGAAGCGAAGGCCGTGAGCACCTCGCTTGAATAGTGTAATTTCGTAATGCATTTCTAATGCGCGAATTTGGTGAGATAGCGCTGACTGTGTCAAAAATATGCGCTCAGCCGCAAGGCTAAGCTTGCCTGTTTCTGCGATAGCTTTCAGTGATTTTAGGTGACGAATTTCTAGCATGATCTTTTAATATCTGGCTTTGATATGAATTTAATTCAAATTTATCACAAAAACTTTCGCTTTATTAAATTATTTTCGCAGCACAAAATGCACAACTTGCTTTTCGATGAGAATAAAAAATGAAAGAAAATAAAATTAAGAGCCATATTCTAGGATACCCACGGATAGGTGATAAACGTGAATTAAAGTTCGCACAAGAGTCATTTTGGCGTGGTGAGTCTTCACCAGATGATCTGCAAACAACAGCACGAAAACTACGTGTTGAAAATTGGAAAAAACAACAAAGTGCTGGTTTGAGCTTTATCACAAGTAACGATTTCTCGCTTTATGACCATGTGCTTGATCACAGCGTGTTGTTTGGAGCATCACCTAGCCGTTTTAGTAAGCTTCCTTTTGGTGCAAAAAACGTATCTGCTGAAACTGCCTATTTTGCAATGGCACGCGGCAATATTGAGCAACCAGCGATGGAAATGACTAAATGGTTGGATACTAACTATCATTATATTGTCCCTGAGCTTAATGAAGACACAACATTTTTGATTAATGCAAATGATTATTTAGTGCAGCTTGATGAAGCACAAAAGCTAGATAAACAAGTGAAGCCTGTGTTGTTAGGCCCTGTGAGCTTTTTGTATTTAAGTAAAGCACGCAACGTGAATAAGCTTGATTTGTTAGATACGTTATCACAGCAATATGCACATCTGTTACAAGAGTTACGTGCTAGAAAAATAGAGTGGGTGCAGATTGACGAGCCTATTTTTGCGTTAGATTTAGAGGATATTTGGTTAAAAGCCTTTGAGCGTGCATATGCATGGTTTAGAGCTTCGCGCCCCAAATTGTTACTGACTACTTATTTTGGAAATGTGTCACGTTACCAAGCGTATATATCAACTTTACCTGTCGATGGCATTCATATCGATTTAGCAAGGGCGCCTGAGCAGCTAGGGCCTTGGGTCAATGCAATCCCTAGCCATTGGGTGTTGTCTGCTGGTGTCGTAGATGGTCGTAATATATGGCGTAATGATTTAGACAAAACGATAACCTTATTGACACCTTGGGTTCAGCGCCTTGGTGAGCGCTTGTGGGTGGCACCTAGCTGTTCATTGCTACATACGCCGGTGACATTGGCGCATGAGGTAAAGCTTGATGCGGCGATTAAACCATGGCTGGCTTTTGCCGATGAAAAAATTGCTGAGTTAAGTATTATCGCTAAGGCTTTGAATCATGGGGTCGAGTCAGTAGCCAATGAGTTGGCGCTATCACGTGCTGCTATCGCTACACGTCATCAATCTACATTGGTACATTCTGCCAGTGTTAAAGCGCGTGTTGATTCGATTAGTACAATAAACGAACACCGCGATAGTCCATTTTCTATAAGAAAAGTTGCACAAAAGGCACGTTTGAATTTACCGCTATTACCCACCACCACAATTGGTTCTTTCCCGCAAACGCGTTACATACGTGCAGCGCGTGCGGCACTTAAAAGGGGCGAGATATCTTTAGTTGAGTATGAAGTGGAAATTAGGTCGCATATCACACATGCTATTCGTGAGCAGGAGTCTTTAGACCTCGATGTACTTGTTCATGGTGAGGCAGAGCGCAATGATATGGTGGAGTTCTTTGGCGAACAATTGTCTGGCTACGCATTTACTGAAAATGGCTGGGTACAAAGCTACGGTTCTCGTTGCGTAAAGCCGCCAGTGATTTATGGAGATGTTTATAGACCTAAACCGATGACAGTTGATTTAGCACGCTTTGCACAGTCGTTATCTGACAGGCCTGTCAAAGGCATGCTCACTGGTCCAATTACGATGCTGCAATGGTCTTTTGTCCGTGATGATCAGCCACGTTCGACGACGGCTATGCAATTAGCATTGGCGATACGTGACGAGGTGGATGATTTGCAAAAAGCTGGTATTGCGATTATTCAAATAGATGAGCCAGCATTACGTGAGGGCTTGCCTTTGCAAAAGACTGTATGGGAACATTATTTGGCTTGGGCAGTACGTGCATTTAAGCTGAGTGCCAGTGTGGCAGATGATAGTACGCAGATACACACTCACATGTGTTATGCCGAGTTTAACGACATTTTGCCAGCTATTGCTGCCATGGATGCTGATGTGATTACGATAGAAACGTCGAGATCAGCTATGGAGTTGCTAGATGCGTTTGGTGAATTTGACTACCCCAATGAAATTGGCCCTGGTGTTTATGATATTCACTCACCGCGTGTGCCTAGTGTTGATGCAATGGAACATCTGATGTATCACGCGATTAGGGTGGTACCTGTCGAGCGACTTTGGATTAACCCAGATTGCGGACTTAAAACTCGTGGCTGGGATGAGACAAGGCAGGCGTTACAGAACATGGTCAATGTCGCAAAGTCATTAAGAAAGCAATTCAGCCTAACCACTGCACTCGATTCATAATATTTGCTAATAAATAATATCTTGTAAAACATATGTATAGCTATTTATATTAAATATTTAGCTATATATTGTGTTTTTAAGTTGAAATAACACGCCATATTGCGTTATAGTGAGTGAGTACGGTTCTTAAATTTTAATCTTAATTTAAGATAATAGGGAATACGGTGCGCAATTTCTATCGTTGAAATTGCAATGCCGAAGCTGCCCCCGCAACTGTAATCAGCGAGTATTTTGTCTGATACGCCACTGCCTTTTAATTAAGGTGGGAAGGCTGACAAACTATATTGACCTGAAAGCCAGGAGACCTGCCGTAGACATTTTTTACATGGTTTAACTTTGAGTAGTTTGATTGTGTAAAAGTATTTTTATAACGTTTGAGGCGGGGTGTCCTCGGCAGATGGAGTGGTTTGTCTTTGCGCATTCACTCCGCCATGCTGGTTTTTATTTAAGCAAGTAGTCTTTTCTCAGCTTTCTTGAAATGATTTGCGCTGAATAAAAAGTGTCCTGCCCTTTGAAAAAAGGGAAATAAAAATGGATGATGCAGTTTCACATCTTATCAATACATCTAATAACAATGGCTCTAGTCATACTATTGGCTTAGGCTCTGATTCGTTACCTACACTGCAGGTCATTCGCCGTAATGGTGATGTTGTTGCCTATCACCTTGATAAAATCTCAATAGCCATTACCAAAGCATTTTTGGCGGTAGAGGGCAATCAAAGCGCAGCTTCACAGCGCGTGCGCGAGCAAGTCGCTATTTTGAGTCAGTTGGTGAACAACGCACTATTACGCAGATTGCCTGCTGGCGGTGCGATTCATATTGAAGATATTCAAGATCAGGTTGAGCTTGCCCTGATGCGTAATGGTAACCATGATGTTGCACGCGCTTATGTGCTATATCGTGAAAAGCGTAATGCTGAGCGTGCAACTGATAAGCAAAATCACACTGCGCCAGCATCAAGCCACACACTCAATATTAATGTGAATGGCAAGCTTATCCCTTTAGATATCAATCTATTAAATTCTATGGTAGCAGAGGCATGCCAAGACCTAGGTGCAGAAGTTAATCCTGATATTGTCGTCGAGCAAGCGATACGCGATCTGTATGACGGGATTCCATTTGATGAAGTCCGTAAAGCGCTGATCTTATCAGCACGTAGCCTGATTGAAACTGAACCAGCATACAATTATGTAACCGCACGACTCCAGTTAGATTTAATCCGTACCGAAGTGCTAGGGGAGAGTGTACGCCAAACGGAAATGAAAAGCCGTTATGTCGAGCATTTCCCGCGTTATATCAAAATGGGGGTGGAAGCCGGCTTGTTGGATGCTAAATTAGCGCAGTTTGATTTAAGTAAATTAAGCGCAGTATTTGTGGCAGAGCGTGACTTTCAGTTTGGCTATTTAGGTCTGCAAACTTTGTATGACCGCTATTTTTTACATATTGAAGAACGCCGTATTGAATTGCCACAAATATTCTTTATGCGTGTTGCGATGGGTTTAGCGATTAACGAGATTGACCGTGAAGACCGCGCAATTGAGTTCTATCACGTGCTATCCAGCTTTGATTTTATGAGCTCAACACCTACATTATTCAATAGCGGAACTTTGCATTCTCAACTTTCTTCTTGTTACCTGACTACGGTAAGCGATGACTTGGATGGTATTTATCAAGGTATTAAAGAGAATGCATTGCTACAGAAGTACGCGGGTGGTTTGGGTAACGATTGGACGCCAGTACGCTCTTTAGGCTCACGGATTAAAGGGACCAATGGTAAGAGCCAAGGCGTGATTCCCTTCCTGAAAGTCGTGAATGACACTGCTGTTGCGGTCAACCAAGGTGGCAAGCGTAAAGGGGCGGTGTGTGGATACTTAGAAACTTGGCATTTAGATATTGAAGAGTTTCTGGATTTACGCAAAAACACTGGCGATGACCGTCGCCGTACACATGATATGAACACCGCGCACTGGATCCCTGATTTATTCATGCGCCGTGTCACTGAAAATGGGGAGTGGACATTATTCTCGCCGTCAGACGTGCCTGACCTGCATGACAAATATGGCCAAGCGTTTGAAGTGGCTTATGTTGAATATGAGCGCCGTGCAGATAATGGCGAAATCAAATTGTTTAAACGTATTCCTGCATTGCAAATGTGGCGCAAGATGCTTTCTATGCTGTTTGAAACAGGTCATCCTTGGATTACTTTCAAAGACCCATGCAACATTCGTTCACCACAGCAGCATGTAGGCGTAGTGCATAGCTCTAACCTATGTACAGAAATTACGCTGAATACGTCAGATACGGAAATTGCCGTGTGTAACTTAGGCTCTGTCAACTTATTGCAGCACCTGAAAGAAGTGGATGGCCAGCTAGTATTAGATAACGATAAGCTACAGGCGACCATTAAAGTGGGCATGCGTATGCTGGACAACGTGGTTGATATTAACTTCTACGCAGTGGGAAAAGCGCGCAACTCTAACTACCGTCATCGCCCAGTCGGCATGGGTATTATGGGTTTTCAGAACTGCCTGCATGCAATGCGTATCCCCTATGCAAGCAATGAAGCGGTCGAGTTTGCTGACCGCGCCATGGAAACCGTGTGTTACAACGCTTATTGGGCGTCGACGGTGTTAGCGGAAGAGCGTGGTGCATATTCAAGCTTTAAAGGCAGCTTGTGGGATCAAGGCATTCTGCCACTGGATACCCTAGATTTACTATCGAATGAACGCGGCGGCAACGTAGAGGTAGATAGAAGCAAAACGCTAGATTGGGATGCATTGCGTACACGCATTCAAACAGTGGGTATGCGTAACTCTAACTGCGTAGCGATTGCACCTACTGCGACAATCTCTAATATCGTCGGTGTTTCTGCCAGTATTGAGCCTGAATATCAAAACCTTTACGTTAAATCTAATCTTTCAGGTGAATTTACGATTGTGAATGAGCAGTTGGTGATTGATCTTAAAAACCGTGGTTTGTGGGATGCTGTCATGGTCTCTGACTTGAAGTATTTTGATGGCTCACTCGCACCGATTGACCGTGTACCTGCAGACTTGAAACAGCTGTATGCAACCGCTTTTGATGTTGACCCAAGTTGGTTGATTGAAGCTGCCGCGCGCCGTCAAAAATGGATAGACCAAGCACAATCACTTAACCTGTATTTTGCTGTTCCATCAGGCAAGAAGCTCAATGATACCTACATGCTGGCTTGGAAGCGTGGCCTGAAAACGACGTACTACTTGCGCTCATTAGGTGCAACAGCAGCGGAGAAATCAACTGGAAGCGGCGGTGAGTTGAATGCGGTCGCATCGAGTGCCTCAGAACCAGCGCCGAAGATGTGCAGTATAGACAACCCAGAGTGCGAATCTTGCCAATAGAAAATTAAAAGTTCGAAACCCGTCATTCCCGCGAAAGCGGGAATCCATTTTTGGAACGATTTAATCGTATTAAATATATAAACGTTTAGCTTCTAAACTCAATATAACACTGACTTTTAAACCACTAGCCTATAGATTAAATACAATGAAGTATCAGTGCGATCGATGTAGGGGTGACTTAGTTAAGCCGTAAATTAGAAGCTGAACTATTAAGGAAAAAACATGCTTTCATTTGAAGATGAAGTTTACGAAGCACCAGTTTCACCAAAGCTTGTGCCAGTACCAACAACACACACAGAAACTACAACACCGCTAGCCGCCAATCAACCTTCTATTTCAGGCCGTGTCAACGCCTCTGATAAACGTATGATTAACGGCCAAACCGACGTAAATCAACTGGTGCCGTTTAAGTATCACTGGGCATGGGATAAATATTTAGCGGGTTGCGCCAACCACTGGATGCCGCAAGAAGTATCCATGAGCCGCGATATTGCACAGTGGAAAGATAGCACTGCACTCACGGATGATGAGCGCTTGATTGTGAAGCGTAACTTAGGTTTTTTTACCACGGCAGACTCACTTGCCGCAAACAACATCGTGTTAGGCACCTATCGGCACATTACGGCACCAGAGTGCCGCCAATACTTACTACGCCAAGGTTTTGAAGAGGCGATTCACACCCATGCCTATCAATACATCGTTGAAAGCCTAGGTTTAGACGAAGCAGAAGTCTTTAATGCTTACCAAGAGATACCGAGCATTAAAGCAAAAGATGACTTTTTGATACCTTTTATCAATACGCTAACAGACCCAGAGTTTAAAACGGGTACACCAGAAGCTGATCAGCAACTGTTACGCTCACTCATCGTTTTCGCCTGCATTATGGAGGGGTTATTTTTCTATGTAGGTTTTGTACAGATTCTAGCATTGGGCCGCCAAAACAAGATGCAAGGTGCGGCCGAGCAGTATCAATATATTCTGCGTGATGAATCGATGCATTGCAATTTTGGTATTGATGTTATCAATACCATTAAGCTAGAGAACCCACATTTATGGACGTCTGAATTTAGAGATGAGATTAAATCCTTAATGCGGCATGGGGTAGAGCTTGAGTATCACTATGCTGAAGCCACGATGCCTCGTGGTGTACTTGGGCTTAATTCAGCCATGTTTAAAGAATACCTACGCTTTATTGCTAATCGTCGTTGTCAGCAGATTGGTTTAGAAGCGCTTTATCCCGGCGCGAATAACCCATTCCCCTGGATGAGTGAAATGATGGACCTGAAAAAAGAGAAAAACTTTTTTGAGACACGGGTCACTGAGTATCAAACTGGTGGTGCATTAAGTTGGGATTAGTGTCTTAGTACTTAGCTTAAGGTGCCATATTCATCTCACCTTAACTCAGTCATTAACTTTGGTGAGGTGATTTTGGTGAATTAATCTTAGTTTCATGTCTGTACATTTTAATGGCTACTTGATTTCACAGATGTGTCACTGGAGTGCTTAGCACCTCTCAGTTGCCTTGAGATGATGAACTTTATGTCCCGTCTAAGTTTAGGTTGATGTTTATTCACCTATTTTAGAACGGGGCAGCTTTGTTGATTGCCTCTTTCGTGTAGGGTTAATCAAATTTTTTTAGATGATTGTTGCATAAATAAAAAAATACATAAAAACAGGAACGTATCAGATTAAATAAGTGTCTTTGTAGGAGATCAATTAAAACAGAGCGCTAAAATGAATACTAACCAAACGATTGAAAAACAGTTGGAAGTTTTGAGTGAGAAGTTATCCCAAATTAATCACAATATGCTGAAAGTTTTTTGGATTGTTGCAATCTTTGCATTACTGTATTTTGGCCTAATGATTTATATGCTTTTTTAAGATAAGTGAATCAGCTATCATGAATAAATTCGGTGTGTTATTTCTTTTGATGGCGAGCACGTCTTACGCCGAGCATATGCCAGCGCCCACAGATGAGTTTTTATACCAACTTAAACAGTCATTAGTCAAAGTAGCCACTACCACCAAGTCTGGTGGTCACGGTTTTGGCACCGGTGTGGCAATCAGCAAAGATCATGTGGTGACCAATTGTCATGTGCTGACAAATGCAAATGGTATCAGCATTAGTAAATGGGGGGTTGAATATGCCCCCTTATCGTTGCAGGCGGACTGGAAGCACGATTTATGTATTTTAAAGTTTGAGTGGGCAGATCTTAAGCCTGTTGCAATGTCTGACAACGATAGCCTGCAATACGAACAACCTGTGATTTCTATTTCAATGCCAACGGATTCTCCAGCACCTTATGTTGCATTGAGTAACATTAAAGCTTTATATCCGATGGATGATGCAGAGGTGGTCAGAACGGAAGCAGCGTTTTCTATAGGAGCTAGTGGAAGCCCCATTTTTGACTATGCAGGTAAACTGATTGGTATTAGTACGTTTAAAAGCCCTGGACGTAAGGCTTATTACTACAATATGCCAGTGAAGTGGATTAAAGCGCTATTGACGCATGAGTCCACAGACTTAAATGCATTACACGATTTACCTTTTTGGGATGCCCCCGAAGATAAGCGTCCGTTTTTTATGCGTATTGTGATGCCTTTTCAAAATAACCGATGGCTTGATGTACAAAAAGTAGCGATGGATTGGGTTGTCGATCAGCCAAAAAATGCAGAAGCGTGGTACTACTTAGGTGCATCATTCCAACATTTAGGAGATATGGCAAATGCCATACAAAACTACAAAAAGGCGCTTTCATTTCACCAGTTACACCCAGCAAGCCTAAGTGCGTTAGCTCTGATTGCTCAATCTCAGGGCGATTCAGTAGCACTAAGTAAGATTAAATCTCAAGTAAAAGGTATTAGCCATGAGGCGTTAGAGGGGTTAAACGACATACTCAGTGCCAATCAATCGCCTGTTAATCATTAATTGATATCATCAAAAGTAATGAAAAAATATTTTAAATATGGCTTGCTAGCAGTCTCGTTACTTTTAGTATTGTTTTATTGCTTAGTGGATGGAAGTAAATTATCTCCCAGAAACCAACCCAGCGAGATTTCTAGCAAATTAGTACATTCAATTAACAACTGTCAGGGGATAGCAGCCAAATCTGTAGCCAATTTAAATGCGTTTTTAGAATTTCAAAAGCTTGAGATTGAAGGGCGAAAAATGCATGTTTTTCAACGGTGTATGAATGACCAAGGCTACATGGAAAATCCTGAGTGGGTCAAGTTTGCCGAGCCAATTTCTCAAAAAGAGGCTAAAACTTCAGGTGTTTCATTGAATGAAGCATATGAAAAATTTAGGCGCACACAGATGGTGTTAATTAGGGTGCCTCATCATCACCCCTTGTATTGGAAGATATCTAGGGAAAGCAAATGACAATTGAATATAGGAAAATTAGGTATTTATTCGGTTGATAGTTTGTTTCTACCTGTGTGGATACATCACACAGGTACGTTAAGCATATGAATATGACGAATGATATTCTCTTCCCCCATTTTTTGCGCAATACCGGCGCGTTCCATTTTTTCTAAGATATTAGGTCTTACCTGACAAAGTATCAGGCGAGTATGGTTACGTTCGCATTTCTTCATGAGGTCCCAAAAGGTTTGCAGGCCAGTCGCATCAATAATCGGCACATTCTCCATACGTAATACCAATATATCTGCATGTGTATGTGCGGCTTCTAGCGCAGTCATTAAGCGCTCTGTGACGCCAAAGAAAAAAGGCCCGTCCATGGTGAAGATAGCCACGTTATCTGGCAATATTAGGCTTTTATTGCCAGTTTCCTGAATCAGTTCTTCAATACTTTGCTGTTTGATGCTGACGGCTTCGCTCATGCGTTTCATAAACAAAAGTGCGGCCAACATTACCCCAATATTTACTGCAAGAACTAAGTCAGTCAATATAGTCAGTAGAAAAGTAATGATAAGCACTACCACATCTGCTTTAGGTGCGGTGCGTACCATGTGTGAGAAACGGTGCATTTCACTCATGTTATAGGCGACAATAAATAATATTGCAGATAATGTACACAATGGAATGTGTGCTGCCAAAGGTGCAAACACCAGCACAATGACGACTAATGTGATGGTGTGAACAATACCAGCCAATGGGCCTGTAGCGCCGTTTCGGATGTTGGTTGCTGTTCGAGCAATGGCGCCAGTAGAAGCAAAACCGCCAAACAAAGGTGAGAAAATGTTGGCAACCCCTTGACCAATAAGCTCTTGGTTTGAATCATGTTTAGTATTGGTCATGCTATCCGCGACTACAGCAGAAAGTAGTGATTCAATGGCGCCAAGTAATGCAATGGTAAAAGCTGGGCCAATGAGTTGCAACACTTGTGAAAAGCGAATTGGTAAAAATTCAAACTCAGGTAAGCTTTGCGGTATGCCGCCAAATGCCGAGCCAATGGTGGCTACCCCTTTAAAGTTAAAACTTGCCTGAATCGCTGTTACTACAACCATGGCTATTAAAGGGGAGGGGATGCGTTTAAATACTCTGGGGGAGTAAATCACTATTAGCAAGGTTAATAGCGCTAGTAATGTCGTTTGAAGATGCACGCTAGGAAATGCTACTATTAAATCCCATACTTTCTCATGAAAATGCGCTGCGCCTAACGTTGGGTTTAAGCCAAAAAAGTCTTTCCATTGACCTACCCAGATAATAATAGCGATACCGCTAGTAAAGCCGACAATCACAGGGTCTGGAATATATTTGATTACCGCGCCAAACCGCACCAACCCCATCATCAGCAATATAAATCCAGCCATGAGCGTGGCCATTTGTAAGCCAGCAATCCCATATTCTGCGGTAATACCAGCAAGGATGACGATAAAAGCCCCTGTAGGCCCTGAGATTTGTAAACGGCTACCACCCAGTAGTGAGCTTATGCCGCCAGCGACTATCGCAGTATAGATACCTTGCTCAGGTTTTGCGCCAGAGGCAATGGCAAATGCCATGGCTAGGGGGAGCGCCACAATGCCCACAATGATGCCAGCAAGTAGATTATTAGCCCAATGTGGTTTTTTAAATAAACCAGCGCGTTTGGCTTCTAGGTAGGCAATCATTTTTTATGAGAGGCTTATGGGTAATGGTAATTAATAGTAGCACGCAGCATATGGTTATTTCAAATGGCCAAGCGCATCAATCATCTTAAGGAAATGCGGAATAAGTGCCTGCGCGAGCAAATTGCTGCGTTGCGCGGTACTCGAAACCTCGCTGTATACCGCATACTATATCGGCTTCTGCGTTCCGTGCGCCTTGCACTTTATCTCGCTCAGCGACTTATTCCGCGTTTCCTTAAATAATAGATTATTGATGCTTTTGCATGATTCACTCAAGCAGACGGGCGCGGCATGATAAAATTTACGTCTATGAATGTGAGTAAACCTGATAATTTAATTCCTGCTAACTTTGATCAAGCGCTACAAAGCTGCATGCTGGTAGATCGGCATGCTCTGCGGCGTAAAGTGCAGGAGATCAAAGTATTGCAAAAAGCGACGGATGAGAAGTCCTTAGCAAGAGCACAACGCATGGTGAATGAAGTAGTGCAAAAGATGCACGCTTCACAGCAAAAATACCAACAACGGCTAACACATCTACCCAAGCCGGAATATCCACCAGAACTGCCAGTCAGCGGTAAACGAGATGAAATCTCCAAAGCCATTAGCAAGCACCAAGTAGTCATTGTATGTGGTGAAACTGGCTCTGGTAAAACAACGCAGCTACCTAAAATTTGTTTAGAACTTGGCCGTGGTGTCTCAGGGTTGATTGGGCATACACAACCAAGGCGTATCGCAGCAAGGTCTGTTGCCAGCCGTATTGCACAAGAGCTGAAAACGCCGCTGGGTGAGGCTGTTGGTTATAAGGTGCGGTTCAACGATAAATTGTCAGAGTCCAGCTATGTTAAGTTGATGACAGATGGTATTTTGCTCGCAGAAACGCAAGGTGATAAGTTTCTTAATGCTTATGACACGATTATTATTGATGAGGCGCATGAACGTAGTCTGAATATTGATTTTCTACTTGGGTATCTCAAGCAACTTTTACCCAAGCGTCCAGATTTGAAAATTATTGTGACTTCAGCCACCATTGATGCGGATAGATTCTCACAACATTTTAATGGCGCACCTGTGATAGAGGTGTCAGGCCGTACTTTCCCTGTAGAGATTCGCTATCGTCCGCTAGGTGCCGCAGGTTTCCGTGCTAAGGAAATTGCAGAGGCAGAAAATGCTCAGTTTGATTTAGATGATGACACCATCTTTGGCATTGCACGCAAAGCCAAAACAGAAGCACGTTGGCTAGAGGAAGATGACGAAGAAGAGGCGATTGAAGAAGCCATTTTAGATGCTGCCGATGATTTGTTACGTCAAGGTGATGGCGATATTTTAGTGTTCTTACCAGGTGAGCGAGAGATTCGTGATGTTGCTGACCATTTGCGCAAATACCAAGGGCGTTCTGCCAAACTAAAGCATATAGAAGTATTGCCTTTATTTGCACGCCTAAGTATTGAAGATCAGCAAAAGATTTTCAAAAGCCATAGTAGTCGGCGCATTGTGCTGGCGACTAACGTAGCAGAAACGTCATTGACAGTGCCTGGTATTAAGTATGTGATTGATGCTGGCTTGGCGCGGGTCAATCGATACAGTACTCGTGCAAAAGTTGAGCAGTTACAGATTGAAAAAATTAGTCAGGCTGCCGCCAAGCAGCGAGCAGGGCGTTGCGGCCGAGTTTCAAACGGTATTTGTGTCAGACTTTACTCCGAACAGGACTTTAACGGACGCCCAGCGTTTACCGAACCCGAAATCTTACGCAGTTCACTAGCTGCTGTAATTTTGCGCATGGCTGCGTTACGTCTGGGCGATGTGACAGAGTTTCCGTTTATTGAGGCGCCATCATCACGCTTAATTGCCGATGGTTACTTGTTGTTGCAAGAGCTTGGCGCGGTAGATGCACGTCGCCAGATTACTGAAACTGGCTTGCAACTGGCTAAGCTACCACTAGATCCACGTGTGGGGCGGATGATTCTTGCTGCTAAGCGCGAGCATTGTTTAAAAGAAATCCTGATTATTGCCAGTGTGCTCAGCATACAAGACCCACGTGAACGCCCGATGGATAAACGTGAAGCGGCCGATAATGCACACGCCAAGTTTGCAGGTGAAGGCTCAGACTTTATGAGCTATCTTAAATTATGGGATTTCTTTGATAGCGCATTAAAAACCAAAAAATCTAACAAAGACTTGCTTAATCAATGTCACAGTAATTTTTTATCTTTCTTACGTTTGAAAGAATGGCGTGAGTTACATGGGCAGTTGTTAGATATTGTCTTAGAGATGGAATTTAAGCTCAATGAGAAAGAAGCTAACTTTGAGCAGATTCACAAAGCACTGTTGGCTGGCCTATTAGGTAACATTGGCTTTAAAGATGGAGATAGTGACTCATATGCGGGTGCGCGTAGTATCCGTTTCCACGTTGCGCCTGGCTCTACCCTTAAAAAGACACGTCCAAAATGGGTGATGGCGGCAGAACTGGTGGATACCACCAAGTTATATGCGCGATGTGTCGCCAAAATTGAACCAGACTGGATTGAACCGCTAGCCAGAGGCCTAACAGAAAGCCATTATTCAGACCCGCGTTGGGATAGAAAAATGGGCATGGTCAACGCGTGGGAGCGTGTGAGCTTATATGGGCTGACGATTATTCCAAAGCGCCGCGTACATTACGGCCCTATTAATCCTGCTGAATCCCGTGAGATATTTATACGCGAGGCGCTGGCAAATGGCGAGTTTGATACCAAAGCTGCATTTTTCACAGCCAATGAGCGCTTAATAGCAGAAGTTGAAGAGCTAGAACATAAAGCGCGCCGACAAGACGTGTTAGTGGACGAGCATAAACTTTTTGCATTCTATGATGCCAAAATACCAGCGGATATTTTTAATGCTGCAAGTTTTGAAAAGTGGCGTGCAGATGCTGAAAAAATATCTCCAAGGCTGCTATACCTGACGCGCGATGATTTAATGCGGCATGGTGCAGATGCGATTACGGCTGTGCAGTTTCCTGAAAAAATCATGTTAGATGGCGTTGAAACTACGTTGAAATATCGCTTTGAGCCAGGTCATGTATTAGATGGTGTGACTGCTACCGTGCCACTTGCTTTGCTGAACCAATTGAACCCTGTTCAAACCGAGTGGCTAGTACCTGGGATGTTGCGTGAGAAAATTACTTATCTGATTAAGGCATTACCTAAAACATTTCGTCGTGTATGTGTACCTGTGCCAGAGTTTGTCACGGGTTTTTTAGATGATGTGAATGATCAGTTTTCACAGCCTATGCTGGATACTTTAGCAGCGTATATACATCGCAAAACAACGCTAAAAGTTAGTAAAGAAGATTGGACGCTTAGTGACATACCGCCACACCATTTAATGAATTTTAGCGTGTTGGATGATGATGGAAGAGAACTTGCAATGGGGCGCGATTGGAACGCGCTTAAAAAGCAGCTTGGGTCTGCGGCACAGCTCACTTTTAGAAACACTTCACCTGACATCGAAAAAACAGGGCTAAAACAATGGGATTTTGGCGACCTGCCACAGACGCTTAGTTTTGAGCGAGACGGCTTAAAAGTCACTGGATATCCAGCGCTTGAAGATGCTAATGACAGTATTGCCGTTAAGCTATTTGATACTGAACGTGAGGCTGAGTTGAGCCATCGTAAGGGCGTATGCCGCTTGATGCGTTTTGAGCTAAAAGAGCAAATGAAACAGTTGGAGAAAAGCCTACCAAACTTTAATCAATATGCGCTTACCCTACGTAATGTGATGTCAGCTGAAGACCTGCGAGAAGATATGATTTTGGCAATTGCAGACCGTGCATTTATTGGCGAAGATGATTTGCCACGCACTAATGCGGATTTTATGGTGTTGAAACAACGTGCCAGAACACGCTTGCCAGCAGTGACACAGGCCGTCGCACGACAAGCGCAGGCTATTGCTACAGAGTATCAGTTGCTTGTACAAAAGCAGGGTCAAATGGCTGCAACCGTTAATCGCCTAAAGCGAGATTTAGAACAGCAAATTGGATTGTTAGTCTACAAAGGATGTTTTAGCCAAACGCCTTGGGAGCAGTTACAACATGTCCCACGTTATTTAAAAGCGCTAAGACTTCGGATAGAGAAGCATCCAGCAAACCCTGACCGTGATGGTAAAAACGCTGCCAGTGTTGGCTTGTTCTGGCAAAAGTGGCAAGACAAAGTCAATGCGCTGAACGCGGCCCATTTGGATATTCCACAAAGCTTACAGGATTTTAGATGGCTGATTGAAGAATTGCGCGTATCCTTATTTGCGCAGGAACTTAAAACACCGTTTCCTGTGTCATTAAAGCGCCTTGAGAAAACATGGGCAGACCTTCGCCTGTAAACGTTATGCAGTCTAATCAAGCTAATATTAACCATAGCAATGAGCAAAACTTTGATGAGTTTTTAGCCCAGGCATATCGCCTGCGTAGCGTTAATGATCAATCTATTAGCGTTAATATTAGCCGCAATACCATTATTGCGATTGTCCTTTCGCTATTGATTCATGCAGTTTTCTTCTTTTTTGCACCCAATGTTAAATTTGATGAGCCGCCAGCAAGCCCACCGACCACCATTGAAGTAAGCTTGGCGCAACCAAAAGCTAAGCCATTGCCAGAACCGATGCCCGAGCTGGTGCCTGAATCAGTGCCTAAGCCAGAGAAAACGCAGCCAGTTGTTAAACCTGTCAAGCAGCCTAAAGTGATAGCAAAGGCAGCTAAACCATTAAATAAACCAGAGTTTACGGTGCCAGAGCCTACCCCTGAACCTAAGCCACCAACCAAAGAGCCTGTATTAGACCCAGCGAAATTTCCTGATATGGCATCCTATATGAAGGCAGTGCAAGCCAGTAGAAAGGGCACTGAATATGATGCGGCGAGACAAAATGCTGAGGCTATCGCCAGTCAGCGTGGACCAAGTGAAGAGCAGCTCAGAGATGAACGTATTAAAAATAACTTTAAAAGTGGTACAAACGGAATTTTTGAGATTACGAGCAAAAGTTCTCGCCACGCCACTTTTGTATTTAAGGGGTGGACGAATGACTACAGTAACGCGAGGCTTCAATACTTTGAGGTTGAAGCTAGCACTGGTCAAGATATTCGGTTGTCAATAATAAAACGCATGATTACGCTTATTCGAGAACATTACCAGGGTGACTTTACTTGGGAATCACATCGACTTGGTCGCTCAGTAACGCAATCTGCAAGACTAGAAGATAACGCTGGCCTTGAAGACTTCTTAATGATGGAATTTTTTGGTAGTAATTACCGAAATACCCAGTAACTCTTAGCCTATTTGTTGATCGATTCTTGCCTAATTGGTATTGCTTATTTAACAACTGTTACTTTAGCTTTTCTTCGTTAAGTGCGCGACGGTATTGTTCTAATCTTTCCTGATAATTCTCGGCATCACCATATTCTATAAAACGCGAATAGCGTGAGTGGACGCCTAATACTTTTCTTGCGTGTTTGATCGGACAGAAGTATTGCTCTGTACGCGCGACAATCTCGCTGATGTAAGCAATCATGCCAGTGCCGTATGCGCAGTAGGTGCAGTGAAATTTTTCTATAAAATTGAGGTATTGCAGTTGTTGACGGTCATAGATGATGTAATCTGCTCTGCGCACTTTTTTAATACCGTATATAGGAAAGCAAGTCAGTTGGTAAAACGTGATGAAAATATCAGTAATCACCAACGGGATAATCATGGCATATATGATAGGTCCCGTAATCAGATTTTGTGGTCGATTAGTGACCAGCCATGTAAAGAAGTTTCTTTTAAGTCGCTTGTGTGTCTCTTTCATGGACTTTTCAAACTCAACACGCTTGCCTTTAATCTGAAAAAATATCGTGGACTGTTGCTCATTAAGGGCTGTGCGTAAATCATCTTCTAGTTCGGTAATCTGGTTCAGTAGCTGTTGAATACGATCATTCATGCAAACTCCTTGATTGATGTGATAATTGCATGGTCTAAGTCAATGAGATGTACTGTAAGCCTAAGCTGTACGCTATTAGTATAGCGTTATATTAAGTAATTGTTTTGTGGCTTAAATTAATTTTAGTCGTTAATTGGCAAAAGGTATACACATCTGTATACTTTAAAACAAATGTTATGCACTGATGACAAATATAAGGATGCTAGTGATGTATAAGTACTTGAACTTTCAACAGTTAAAATCTATTAGCGGGTATGTGATGCTTGTTGGCGCTATCGCTTCAACCGCTGCCTGTTCAGGGTTAAGCAAACACTCATCTTCTACTGGTCATCACGATTGGCCGGTTTACGGAGGGGATTATACAAATCAGCGTTTATCGCCACTCACACAAATCAATACGAGTAATGTTAAGAATTTATCACTGGCATGGGAATTTAAAACAGGTGTTTCTGCTAGCTTTCAAGCCACGCCAATTGTCAAAAGTGGTGTGATGTACGTCTCCTTGCCTTTTAACCATGTTGCAGCACTTGATGCAAAAACGGGCAAAGAGATCTGGCGTTATCAACATGCACGTAAAGCTGATTGGAAAATGTGTTGCGGCCCAGCTAATCGTGGTGTGGCAGTCAGTGACGGTAAAGTATTTATTGGTACTGTAGATGCTAGGTTAATTGCTTTAGATGCTAAATCTGGCGCAAAACTATGGGATATTAATGTCGCTGAAGATACCGCTTTAACTGAAAATACAGGTTTGTTAAGTAAGGCGGATGCTAAAAGTAAAAAAGAAATCTATGGTGGTACCGGTATTGGTATCGCGATGGCTCCAGTTGTTTATCGGGGCAAAGTGATTGTTGGTGTGACTGGGGTTGGATATGGCTTGCATATTGATCAGCCAAGGATAGATGCACCCCTTGGAGCAGTGGTCGGCGTCAGTGGCCAATATGGTCGCCCTGGTTTCTTAGCTGCATATGATATTAAAAACGGTGAAAAAGTATGGCAGTTTGACACAATTCCATCCCAAGGATGGGAAGGGGTGTTTACTGAAACAACCTCAGATGGTTTAGTGTTAAACCGTGATATTGCAACAGAAAAAGAGAATCTCAAAACACATCAGGATGCTTGGAAGTATGGTGGCGGTTCTGCATGGACTACTCCAGCGATTGATACCAAGACCAACACATTGTTTTTTGGTACAGGAAATCCCTCGCCGCAAATGAATGATGTATCACGCCCTGGTGATAATTTATACACAGTCTCTTTAGTTGCTTTAAACACGGAAACAGGCAAGATTAAATGGCATTACCAGCAAGTGCCACATGATGTTTGGGGCTACGATGTAGCTAGTCCACCAGTATTGTTTGATTATGTCAAAGACGGTAAAACAATACCTGCAGTAGGGCAGGCTGGTAAAACAGGCTGGTACTACGTCAATGATAGAAAAACAGGCGTACTCTTAACAAAGTCAGATGCTTTTGTTCCACAGCATAATTTATTTGCTAAAGCCACAAAAGAGGGGACAGTCTTGTACCCAGGTATTTTAGGAGGTTCTAATTGGAGTCCAAGTGCATTAGACGAACGCAGTCAAACCAGCTTTGTTGCTGGCATTCATGCGCCAATTAAATATACTTTGGTCGATGAACCAGCGAAAGCAAACTTACCTGCTATTCAATATGTGTCCTCAGAACCTACTAAAGATGCACGCTGGGGTATATTGTCAGCAATTAACCTAACGACAGGAAAAATGCGTTGGCAAGTGAAAACAGAGCAGCCTCTGATGGGAGGCGTATTAGCTACGCGTGGCGACTTGGTGTTTATGGGTGAGGGTAGTGGTCGCTTTAATGCCTATAACAGCAAAACTGGCCAATTAATCTGGCAGACAAAGGTGACTGCTGGTGTCAATGCACCGCCTATCAGTTATGAAATTGACGGCGTACAATATGTAGCAGTAGTTGCTGGCGGCAATGCAATTTTTGGCTTCCCGTCTGGCGACCAAGTGCTTGTTTACGCGCTTCCTTAATTAATATAATCCTCATAGGACACTGAATGGTCAGAAGATTTTTGCTCGGTATCATCGTCGTTTTATTTGCATCATGTGATTCTGGACATCAATATACGACGCTTTCTCCTAATGCAAACGTTGTGGTGTTAGGTGATAGCCTCACTTACGGTACTGGTGCCGCAGATGGTGAAGATTACGTGAGTCTTTTAAGCGCAGATACTGGCTGGAAAATCACAAATGCTGGTGTACCCGGTAATACATCTGCTGATGGGTTAAGTCGGTTGGATGGTTTGTTAGCATTGCATGACGATGGTATTCAGAAAATTGATTTATTGATTGTAGAGTTAGGCGGTAATGACTTTCTGAAACATGTACCTGAAACAGAGACCATGCGTAATCTAAATGAGATACTAGTGCAAACTAAAGCGCGGAATATTCAGACTGTATTGATCGCAATACCAGAGTTTAGTCCGATAGGTGCAGCGTTCGGTAATCTGGAAGATCATCCCTTGTATGAGAGGCTGGCAGATGAAACAAACACACCTCTGGTTGAGAGTGTATTTTCTGACGTCTTAGCAAAAAATAGCTTGAAGGCCGATCCGATACATCCAAACGCAGATGGCTATCGGATTGTGGCTGCTGACTTAAAAAGTGCTTTGTCGGACTTCGGCTTTCTGAAAAACTAGTGGTTTATATACACTAATCTTTATGTGTGATTTTTAAGTATAACACTACACATGCGAGCATGAAGGTGATGCTGTTGGCGACAATAATAGGCCAGCTCATTATCATAATGCCATAAATTAGCCAGCCAAACACACCTAGACTAAATAGGCTATACATAGGCAGAGAAACGCCAGATAAATCTCTTGTTTTCCATGAATGTAGTGCCTGCGGCACAAATGCAAATGTTGTTAAAAACGCTGAAAAATAACCAACTAAATCCGTCATATCTAACTTTATTTCACTTTAATTATCTTTAATAGTTTTTTAGCAGCTAGCATCACCATCAGTACAGCAATTCCTGCAGTAACGCCAAATACGCCATCCAACAGTGTTGGCAAGACGGTTTGTAAGAACCCGTTATTTATTCCATTGCTTATATGCTGAATTGTATGGTGCACCATTGGGATGCCATGTACTAAAATTGCACCACCTACTAAGAACATCGCAGCGGTACCGACTACTGATAAAGTTTTCATCATATGCGGTGCAAACCATAGGATGCCAAAGCCTAGCTTGCGCTTTAGCGCTGCAACCAAGTTTTTACCTTTGCAACTGGCTAGATATAAGCCACCATCGTCTAGTTTAACGATACCAGCAACTAATCCATAAACGCCAACTGTCATCACTGCAGCAATACCTGTTAATACTAATATTTGCTGTGTAAAAGCGGCGGTTGCTACAGTTCCTAACGTGATGACAATAATTTCTGCAGAAAGCACAAAATCTGTGCGGATGGCTCCTTTGACTTTTTCTTTTTCTAATACTTCTAGTGTTTTACTCTCATCCTGGCCAATCAACTTTTTAGGGTCATGATGGATATGTTCTTCAGCATGAAAAAACTTATGAAACAATTTTTCAACACCTTCAAAACATAGAAATAATCCTCCCAGCATAAGTAGTGGCGTCACTAACCAACTAGCTAAACCGCTAATGACTAAAGCTAAAGGCACTAGGATGATTTTGTTAATGGCAGAGCCCTTGGCCACAGCCCAAACAACGGGGAGCTCTCTATCGGCATTGACACCTGATACCTGCTGTGCATTCAGCGCCAGATCATCCCCCAATACGCCTGCTGTTTTTTTAGCCGCCACTTTAGTCATGACAGATACATCATCTAAAATAGTTGCTATATCATCAATAAGTGTTAAAAGACTTGCACCGGCCATGATTGCTCGTTTCTAAACAAAAGTTATCTAAATAAAACTAGATAGGTTTAATTACAATGACGAGGATTATAATGGATTACCATCACAATCATCTTTATCGATATTAAAAAATCATGACTAATCAAGTAAGTAATGAGTGGACTTTAGCGATTAAGGGCATGACCTGTGCATCTTGTGCTGGTCGTGTTGAAAAGGCACTACTGAATGTGTCTGGTGTAGTGACTGCTGAGATTAATCTTGCTTTAGAAACGGCAAAGGTTTCTGGTGTAGATAAAGTGACCACAAAGCAGTTAATTGCTGCAGTGGATGCTGCTGGTTACCAAGCACAGTTATTAACTGCGCAAAACGATAGTGCTGAGCATCTTGCTGATTCTTACAGACGAAATCAGTGGTGGCCAAGTGCGCTTGCTGCTGTGTTGTCATTGCCCTTAGTGATTGCAATGGTTGCTGAGTGGTTAGGTTGGCAAGGTCAACTTTCTGGCTGGTTGCAGTGGGCATTAGCAACACCTGTGCAGTTTTGGTTAGGCTGGCGTTTTTATAAAGCGGGATGGCATGCGCTTAAAACTGGCGCTGGGAATATGGACTTACTGGTTGCGATTGGTACCTCTGCGGCTTACGGCTTGAGCGTTTATTTGTTATTTAGCCCTTCTCATGGAGCAGGTGCACATCATTTATATTTTGAATCTTCCACGATAGTGATTACCTTAGTATTGTTCGGGAAATGGCTTGAAGGGCGCGCGAAGTCAGAAACGACGGAAGCAATACGGGCGCTTAATACATTAAGGCCTGAGTTTGCTACAGTGGTAGAAAACGGACAGCCTGAACTAGTTTCTATCGCCTTGGTGAAGGTGGGGGATTTAGTTTTAGTGAAGCCTGGTGAGCGTATTGCTGTTGATGGAACAGTGCAGAGTGGTGATAGCCAAGTGGATGAGTCCTTAATTACTGGTGAGAGCCTACCAGTGTCAAAAAAAGTAGGTGATAAAGTGACTGGTGGCGCCATGAATGGCGAGGGTCTTTTAACTATCATTACCAATGCAGTAGGTGCTGAAACTGTACTTGCGCGTATTGTGCGCTTGGTAGAGTCTGCACAAGCGAAAAAAGCGCCAATACAGCGACTGGTGGACAAAGTGAGTGCAGTTTTTGTGCCAGTGGTACTTGTGATTGCAACATTGACTTTGATTGTGTGGGGGCTGTTTAATGGAAATTGGGAGGCTGCCATCATTAATGCGGTCTCCGTTTTAGTGATTGCTTGCCCATGTGCGCTGGGTTTGGCTACACCTGCTGCTATTATGGTTGGTACGGGCGTTGCTGCGCAACATGGCATTTTAATTAAAGATGCAGAGGCATTAGAGCTTGCGCATGCTATTAAAACCGTTGCCTTTGATAAGACTGGTACTTTAACAGAAGGGCATCCTAAGTTAATCACCATGCAATCATCAGCTAAAGACAGTGATGCTCAAGCTGCAGACGAGCTTCTCATGTTAGCTGCAAGCTTGCAAGCAGGTAGTGAGCATCCCTTGGCCAAAGCCGTTACCAATGCCGCCAACGCTAAAGATTTACCGTTACAAGTCACGCAAAATTTACAGGCATTGGCAGGTAAGGGTGTAGTGGGCGAAGTGGGTGTGCAAAGGTTATATTTTGGCAGCACCCGCCTGATGAATGACTTAAAAGTCAATCTGTCTAAATTCAAAGATGATGCTTTAGTGCTCGAGCAGGAAGGACGTAGTATTTCTTGGTTAGCCCAAGCAAGAGATCTTGATCATTTTGCACCTAAGCTATTAGGTATGTTTGCATTTGGTGACGCCATTAAAGCAACAGCTCATCAGGCAATTGATGATTTAGAGAGATTAGGCATTAAAACGGTATTAATATCAGGGGATAATCAAGGCAGTGCCTCCAGCGTTGCTAAGCAATTAGGGATTTCAGAGTTTTATGCCCAAGTCTTACCAAGTGAAAAAGCATCTATCGTGACACAGTTAAAACAAGATGGCTTAGTTGCTATGGTGGGAGACGGGTTGAATGATGCTCCGGCACTAGCCGTCGCGGATGTTGGGATTGCAATGTCTAGCGGCACTGATGTTGCGATGCACACATCCGGCATCACGTTAATGCGGGGCGACCCTGCTTTAGTTGCGCATGCGATTGATATTTCTAAACGTACTTATCAGAAGATTAGACAAAATTTATTTTGGGCATTTGTCTATAACGTCGTGGGTATTCCACTGGCTGCTATGGGGATATTGAGCCCAGTATTGGCTGGGGCGGTAATGGCATTAAGTAGTGTAAGTGTGATTTCAAATGCGTTATTGCTTAAGCTATGGCGACCCTAAAATACAACATAGTTTTTAGCAAATTAATTTCGTTGAATAGGATTTATTCAGACGACATTTTGTAAGTATTTTTCTAGATGCTCACTAACATAGCATTCAAATTAAGATGTTACTTATTAACATGTGTTTAGGTTAAGTTAGAATTTTTACTTGGCAATGCTTTGATTAATTTTCTTTAATTGCTGATCAACAAAACTAGAAAGTGCTGGGCTGAGAGCGCCAGTTTGTTGCGCTTTAATGAATGCTTGTTGGGCGCTTTCAAGCTTGCCAACTGTTTGTAGAGAAATACCTAAACCAACTAGCGTATTTGTTTTTACACCTCCAGCATTTGTTTCAAGTGAAACAGCTTTCATGTAATGGTTAACGGCCTCTTCATGTCTGCCGCTACGTTGTAACAATGTAGCGAGAAAGGCTTGATAGTCGGCTTGGTTAGTCGCATATTGCAGCCCTTGTTCTAAGGTATTTAACGCTGTTGTTTGATCTCCAGCATTAATTTGCAAACGCGCTAGCGCAATACGAAACTCATTCTGCTCTGGACTAATTTGCAAGCCTGCATTCAGTACCTCTTTTGCATCATTCAGCCGTTTGTTATCAAGTAATAAGCTTGCGAGTGTTAGCCTAGCCTCATGATGCGCTGGGTTAAATTCAAGTGCTTTGGCCAAATTAGCCTGAGACTCTGCAACTCTACCTTGTTGTAAATAAATGAGAGCTTGCTGATAGTAACTATTGGCATTTTGTTCAGGACTTATTCTTTTGTTGATATTTGCCACGTGCTTGGTAGCAACCGATGGCGAGGTACTTAGCTTGCTGTTCGTCTCGGTGGCAACCTCTCTTTTTGCAGGCTCACTTGATTCAATCAACGCTGTGGTTTTTTTTTCACTTTCAACGACTGGCTGCGTTAGTTTTTTTTTGGTGGTAGTTGCTGTTGTGTTTGCTTGCTGTTCAGAGTTGTTCTCTACGTTGTACTTAAGCGATGTTTCAAATAAGCTGTTAGGTTGAGCTAGTTGTTGTGTTTTGATACTAAGACCTAATTCAATTGCGTCATTAGCCGACGTAATTGGAGTATCAGGCAAAGCTTCATTGGTGATTCCTTTGTCCTCAATTGCTTGGCCAAACTTTGCTGGTTGAGCACTGATTGTTTGAATTTCAGCTCTTTTTTCACTCGTCGTGTTGATTTCATCATTCTTATTTAAACCAAGCAAATCTTTGAAGTTGTTTTGCTGGTCTAACACAGAAAATAGCGTATACCCAAAAGCTAAAATTATGAGGACTAATCCAATGCTACCAATACGTCTACTGTTACTTTTTTTTGTGACTGCGCCAAACTGGGGAATAATTGATGGCTGAACATCAGTGGAATTCGCGCCACGTTGTTCAAGGTCTTTTAGCATTTGATTGATTAAACTCATTGTTAGTCTTTTTATAATCGAGATTTAATATAGCTTTGGGTTATTAATAAACATCAATAAGATAATACCAAACAGCCCGAATAGCATTGTCAGAGAAAAGCTTTTTAACCCTATTTTTCGCCATGTAGTTTCAATCGACTGAGTATCTGATACTGCCGCTAGCACTTCTCGCATACCAACTTGATGCTTACCTTTGCCATAAGTGGCTAATAAAGCTTTGTGCGCTAGGATGTTAATCAGCCTTGGCACGCCTTTTGAATGAAAATACATCAGGAATAAAGCGATGCGCCCAAACATACGGCTACCATGATAACCCGCAATGCTGAGGCGATGGTTGAGGTAGTAAGCCATTTCATCACGGCTTAGCAAATCAAGCTGATAATCAAAAGTGATTCTTTGCTTAAGTTGCCTGATAGAAGGGTGGTTTAATTTATCTTCCAGTTCTGGTTGGCCAAAAATAACCACTTGTAGTAATTTTCTTTTTTCAGTCTCAAGATTGCTGAGTAAGCGTAGCGCCTCTAAAGTTTCTATCGGCATAGCCTGTACCTCATCAAGACATACCACTACTTTAATATTATCTCGCGCAAAGTTTAATAGGGCGTGTGTTAGAGCATTCAATATCAGATGTTGTGTTACTTGTGTATCTGATGGCAAACTAATATTTAGCTCTTCAGCCAAGACCATTAGAAGTGATTGTGGCTCAAGATATGGGTTGGGTACGTATGCTATTTTGTAACTTTGGTCTAAGCTTGACATTAGCTTGCGGCATAACAAGGTTTTACCTGTACCGACTTCACCCGTGACTTTAATAAAGCCCTCGCCAGTAGTCACTGCAAATATGACGGTATTTAATGCATCCTGATAGCTAGCCGATGCAAAATAATAGCTTGTATCTGGCGTAATACTGAAAGGAAACTCATTAAGCCCGAAATGTTGCAGGTACATGGGCTATTTATCCTCTGTAGGCACTGGTCTTTGCATTTCTTCGATGCGTTGCTTGCTAGAGAGCATATCGTTGGCCCAATTTTCTTGGCCTTGAACAACGGATGCTTTGAGTAGAATCACTAACTCAGACTTTGTCTTAGAAGCGCCTTGTTGGCGGAAAGCAGCACCTACACCTTTAACATCACCTAGTCCAGGTACTTTTGATTTTGAGCTAGTTGCACTTTCAGTCATTAGACCGCCAATAACAATGACACGCCCATCACGTGTGCGGACAATGCTATCAGTTTCGCTGATATTACTGGAAGCTAAAGGCAAGTTAATTTGACCCGCAGTACCACCTAAGGTTACTTGCTTGTTCACCGTAGATACTTGGCTAATAGAAGGATGCATGTGCAAGATGATATTGTCATCTTTATCAATTTGTGGTGTGACATCTAACGTAATGCCAGAAAAGAATGGTTGTAATATGACTTCTGGCACTGTGGTCGTTGCACCAACAGATGCTGTGGTGTTGGATGAAATGCCCGTCACAAAAAATTCATCGGTACCCACTTTTAGCACTGCTTTTTGGTTGTTAATGGATGAAATGCGCGGGCTAGAAAGCACTTGTACATCGCCTTGCGTTTCTAAGAATGATAGCAAAGTTGAAAAATTAGCCCCTTGTAGTGCGATGGCAAACAATGGGCCACCCAATGCTGTTGTCGCTGCGTTGGCGATTACGTTGCCATTAGCAGCCGCTAAATCACCACTAATTAAGTTACCATTCCCACTACTTGCCAGTTGTGTATTTGCGTTGATATTACCTACGATACCTGTGTTCGAGCCGCTACTGCCAAAAATAGACCAATTGACCCCACTTTGCGATAAATCATTCAGTTGAACATTGATGATTTTTGCTTCAAGAATTACTTGTCGTTCAATTGACACCTGCATTAAGCGTAAAAAAGATTCAACATTACGAATCTCATTTGGCATTGCACGTACAACAATCACGCCAGACTGAAGATTCACAATAATTCGGCGGCCATTTTCGTTACCGACAATTCCGTTAAGAGAGTCAGTTAAGTCTTGCCAGAAATCATTGTTAGAAGAGGTGGTAATACTAGTGCTAGTCAGTGGGCGGCTGTTATTGTTGCCGGAGCCACCGATATTGTTTGTTACTTGTGAAGTATTGCCAGTGTTATTAGCTCCTTGTTGGTTGTTTTGCCCACCACTAATCGAGCCTGATGTAACACGTGTGTCTGAAGAGCCTCTACGTTGACCAACAATGTAATTCACTTGGAATACTCGTGTTTGCATTGACTGTTGCTCAATGAAAATGCGTGAACCATCCACTTTGTATTCGTAACCATACAGAGATCTTAGTGCGTCTAACGCCTCAAATACCGTCACATCTTTTAAATTCACTGAGATATTGCCAGTGATGTCTGGATGAACAAGCATGCTATAGCGAGTGCCGCCAACAATGCCCATTAACACTTGGTTGGCAGGTGCATTATTAATGACTAAATCAAAACGTTGCTCAAGCTTTTTAGCTGTTGTTTTTGGAATCTCAATTTTAAGTGGAGGTAAGAGTGCATCGTTGATTTCGACTGGCGTTGGTGTCACAGGTTTAGTTTCTGCGCCAACGGTTAACTCATCTTTGATTTTGTTATCGTGCTTTGGTCATGAGTCTGCATAAACCCTGCACAGCTGGTAAGTAGCATTACAATCAATAGTGGAGATAGTCTTATTGCAATTGTCGGCATCTTGTTCTCGTTCAGTTCATTCTATCTATATGGAGCAATATTCTTTACTTGGATTGACTGCGTTGTTTAGACGGTATTGCCGAGCTTTTTACCGGCAATATTTTTTTCTGTATTGAAAAATCCATCGTTAATGTTTTTAAGCTTCTATCAGGGTTGCGTAACACGGCTTCACGTTCGTTAAGCTTAATTAACGTAGCACCATCGTATTTTTGCCCTAGCATAATTTTTTGCCCATTGATTATCGCTGCATGGTAATTCGAACCAAGGATAATCGATTGTAACACGGGGCCACTCAACAACTCACCACCTTGCCCGCTAGATGATTGATTATAAAAGGCTGCAGGGGGTTGCGTTGGGTCATTGAGAGTTTCAGCAAACACAGTATTTAGCGAAAATAAACACGCTGTACCAATTAGCCAATTTGACGTTAGTTTTATCAAGTGTTTAAAAGTAATGAAGTGCGTATTCATGCTTAAATACTCAACCATGCTTTATCTAAACTCAGCGTATAAACTGTGAGTTTAAGTTGATTGTTAGGATACGCTTTTGTTGAAAGCTCAGCCTTGTTCCAAAGCACATGCCAATCCATTTTTTCTATCGTAGAGACATACTCTAGTAAATCTAAATAACGACCTTCTATTGTAATTTCTACAACATGTTTGAAGACTGGATTTTCCAGCTGCTCTTCCTGATTAGTGCTTTGTTCAGCAGTTGGTATTTCAGAAGTCGCAACAGGTTGTGCTAATAAGTTTTGTGTAGGTAGCGTATTGAGTGCAATTAACTTCAGTTTGCCATTTTTAGCTAACAAATCTCTTAGCAACTCTGGCATTTTATCAGGGCTAATTAGGGTGATATCTAGTTGGTTTTTTGCTGTATCAATAGATGATAGCTCAACTTCTAAAGTCGAAATACGTTGTTTGTTAGATGCGTTTGGGTCAATAGGCTGTTTGTTTTTCAATAAGCCAACTTGTTGCTGTAGATCTAAGATGACTGATTGATCCGTAGAGACTTCAGATAAGTATCTTTGTTTGCTAATTTCTAACGGGCTGATTAATAGCATATTGATGGCTGTGTAAACTACTAATGCCGATGCTCCAAATACCATTAAACGTTCACGATTATTGAGCGCATCAAATTTACTAGAAAGAGATGACCATTTTTCTATCAGTGCAGCTTTCAAGATTTACCTCCAGTTGCTGGCGCTTGGCTAGCTGCATTTAATGGGGTGTTAATAGCCTGGCTCGATGTGTTATCCAATTTTGACTCTAAAGAGAACTCAATGAAATTGGGGATATTGGTCGTCGTTGTTGGATTTTGTGCATTAAGCCTCACATCGTTTAATTTATCTGATTGCGTTTGAGGTATAGCGGCGGGTACAGATGGACTATTGGATAACGTATCTGCTTTAGGTAAGCTAATATTCAACCCTGAGAATAGTTTTCCTTTTAACGCAGGCTCGTTGCTTAAGCGGTTTATGTACTGAGGGACTAAATCACCTTGTAGTGCTCTACCTTGAATATTAAGCGTATCTGTTTGGCTATCAACACTAAATCCTGTTAACCATAAGCCCTCAACACGTTGCCTAGCAAACGCGCGCATTAAGGCGGCGTAGCTGTTATCAGGAGTGTTTGTGCTGTGGCTGAGTAAAGTCAGTATTTGTTGTTGAACTTTTACTTTTTGCTCTAATTGGGTAATTTGTTTCTCAAGCGAAGTATCTTTATCATGAGGTGCGTGCAGTAGTGCTAAGGCTTTGAGTTCATTTTGCACTTTGATGAGATCATTCGCCATTTGCTCGCGTTGCAGACTGAGCGCTGAAACCTCTTTTTGCAGATAAGTATAGTAACCCAGCAGAATAAACGCCATTGCAACTAGCATGGCAGCCATGTTGTTGAGTGTTAGAAACGGCTTTTGTTTGATTAAAGCAATATTGACGAGATTTATCTGTTGACTCACAGTTCATCTCCATCACGTAATGCAGCGCCTAGCGCAGGTAAGAACAGGGCTTGGGATTCTAAGGTATTAAGCTTTGCACTACCTTCAAAGTCAAAAATATCTGCTAAATCTAATCGCTCAACTTTAATGTACAAATATGAGGTAAGGTAGTCATAAAAGTCTTCGCGACCAACGAACGGGGCCAATACCAGACGATTGATTGCAAGTTGAGGAAACTGACGTTCAAAGTTATCGAGTGAGCGCTGAATCTCTAAGGAAAATCTTTCGAATATGCTAGATTTTTGTTCACTGTTTTCACTCGAAATGGCGTCAGTGTTTAGTTCAATCTGCCTAGCATGATATAGCGCTTTATTGGCTGTGAATGTGAGTAACCCGCCGTTTTTGTTAATAGATAACAAAGCTAACCCACGGTTTTCTTCTTCAATATACGATGCTATATTTCTCTGTGCCATTTCAGGAATATCAATAACCTCTAGTCCTGATTTAGCAATATCAGTAAACTTTTGCATGAAGTCACCAATCAGCACATTTTTAGCAGATACGGCATAAACATAAGACTGTCGATTGGATTTACTATCATCAGCGGGAATGTTGATCACATCTATCGTTGCTTGCTCAACAGGATAGTCAATCATATCCTTTAGTTTCCAGCCAATCGCCTGCTTTAGTTCATTGTCAGGTACATTTGGTTTTTCAATCTGAAATATTTGGTATTCACCTTGCTTTATCAGCATGGTGCAATGATAGTTATCTAAATCAAGTTCAATGTCTGAAATGATAGACTCAATATCAAAAGGCTCTTTAGCATTTTTAACCTGAGAAAAAGTCATTTTAACCATAGGTTTTCTCCCATGGCTTTTTTCTATATGAGCTAATTGTGTGCTCTGTTCTGACGGCTCTATAGAAAGCCAACCTTGCAATTTTTTCTTGGTAAAAAATTTCATCTTGGGTGTTTAATCGAAACCTAAGTCTCTTGTCGTTTACAAACAGTATATACTACATTAAATTGTACGTTATAACTTATTGTAATATATGTACTTGTTACCGTTAATTTGTAAAAAAATGCTATTTTTAACTATTAACAGATGGCTTTGATTCATCAAGCTAACAAAACATTACTGGCAAGTTTTGTAGATTAGTAGTTTTCACGGATGTAAATAATGGGGGTTTTATAGATACCAAAAGTAGCCCGTGCACTAGGGTTCGTTATTCCAGAACCTGTCCAGTTATATTTTAGCCAATTAGGTACGGTTGCTGTAACGTTCATGGTGCCTGAGTTGCCACTGCCAGGTGCTTTTAAAGTTAAATTGAAATTGCCATTTTCTGGTGGTTCTTTAAATCTTTTGGCAACACTACCTGCAGTGCTACAACCTAAGCCGCTATTACCAGGGCTTCCTGTATCTAAGACGCATAGCTCGCTCGCAATCAGTCCGTCTCCTGTGTTTGGATCAGCAAATGCAAGACTAATACCTGTTGTACAGAGATCACTGCTATTAAGTACCCACGAACCATTACTCCAATATTGGGCAATCAATGACATAGGTAAATCTAATAACTCAGAGCCATAGGCATTTTGTAGTCGCATACGACCACTTCGCACTAGTGTGCTTCCTTCAATGCTACTTGAAACTACAGCTCTTAAAGAGCTGACAGCATCTGTATCAATCGCTCTTAATGTAATCGTTGAAGGAGAGGTGAGTGCGCTGCTGAATATAAAGCTTGGTGTAGCATTAGCTGTACCCTGTGAGTAAGCAGCTGCAGCAACACTGTTATTTAATAACGAGCCACTTGTGACAGCATTACCATCACTAAGTGTGGTTGATTTAGAAAAATTAGGTGTAGTATTTGCTGTGCCATCATAGTTTTGAGTGATATTGCCAGAGGCGTTCATTGCTTTAACTTGCACATTAAAGGGTTGCGCAGAGTAGGTAAAGCCACCGGCATTACATCCTTGCGTCACGATGGTATCAAAATGGTCAGGGATAAATCTGCCAACATTGCCGGCCCCACTGCATACCGTACCACTTGTGCCAGTATTCCCTGTAACATTAATGCCCGAGCCTAAATAGCTACCACTATCTAAAGTTGCTGTGATGTCTCCGTTTCCAACTTCAGACCATTTGAGATTGCTGGCTGACGCAACCCCATTTGTGAAAGATCCTAAAGAACCCGTAAAACTACCACTGGCAGCATTAACGCCGGTCGGCTGACATTTACTAAAAGTAAGTTCAGCTGTTTCAGGAGTGCTTTCTCTGCCAAAATTAGGGGTGGTTGCATTTGATGCATTTTTTGCAGTTACCGACGTAGTAAAGTTGCTATCTGCTTTAATTGGAGATGCAGTAGTGCCTGAGAATGTAAATGCCGCAGGTGCAGAAATAAAATTGTCCGTTCCTGTCATATTCAATCCACCTGTCGTAATTTTCGCGGTAAGTGACATGTTGCCTACATCTGCGTATTGAATGCTAGTTGTTGCAACACCACTTGCGTTAAAGCTTAAACTGACTGATTGTCCTGCTGAGTCACATACGGCATTAGCATTGTTTCCAGCATTAAGTGCGCGGTTGTTCACTCTAATCGGCATAGTGCCTGTTGCTGGGTTGTTGTAGTTGCAGGTGAAATTGATGTTTCTGTTGATATTGGCAAACGCAGGTGTACACACAAGACTATTGTTTGATTTTCGAACTGCATTGATTGCTACCGTTTGGTTTGTTTCTGACACATGGTCTAGCACATCAAATGAGAAGCCAGCTTCTAAGAACGTCAGGTTACTATCGCATGTTGAGCCCGATGTGTAGTCTTGAGCTACACAAACTGCACCAGCGCCCGTTCTTTCAGTAATCAGCCCTGATTGTAGATTGATGTTAAGCACTTCGTTAAAGCCATTAGTTAACCCTAGTGTAATGCGTGATTCATTACTAAATGTGTAATTGGCTGTGCCGTTGCCCGTATCGTTAACTGGATTAATTGTTGATATCCTAGACCATGTACCGTGATTGGTTGTGGTGGAAATCTGCATAGTGGTACCCGCTAAACTGAATAGAGCATGGTTTGCGTCATGTGCCTCAACAACAACACTGGCCGCGTTGCAACCAACCACTTGACCACTATGAATAATATGGAAATGATCTAATGATGTACAAGTAGGCCGCACAATATTCATGTCAGCTTCAGCTTGAGTGGCATTAATATCTCTTGCATATATATATACTTCGTCAATAAAGCCGTTTGCACCATTGGGTGTGCCATTACTTGGTGTGATGCCAGAAGTGCGGTTATCACCAATATAAATTGTAGTTAGGTTTGCAATATTTCCACTGGTAGTCGAGCGAAACGGCGTTGTGGTATTCGTTGTTTCTAATGCGCCATCAAGAAAAATTTGTAAAACTGTCTGGTTGCTACCAGGTTTGATATTCCAGCTTACCCCCACATGGTGCCATGTGTTGGCGGCAAAAGTTCGGCTGGTTGATGTTTCTGCTGTTCTGACGGTTCCTGCGCTATCAGTGATAGAGAATCGAAGTCTGCCATTAGCGAGTTTCATAAAAAAGAATGGTTGAGCTGCAATTCTTGTTGCGTCAAAAAAAGTGGCATTGGATGAGCCTGCGTTCCAAGCGCTATTCGACCGATACCACAGGTTGACAGAGCCTGTATTACCCGGTGTGATTGGCGTAGAAATAGCATCAATAGTGGTGTTGGACGTGTTGTTAGTGAAGCTACCACCCCGACAAAGTTTACCGTTAGCAATATTGCTGACATTTCCAACAATAGATGCATTTTGATTATTGCCTGAGGTGTCTTTAATTTCACCTGCTACATCAGCCCAAATGTTTTCATCAAACCGATACTCCGCTGTTTTTGGGTCTAGTTGATTGGCTGGGTACCATAAGATAGAAGTACCATTCACCGTGTCAATAAAAGCTTGATTGAATGAGTATTGTGTTGAATCTGCATCATCTAACTGTACACCTACTGTCGCTGCAGAGCCCGTGCTGCTGCCAGTAGTATAGTTGTATTTAAAATTGCCATTTACTCCAGTAGCACTCTCATAGAGCACTGCTTGAAAGTTATAGCGTGTGGAAGTGTTATAGAGTTTTACGTTTACCCAAGAAATTACAAAACGGTTTTGGTCTGTTAGGCTGTCGGTAAGTAGCTCATATTTGACTGAAGCGCCTGAGGTGTTATTCCCTGTGCCAGCCACAATGTCTGTCCAGTACGGGAGCATAATGTTACTGGGCACGCTTCGAGTACACCCCCCGAAATTGAGGGCAGTTGATGTAATCGGTAGGCTGAGATTGTCGTAATTCCGATGATAACCAGAAGTGTCGTTACCAAACTTTATAATGCCGTTTGAGTAAACTCTTACGCTGGTATATTCTACGCCGCCAAAGGTGAATTTAAAGCCGGATGGGAAAGTAACATCATCCCAGTCATCATCGCCTTGGGGGTAGGTTGTACAAGCGGGACTAGCGCCATTATTGTGCCATGTGGCCGTGCTTGCAGAAGCGGACGGTGTGTCATAACTGAATGTATCGTTCCTGTAGGCATAAGTCGCCGCATGCCCCATATTGCTGATTAGCAATAATACACAACTGATTATAAAAATAGGAAAGCGGAAATTCATCAATCGTTTATCCAAGTTTGCTATCAATAGAATTTTTCGCTAATTGCACTCATAAGCTGGTGTTGCATCCGTAGCACGGCATTTGCTCACGGTTGCTTGTAATTGGCGCTCGCTGTAATCAATTGTACCAGCAACACCAAAACTTGCTCTGGATATGATTTCAAATAAACGAATCGTACGATCTGTTCCTTGTTCGTTATAATCAACAGATTGAGTACAGGTAACATTGACTGTGAATCCTTCAATAGTCAAAGTCGTTGGAGTAGGGCAGTTGACAAGATTGGCAGTTCCTGGAACGAGCACTTGAAATATAGCCCATTCTAGGCCGGCACGAGCAGCCTGATAAGCCCTTGAACCCTGAATATCTTGCTTAGAGGTTGCCTGCTGAGTGCTGCTTATATTTAAAGCGTAAGCACCTAGTGCCGCTAAAATGACCAATAAGAAAATGGCGGCTGGCAGTAAAAAACCACGGCTAGTTTGTTTATTCATGGTGAGTTAGCCACATTGATTTGGTGCATCAAGGTTACCTTGGCGCTGTCTTCTATCATACTGATATTGATAAACACAATCCCTGATCTTTGTAAGATGCCAGCTGTGTAAGTGATCTGGCAACTAGACAAGTTGTTAGCTAGCTGGTGCCGCTGTACAGACGGCAAGGCATCCAGTGTAGCAATGCTTGCTGGCTGTGTTGCTTGAAAAGCATAGCCTTGATAGTGCCATAACACGCGATTGGTCATGTCACATGCATAGGTCACTGGATTTGATACCACATAAAACCTACTAGATGGAGAGCTCAATGGAAAGCTACTGCCAGTGAAACTGAGTGTATTACTATTGCTGGCACTATTCAATAAGCGCCGATTAGAGCCTTCATAAACATCGGCCCCAACAATGCCTAAATTGTAGATAACCAGCGAATCGCTATTGGCGACAGTCATTGCCGAGCCTAATATATTAAAACTTGTATCAGCCGGATTAGAAAAGTCTAAAGGATTATCTGTTGCTGATGTACCAGCCTCCGCTCTATAGCGTCCTGCGTTAATGACTGGTGTAAATTCAAGTAAGCTGTCAGCGCCACTTGTGGTGATTCTGACGCTATTGGGTAATGCGTTTCTGATATCTCGTGCAATTCTACGTAGCGCAGTATCTGCACGGTCAGATAAGTCAGCACGTCGCTCAGTATCAAAAAATGATTGCGTAGGCCTGCCAATAAATAGCGCCACACCGCCCGCGAGTATGCCCACAATCGTAATGACCACGACCAATTCAACGAGTGTGAACCCATGATGTGTAAGTATGCGCAACTGTGATTGCGAATCACGTAATCTTTTCGATGATAATTGACGGTTAAATGTTAGGTGCATATCGAACACGATAACCTGATAGCGTAACTGTAGTATTAGCAGGGCCGGTGACACTGACATTAATTCTAAGCGCAGCATCATTATTTAATCCTAAAACATTGCCGGCTCTGTTAATAGTCACCGAAGCGGCGTATCCATTTAAACCAGCAAGCGGGGTATTGTCGCCTGGAATACAAATGCCAGCGCATTGTGCATTAGGCATGGTAAAGCCTCCGTAATCAGCAACATTGTCATAAGAGGCTGTATTGCTGTAGCGACTTTCAGTATTAGGAAATGGGCCTGTCATTGCAGTTGTTCCAGCAGGGTCTGTATCTTGTGTTTGAGTTGCGCATCCCGCATGGCTTGTTGCGGATGATGCGTTAGCGTCCTCGGGGTCACAAAAGGTAAAGGACTGTTGTTCTATCTCTAGCAGTAATGACTCCGCTATTGATAACGCTTGCTTTCTGATGAGAGGGTCAGCACTATTGCGACTAGTGATTTCAAGTACTTTAAGCACGCCAGCCAGTGCAACCCCCATAATCACAATAAAAACAACTAACTCAACTAAAGTCACGCCAGCTTGAAATGTTCTATTCATTAAATATGGCTTACGCTTATTAAGTGAACGCTGATTGATAAAGTTATCGAACATAGCCAGTTTCTGCTTCTACCGTAATGGTGCGTGTAGGTTCTGTAGGCACAACAGTATTTTGAATCTGAAAAGTCGCCTGAGTATTGGGGATTGGTCTACCCAAGCCATCAAAAGCAATATTAGGCGTAGTGGAAGCAAGAGACACGCCATTCGGTAATGTTTTAGCGTAGGGCGCTTGTGTAGCAGGGTCAATGACTGCTGGATTGCAAGTATTTGTATAACCTAAGCAGATTGTCCTTGCGCCTAAGTCAACATTGATAAATACATTGGTACGCTGCGCAATCGCTGTTTTTTGGGCATAACGTAACGAAGAAATAAGGGTGCCATAAGCACCCCTAGCATCAAAAGCATCCCGGCCAATAAAACGAGGAGCAGCAATTGCGGCAATGATACCTGCAATTACAATCACTGCTACGAGTTCTACCACAGTAAAGCCACTATCTCGGTGCATTTGTTAAATTCAGTTTAAATGCATAGCATTTTCCAAACATCTTGTTGTTTGGACATATGTTATTAACAACCTGTAGTTGTAACAGTTACTGCGCCAGTTGTGTCGTTATAACTCGCTTGGCAAGTGGCACTTCCACCATTAGTGGGTCTGAAAGTCACTGCTGTTGTGGTAGTGTAATCTACGGTAAATCCATCTGTAGACGTAATTGCACGACCAATACCAGTCGCTGCACCTGTAGGTATTCCTGAAGCAGCAGTAACAGTAACATTTGTACCAGCACCAGTAGCGCCGACCATGTCGACTGTAGTAGCAGTTGTAATACCAGTTGCAAAATATCTCGCTTGCGCCACACCTACTGCAGAACGCAGACCTCCAGCCATACCATTAACAGCAGAAATACGTGCATCACCTGTTAAATTAATAAATCTAGGCAATGCAGTCGCTGCCAAAATACCTAAAATCACAATAACCACTACTAACTCTACCAATGTAAAACCTGATTGTTGATGTTTCATTACAGATGACTCCTCAAACGTTAAATTAAGACTTTAAATAAATCTGAAATTGCTAAATTATTTTTATACTATTTTGCAAATCTAACTTGATACTTAATTAAGTTAGCAACCTGTGGTTACAGCAGCGCTAATTGTAGGTGCGCCATTGGCAGCTGCCTCAGTGTAAGTAAATTGGCATGAACCAATAGTTGGAGCACCTTGAATTTGAAACGTTGCAACGTTACCTGTACTTGTATAGTTGTAACCATCAGCTCGTAATTGAACAAGAGTAGGATTAAAAGCGGTAGTTAGGCCAGCTGCTGAAAGGATACCCGCAGTAGTGCCTATAGCTGTTACATCAGGATATGCATTTACCAAGTTAACCAAACCATTTTCCGTACAGACTGTGCCAGTTGCCGCATTGCTGTTATTAGCGGTTCCGCCACCAGGACATGCGGTAATATCTGCAATATTAGCTCTAGCAAGAACAGTCGCATGCAGTAATGCTGCTGATGCCGCAACGCTACCTCTTGCCGCATTAAGCTTGGCAATACGTGCATCACGTTGTAAGTTCGTAAATCTAGGCAATGCAACCGCAGCTAAAATGCCAAGAATAATAATCACGACAATTAACTCAATGAGGGTGAAGCCTTTAACTTTATTATTCATTAGCATTTCCTTTATTTGATAAAACTATTGTTATTCTACCGGTGCTAAATCTAGACCGCCAGCACTGAGCAGAGAGCTGCTTTGTCTCATAGCTGCGTTGGTTAATGCGTATCGTACTTCGGTAGCATCACTGTATACGTATACTAACTGTTTTCTAAATGTATCGAAATACCAAATACCATATAAATCCACTGGTTTGGCTGATTTCTCGCCAATATAGTTGCTTGGTAGCTCGTTAATGAAGCGCATAGGGTTAGTGTTGACTAAATTTTTTACGTTCACAGACTCATGAGTAGCGTGTTTATGCACCCAGCTTTCAGCAATCGCCAACCTAATATTGTTCAGTTCAGCTTCATGCGTCATCTTCTCAATATTACTTTGAATGCGATTTACACTATAAAGAAGCAGTGTCGCTAACACACTAATAATCATCAAAGTAATAGCAAAATCAAATCGATGTAAGCCAGCATGTAAGCTAATGTGATGCTTTTTTAAAAAAGCGGGCACTGTATTAACCTTTATTCAATGCAATACTGCCTAAATCCCATATTGGCAAGAATATACCTAAGGCCAGAATCAGTACCATGACACCTAAAAATACGATTAAGATCGGTTCAATCTGTGCACCTAAAGTTTTAATTTCGTATTCAACATCACGTTGGTACATGTCAGCGACTTCTTCCATCAAATCATCTAATGAGCCTGACTCTTCGCCTACTGCAATCATTTGTAGAACAATCGGGTTAAATACGCCACTATTAGTGGCCGTGCGTAAAGTGCTCTCGCCACGTTCTACACCTTCACGCATTTGATCAATACGACTACCTACATAATCGTTATCGGCAGTTTGGGCAACAAGCTTTAACCCATTGGTAATAGGAACGCCACTTTTGCTTGCTAAGGCAAAACTTCTGGCAAAGCGTGCCATAGTAGCTTTATGAATAATTTTGCCGGCGATGGGGGTCTTTAATTTGAAACTATCCCAGTTATACTTGCCAATACTAGTAGCGACATAAGATCGGAACATCAAGATTGCACCTATCCCTGCAACTAGCAAATAAGGCCATGAGGCTTGCATAAATCCTGAGAATCCTAGTAACACTCTAGTCATTAATGGGAGTTCAGCGCCAAAGCTTTCAAACACTTTTGCAAATGCTGGAATCACAAATAAGTTCACGACGACAATTGCAATCGCCATCGCAATCACAACGAAAGTAGGGTAACGAAGTGCTGCCTTAATTTGATCACGCATAAACCTTTCAAATTCAAGATGTTCGAATAGCCTCAAGAATACGCTGTCTAGTAAGCCTGTACTTTCCCCAACACGTACCATACTGATGTAAAAGCTTGAAAACACTTTAGGATGTTGTGCTAGTGCCACTGACAACTCTCGCCCCCCAGCAAGACTTTGGCGGATATTGCCTATCACTAAAGCAAAGGTTTTGTTTTGTGTAGAAGCTTGCAAGCCATTGAGCGCATTCATGATAGGAATGCCTGCTTTGAGCAAGGTATACATTTGTCGGCTAAACAACATTACATCAAGCGTGCTGATTTTCTCTTCAAAAAAATCTAAGCTGACTTCTTTAGTCATTGCTTTGGCTGTTTGCGGTTTTATTTCTATAGGGGTGATATTGAGGCTTGATAGCTGAGAAGCGACATTGCTACTGTCTGTGCTTTCTAAAGTGCCTTGTACTAACGCACCTTGATTATCTCGACCTTTATATGCAAACAAAGGCATGCCGCTTATTCCTCAAATTGATTGCTAATGCGCATGGCCTCAGCAACCGTTGTGCGTTTAGCTAGCACGAGATCAATGGCGCTTTTTCGCAAGGTTTTACCGGCCATAATTTGCCGACCTAATTTAATAAAATGGTTAGGGTCATGATGGCTTGCGGCATCTATCAATTCATTATTCATTTCTAGTAGTTCATAAACACCTAGTCGACCTTGGTAGCCAGTACCATTGCATAAACTACAGCCTTTACCGTGCGCATATTGATGGCGCTCCGTATCGTTACCTAGTTCATATCTTAACCATGCGTGTTCAAATGGCAGAGGGTCGTATGATTCAGAACATCCCTCGCATATAAGTCTAACTAGGCGCTGTGCTATCACTGCTAGGATTGAGGTTGCAACCATGTATCGAGGCACCCCCATATCAATCATTCGAACTAGAGTGCTTGTTGCATCGTTAGTGTGTAATGTTGATAGCACCAAGTGACCTGTCATTGCCGCTCTTAATCCGATTTGGGCCGTTTCCTGATCTCGCATTTCACCAACCAGAATAATATCTGGGTCTTGCCTCAAGGCTGAGCGCAGTACGCGAGAGAAGTCCAAATCTATTTTTTCGTTCACTTGCACCTGATTGATACCAGGCAAACGGTATTCAACCGGGTCTTCAACCGTAATGATTTTGTTAGAGGCCGAATTTCGCTCATTTAAAGCTGCATATAGCGTCGTTGTTTTACCACTACCAGTTGGGCCTGTCACTAACACCATGCCACTTGGGCGATGTATCAGTTTGCGAAAACGCTCTAGCATGTCAGGGGGCATGCCTAGTTTTTCTAGTGAAAAATTACTGCTGTTTTGAATCAATAGACGCATCACTACAGATTCACCGTATTGCGTTGGCATTGTTGATATACGCACATCAACTGGCTGCTGTTTAACTTTTAGTGCAAAGCGCCCATCTTGGGGTAGGCGTTTTTCTGAAATGTCTAGGCTAGACATTAATTTGAGACGCAAAACCAATGCTGAAGCAATTTTTAATTCGGCCTCAGTTTGCAGATGCATGACGCCATCGATTCTAAACCGAATAAACAGCTTGTTTTCTTGGGGCTCTATATGAATATCAGATGCGCGGACTTGTGCTGCATCCTCAAAAATAGTTTGTAGTAGTTTAACAACTGGAGCCTCTTCGCTATTGCCCGTAATGCCCAGTGCTGCAAAGTCGATAGCCGTGTCACCTAAATCTTGCCCAAGCTCCATGGCAAGGTTTGATATCTCGTCGGTACGACGATAACTACGGTCAATTAACTGTAATAGCGCATTTTCTTGTACAACAGCAAGCTCAATATCTTTATGTAATATGCGTACAATTTCATCGTAGGCAAACAGGTCGGTTGGATCAACCATACCTACCAGGTAAGTGTTACCTCGGTCTTCTAATACCGCACTACGAAAACGTCTTGCCTGTGCCTCAGGTAGCTTGTTAATGGTTTCAGTTTTGGTAGTGAATTGCTGGATGTTGATGTAAGGAATTTTTAGCTGATGCGCTAATGCTTCAGAAATTTGTGTCTCTGTGACATAGCCACTATCGACAAAAATTCGGCCAAGTTTACGGCCTGTACGTTTTTGTTCTTCAAGTGATTTGTTTAAATCTTCAGCAGAAATTAAATTCTGCTGAACCAATACTTCACCAAGGCGAATCTTTTCAGTACGTGCCATTTAAACCTCAAGCTTATTCATTTTTATTAGTATCTAGTGATTGAATGGTTAATTTTTATAATACTGAACATTACTCAGTGACGAGGCAACATTCTTGTTAGCGTATTGTCTTTGAGTATGTAATGATGAAATAACGCTGCAATTGCGTGAATGCCAATTAGGTAATAACCCAATACACCAATCGTTTCATGTAGCTCTTTGAGCGATGATGCCAACTCCTTATTCTTAGCAACTAGCGCCGGAAGCTCCAAACCGAAAAAAGGAATAGGTTTACCAGCAGCACTTAATATGAACCAGCCAAGCAATGGCATGCCAATCATCAGTGCATAAAGCGCTAGGTGCCCTAATTTTGCAGAGATCATTTGCCATTGTTTTGGTTGAGGAGAGATGATGGGGGTAGGTGAGGTGACTTTAAAGTACAAGCGCACCGCAACTAGAACTAGTATCGATAGTCCAAGCATAAAATGCCAGACTTTTAGGGCCTCACGCGGATCGCTTCCTTTAGGATAAAGCTCTCGTAGCTCAATGCAAGCGTATACGCCGATAAATACTAATGCCATTAACCAGTGCAAAATGATTGAAACACTTCCGTAGTGTGTGTTTGAATTTTTCCAGAGCATGCTTGCTTATACCTTAAGTTGAGACACACGTTATATATTGCACTGAACGTATTGAATGTGCAACAAGCTAAGCTGTATTTATGCTGATGAATATCAGCCTGTCGCTAAGTGTTGATGTTACGTTGATTGGAAGGGAATAACGCTTAAAATGAAAAAGCCTCGCATTTCTGCAAGGCTTTATGTATCTGGCTCCTCAACCTGGGCTCGAACCAGGGACCTACGGATTAACAGTCCGGCGCTCTACCAACTGAGCTATTGAGGAATATTGGGTATCACTCGACAAAAGTTCGCATCTGCATACGAAACAAAAAATTGGCTCCTCAACCTGGGCTCGAACCAGGGACCTACGGATTAACAGTCCGGCGCTCTACCGACTGAGCTATTGAGGAATCGGTGAAGGCGCTATAATACTTATCGAGCGCACTTTGGTCAATCACTACTCGCTAAATTCTAGGAAATTTTAATGAAAAAAAATAAAAAAATATTAATTGGAATTTTGGTTTTAATTAGCGTGTTGATTATTCTACCTTTTTTCATTCCAATCAGAACTTACCTAAATGAAGCGGAGAAGCTCGCTAGTGTTCAGTTAGGAGTACCTGTCAGCATTTCTACTGGTCATTTTGTATTTTTCCCTAGTCCACGCGTTGTGATCAGCGGTCTGAAAGTGGGCAAGGATAGTGAGCTAGAAGTTGAGCAGCTTGCTGTTATTCCATCTTTAAGTACTATTTTTTCTGAAACTAGAGTGATTGATGTGGAGGTGACTAATCCAGTCGTTAAAAAAGCAGCGATAGGTATCGTATCTTCTATTCTGGATAAGCGCTCAGAAGCCCCCGTTGAGTCTGATGCCATCAATATACGGCACATTAATATAGAGCAGCTTACCTTAGATTGGCCTGGTATCAAGCTGCCAGCGCTTACTGTGGACATTAGTTTAACTAAGGCTAATCAATTAGAGTCAGCGAGTCTTGAGACTAAGGATGCTACTTTAATGTTAAATATTGCACCTAAGGCTGATGCGCATTTAATCTCAGTGAGCATGAAGAAATGGACTCTACCAATTGGATTGCCTTTGACTGTTGAGAGTGCAGAGTTTGATATGCACTTAAAGTCAGACCATTTAGAAGTTTCTCGCGTTGATTTGGATATGTATGGCGGTAAAGTAACGGCTAACTTAAATGTGTTTTGGGGTAAAAATTGGCGTACTAATGGCAATGTAAAAGTTGTGAATCTTTCAGTCAAAAGTCCAAGTAGATTGGTAAGTAAGTCAGTTTATTTGAGTGGAAGTTTGTCTGGTAGCGGTCATTTCTCAGGATACGCAAAAGATATTGGTGTGTTAGCTGATCATCTCAATGCAGATTTTAAATTTAAAGTGAATGATGGTGTGCTGCATGGATTAGATTTAATTAAAGTGGCTAGCATTCTAACCAAGCAGACTGTAGGTGGTGAAACAGCTTTTGATGAGTTTTCAGGAACATTGAATGCTAAAGGTCAACAATACGACTTAAATGACCTTGAAATGAGCTCAGGGTTATTATCAGGGTCAGGCAGAGTTAAGATTAATGCAAATAAAGAGTTGGATGGCACAGGAGAGGTGGCACTCAAGCGCAGTATAAGTCTAGTTGCAATACCACTTGATGTTTCTGGTACTATTGAGAATCCAGTCGTTTTACCTTCTAAAGCAGCGCTTGCTGGCGCCGTCGCAGGGACTGCAATTTTAGGCCCAGGCTTAGGCACAAGTGTGGGAATAAAAGCCGCAGGGGCGATAGATAAATTTAAAGGCTTATTTCAAGACGATTAACTGTTCGAAATAAGCCTGATAGGGTGTAGTAAAGTAAAACTTATATCATGACAAGCACGGCTAAAATGTATTTTCATTAAAGCCGTGCTGTTATTAGTTTTAGTTTAGTGCTTTTTCAATGCGATCAAGTGCGTTACGTAGGTTGTCCATTGAGGTGGCAAATGAAATTCTAAAGTATCCTTCTGCACCAAATGCAGAGCCTGGCACAACCGCAACATCAAATTCTTCAAGCAAATATTCAGCTAATGCCATATCGGTCGCTGATTTGATTTTTCCAGCACTAAATAAGGTGTCAATTGCACCACGTGCGTCAGGGAATGCATAAAATGCACCGCCAGCCATTAGGCAGCTTAGCCCCGGCATACTGTTGAAGCGATTCACTACATAAGTGTGGCGCTCTTTGAATGCCGTTACCATCGGCACGATACACTCTTGAGAACCTTCAAGCGCTGCTTGTGCGGCTACTTGAGAGATTGAGGTAGGGTTGCTAGTTGATTGAGATTGTAAAATCTCCATCGCTTTGATGATGTAAGCTGGTCCTGCTGCATAGCCAATTCGCCAGCCTGTCATGGAGTACGCTTTAGATACGCCATTAAGTACAATGCAACGGTCTTTTAGTGCTGGCGTTGCATTCAGAATGTTGTAAAACTGGTTGCCAGTTAAATTGACATGTTCGTACATATCATCGGTTGCGACTAAAACATGTGGATGTTTAAGTAACACTTCCCCAAGTGCTTGTAGTTCAGCAAGTGTGTAAACAGCACCAGTCGGATTTGACGGTGAGTTGATCATAAACAACTTTGTTTTAGGAGTGATGGCTGCCCCTAATTGTGCAGCTGTTAGCTTGAATCCTTGCTCAATGCCACATTCCAAAATGATTGGGTTAGCTTCAGCTACGAGTGCGATATCCGCGTAAGAGACCCAGTAAGGTGCTGGAATAATCACTTCGTCACCTTTGTTTAATACGGCTAAGCAAAGGTTGAAAATAGTTTGTTTGCCACCAACCCCTACAATCACTTCATTGAGTGCGTAGTCGAAACCATTCTCGTTCTTAAATTTTGCAACAATTGCTTGTTTAAGTCCTGGAATACCAGCAACTGGCGTGTACTTTGTAAAACCAGCATCAATCGCGGCTTTGGCTGCATCTTTAATATGTTGAGGCGTGTCAAAGTCTGGTTCTCCAGCAGCTAAGCCGATAATGTCTCGACCTTCAGCTTTGTATTTGCCTGCTTTAGCAGTAATGGCTAATGTAGGAGACTCTTTGATTGATAAAACGCGTTGAGATAATACGGAGTGTGACAAGGTCTGTTCCTTAAGACAAATTTGTATGTAACCGGTTGAATTGCCGCCATTTTACGCATAAATATGTTTATTAGGAATAGCACTGCATCTAAAAAGTTAAAGAAGGCAGCATGTAATAGTATGCTGCCGTGAGCCGTGATGCTAAGGCTTTGTTAGCATTGAATATTGCAGCCTAGCATTTCACTAAATTCTTTTGCTAGATTTTCATCAATTTTGGCAATCGTTGAGTTGATTTTGCTCATGCTGTCCTGGTCTCCTGCCGACTGTGCAATAGCACCGAGCCTAAACAGTGCATTGGTGTTATTTGCATCAACGGCAACTGATTGTAAGTATGATTTTTTTGCATCGTCTATTTTATTTAACTTTTCTTGGGCCACACCAAGCTCATACCATCCTTCAGTATCTTTAGGGTAGGTTTCTGTCCACTTAGTGGCAACTTGCATTAGTTTTGGCCAGTCTTGGTTAATTTCAGGAATGGCCATCTGCATGAAAAATGGTTTGTTATTATCATCCTCTTCCCAAAATGCTTTGCCTGTAATGGGAAATGTTGTTTCAACAGGTAATTTTTCTAAGTTTGCAAGCCATTCGATAGGAAGTGAGTAAAAGTAGGCCGGTCGACCAGGTGTTTTAAATGTATTAATACCTAAAAGATTGCCTTCAAGATCAAATATGCCGCTACCGCTTGCCCCCATTAAAAACTTAGCGCTACTGCGAATAACCATGCCACCATCAAAATGATAAGTGGTTTTAATCACTCCAGATGAGGTGAGTGGGGCAAGAACGCCGTTAGAATGACCAATAGATAATATCTCCTGACCTCTTTTGATATTTGAGCTGCTACCAATAGGTGCTGGAGTGAATGGAAGTTTTGCTGTGACCAAACACAAGTCATGCCAACGATCTGCCTGAACTGAATCTATTTCGTAAGTGTCTTCGCCACGGGCAACCCAAGGAGACTTGGTGCTGCGGAATATATGACAATTGGTAATCACTTTATTTTCAGCAACAACAACACCAGAGCCGTAAGCGAGACCGCCGCTACTGTTGTATCCACGTATCATTACAACTGATTGTAAAGATTTAAGTACTTTAGCTTGGTCTAAAGCCATAGCTGACTGCACAAGGCTCATCAGGGCTGCTAGCAGAATAAATCTACGCATGAGTGACTCCAAAAATTAATTGTTACTTATTGATAATATGTGCTGAATAAAACCGGCAGTTACTAACCACTTAAGATGATTGATATTTTTGTCATCTGTTGGCCTGATGTTTGTTTAATGACTGTGCATCATTAGCAAAGTTCGAGTCATTATTAAATTTAAGAAATTTCTAGCTGAGATTAGTTGGCAGTTGTTATTGAAATTTCTGTTAAAATTTAAGTGTTTATATCAATACAAAGCATAACGTGTTCGTTACATTTCCTAATAGTAAATATCAACTCCATCAACCTTTTCCTCCTGCCGGTGATCAACCGCAGGCGATTGATAAATTAACGCAAGGCGTTAATGATGGGCTTAAGTTTCAAACACTGCTTGGTGTGACTGGCTCTGGCAAAACTTTTACGATGGCTAACGTGATAGCACGTACTGGCCGTCCTGCGATTGTGATGGCCCCGAATAAAACTTTGGCAGCACAGTTATATAGTGAGTTTCGAGAGTTTTTTCCGAACAATTCAGTGGAGTATTTCGTGAGTTATTACGATTACTATCAGCCTGAGGCTTACGTACCATCGCGTGATTTGTTTATTGAAAAAGATTCCAGCATCAATGAGCATATTGAACAGATGCGGCTTTCAGCCACCAAAGCGTTGCTAGAGCGTGAAGATAGTATTATTGTGGCGACTGTATCAGCCATTTACGGTATTGGTGACCCAACTGACTACCACGGCATGGTGTTGCATGTGCAGCAGGGTGAGAAAATAGCTCAGCGTGACATGATTACACGCTTGGTAGGTATGCAATACGATCGTAATGAGTTTGATTTCTCGCGTGGCACTTTCCGAGTGCGCGGAGATGTTATCGATGTGTTCCCAGCAGAAAATAATGAAACTGCGGTTCGCATCTCTATGTTTGATGATGAAATTGAGTCAATCACCTTATTTGACCCGTTAACAGGCCAGATTTTTAATAAAATCCCTCGTTATACGGTGTACCCTTCAAGCCACTATGTTACGCCTCGCGAAACGACGATTCGTGCGATGGAGAAAATTAAGCACGAGCTTAAAGATCGCGTGAGCTTTTATATTCAGAATAATAAGTTAGTAGAAGCCGCCAGAATTGAACAGCGCACACGGTTTGATCTTGAAATGCTCAATGAAATCGGCTTTTGTAAGGGCATTGAAAATTATTCACGTCATTTATCAGGGCGCAACCCTGGTGATCCGCCACCTACATTGATTGATTATTTGCCAGAAAATGCGTTAATGATTATTGATGAAAGCCATGTGACCGTACCGCAAGTAGGTGGCATGTATAAAGGTGACCGTTCGCGTAAAGAAAACTTGGTGGATTATGGTTGGCGTTTACCATCTGCATTGGATAACAGACCTTTAAAGTTTGAAGAGTTCGAGCACATTATGCGTCAATGTGTATTTGTTTCTGCTACGCCTGCGGACTATGAAAAAAATCACCAGCAACAAGTAGTTGAGATGATTGCACGTCCAACAGGGCTAATTGACCCAGAAATTATCGTTAAACCGGCAGATACGCAAGTGGATGACCTATTAGGTGAGATTAAAAAACGTGTTGAGATTGGTGAGCGCGTTTTAGCAACTACGCTTACTAAGCGTATGGCCGAGGATTTAACTGACTACTTAAGTGAGCATGGCGTTAAAACGCGCTATTTACATAGTGATATTGATACCGTAGAGCGTGTGGAAATTATCCGCGATTTGCGTCTTGGTGAATTTGATGTATTGGTTGGTATTAACTTGTTGCGTGAAGGTTTGGATATTCCTGAAGTATCTTTGGTTGCGGTATTGGATGCCGATAAAGAAGGTTTTCTGCGGTCTGAACGTAGCTTGATTCAAACGGCAGGGCGTGCGGCACGTAATTTAAATGGCCAAGTAATCTTTTATGCCAATAAAATCACGCGCAGCATGAAGCTGGCGATGGATGAGACTGAGCGTAGGCGAGGTGTTCAGCGGGCGTTTAACGAGGCGCATGGGATTGTGCCTAGAGGCGTATCTAAACGTATTAAAGATATTATTGATGGTGTTTATGATAAAGATGAAGCATTGCGCGAGCGTAAAGCTTTGCAGGATCAAGCGAATTACGAATCTTTAAGTGAAAAACAAATCACAAAAGAAATGAAGCGTTTGGAAAAAGCGATGCACGATGCAGCCAAAAATCTAGAGTTTGAAAAAGCGGCAGACTTTAGAGATCAACTCAAAAAGCTCAGGATTAAGTTTTATGGCGCAGAGATGCCGGATCTTGTTTGAAAATTAGACCGTAGTTAGACATTAGATTGAATCTTAAAAAGTATTTGATAGCGTTCAGGTCACAAACCGATTGATTTTATTAAATATAATTTGATTAGTCGTGTGCTTTTGTCTATAATCCTGCGCTTGCTCGGTAGTGATGTCGAGTAGTTTTTGTTTTTTTACCTTGTCACACTGCATAAAGCAGGTGGCTTTTATCCAAAAGGAGTGTCTATGAGACATTATGAAGTAGTATTTATCGTCCATCCGGACCAAAGCGAGCAAGTGCCAGCGATGATTGAGCGTTACCGTGCGCTCATCACCACTAACGGTGGCGCAATTCACCGTTTAGAAGACTGGGGCCGTCGTCAATTGGCTTATCCAATCCAAAAAATTCACAAAGCACACTATGTGTTAATGAACATTGAATGTAACCAAACAGTGTTAGAAGAATTAGAGCATGGCTTTAAATTCAACGACGCAGTATTGCGTCACCTAACAATGGCTACAAAAACTGCTGTTACTGCACCATCACCAATGATGAAAGAAGAGAAATCTAAATCAGTGTTGAGTAAAGATGCAGCACCAGTTGCACCTACAGAGGCAGCTGCTGCTTAATTGAATAAATTGGTGATACAAGCTGAGGTGGTGCAAATTGAACCGCTTCGCTACACACCAGCAGGCATACCGTTGTTAAGTGTTGTATTGCGACATGTTTCAGAGCAAATTGAAGCTGGCATGAAGCGAAAAGTAGAATGTGAAGTTAATGCAGTGGTCTTAGGTGATTTAGCATTAAAAGGTTTAAAGCAGGGCGTTCAAATATTAGCGCAAGGTTTTTTAGCTAAACGCAGTCTTAAAAGCACACAATTGGTTATGCATATTAATGACATAAAAACTATGTGAGCAGTGCTTACATAAATTAAAGAATTTAGGAGTTTAAGATGGCAAGAGATATGTACAAACGCCGCCGTTACTGCCGTTTTTCAGCAGAAGGCATCAAAGAAGTAGATTACAAAGATGTTGATCTTTTAAAAGACTTCATCTCTGAAAATGCAAAAATCATCCCAGCACGTATGACGGGTACTAAAGCTCGTTATCAACGTCAATTAACGTCAGCGGTTAAACGCGCTCGTTTCTTGGCATTGTTACCATACACTGACAAACACCCAGGCTAAGGAGATTTAAGATGCAAGTAATTTTATTAGAAAAAGTAGCTAACCTTGGTGTGTTAGGTGATGTTGTTAAAGTTAAAGACGGTTTCGGTCGTAACTTTTTGATCCCACAAGGCAAAGCTAAACGTGCAACCGAAGCTAACAAAGCTGAATTTGCGGCACGTCGTGCTGAATTAGAAAAGCAACAAGCTGCAATTTTAGCTGCATCACAAGCACGCGGCGAAAAACTAGCTGGTTTTGTTGTGACAATCGCTCAAAAAGCTGGTGTTGATGGTCGTTTGTTCGGTTCTGTAACAAACGGTGACATCGCTGAAGCTTTAGTTGCTCAAGGTCATGAAGTTGCTAAATCATTGGTTCGTTTACCAAACGGCCCGTTGAAAACAATTGGTGACCACGCGGTAACAGTAGCTTTACATCACGACGTTGTTGTAGATATCACTGTAACAGTAGTTGCTGAAGCATAACTAAGCAATTCGTTTCAAATAAAGCCGGCCTAAATGGTCGGCTTTTTGCATTTGGGTGCTAGGTTGTCAATTTTCCTTCAATAAGTAACGCTCAAGCATCAGTGAGCTATGATTCGTTGTTCTTGAATCAATTCATTTATCTCTTGCATCAAAAGCCATTAAGTAGCTGTCATTCCGTAAAAAGTAATAATAAAATTTTGATGATATAAACCCTTAGCGAGTTAATCCTGCACTGATATAATCATGGCTATGGCTGATAATCAATTAGATGCACTTAAAATCCCCCCACACTCTGTAGAAGCAGAGCAATCCGTTATTGGCGGCTTGCTACTTGAAAATGAAGCGCTTGATAAGATTGCTGATATTCTTAGCGGTAAAGATTTTTACCGCTACGACCATAAGCTTATTTTTGAGCATATTTCCAAACTGATTGAGCACAATAAGCCTGCTGATATTGTTACAGTGGCAGAGTCCCTGGAAAATTCCGCTGAACTTTCTGGCGTTGGTGGTATTGCCTACCTAGGATTATTGGCACAAAACACTCCAACTGCGGCTAATATTCGTCGGTATGCAGAGATTGTGCATGAGCGTTATGTGATGCGCCAACTGGTGGCGGTTGGTTCAGGCATTGCTGAAAGTGCATATGCGCCAAATGGCCGCGATGCGCAACAGTTGTTAGATGAGGCTGAAGCCAAGATATTTCAGATTGCTGAAGGTGGTAAGCGTAGCACTGAGGGTTTTATTGATATTAAAGTGCTGTTGCCGCAGGTAGCCGATCGTATCGATCAACTATTCTCACGTGACAATCAATCAGATGTCACTGGTATTCCAACTGGTTTTGCAGACTTAGATTCGATGACCTCAGGCCTTCAAGGCGGTGACTTGGTCATTGTTGCAGGTCGCCCATCTATGGGTAAGACAGCTTTCTCACTGAATATTGCAGAAAACGTGGCGCTTGATACAGGTTTGCCTGTTGCTGTGTTCTCAATGGAGATGGCAGGTACACAGCTTGCAATGCGTATGATTGGTTCTGTAGGTCGATTAGACCAGCATCGTATGCGGACAGGTCGGTTAGAGGATGAGGATTGGGAAAAGCTAACAACAGCGCTAGGTAAGTTAAACGAGGCACCTCTCTTCATTGATGAAGGAGCTGGTTTGAGCAGTTTTGATGTGCGCGCAAGGGCGAGAAGGCTGCATCGTCAGACTGGTAAGCTTGGCTTAATTGTCATCGATTACTTACAGTTAATGACAGCCCCATCAGGTAAACAGGGCGAAAATCGTGCAACAGAAATTTCTGAAATTTCACGGTCATTAAAAGCCTTGGCCAAAGAGCTTGATGTACCAGTGATTGCGCTTTCTCAGTTAAACCGTAGTCTGGAGCAACGACCGGATAAGCGTCCTGTGATGAGTGACCTGCGTGAATCAGGCGCGATTGAACAAGATGCTGACGTCATCTTGTTTATTTACCGTGATGAAGTTTATAACCCGGATTCTCCCGATAAAGGTACTGCTGAAATCATCATCGGTAAACAACGGAACGGTCCAATTGGTAGAGTTAGATTGACGTTCCTTGGTCAACATACACGCTTTGAGAATTTTGCTGGCAGTGGTCACATGGCTGATGAGTACTAGTTATCAGAATACTAGAGTGAAGAAATGCGTCCAATCCTAGCTACGGTTTCTCTTCTTGCATTACGGCATAATATAGCTGCTGTAAGAAAATTCGCACCTCGTTCAAAAGTGATGGCAGTCGTTAAAGCTAATGGCTACGGGCATGGTTTAATCAATGTTGCGCATGGATTAGGCTCTGCTGATGGCTTTGCAGTACTAGGTATTAATGAAGCCATTGATTTGCGTGATGCAGGTTTTCAGCAAACAATTTTATTATTAGAAGGTGTATTTTGTGAGCAAGAGCTCAATATTGCATCTAACTTTGCCCTTAATATTGTTGTTCATTCTTTACAGCAGCTTGTCATGTTGGAGGGTGCAACCTTAGCTAAGCCAATACATATTCACCTTAAAATGAATACAGGTATGAATCGTTTAGGGTTTAAGCCTGACGCTTTTATTTCAGCCTATGAAAGGTTGAAGGCTTGTAAAAATGTTGCTGATATTACGCTCATGACACATTTTGCAACTGCAGATGATGAGCTTGGTATTGAAAAGCCATTGAACATGTTTAAACAAGTCACTCATGAGCTAAATTCACCTATTTCTTTGGCTAACTCTGCCACTATTTTGCGACACTCTAATGCCCATGCAGATTGGGTGCGCCCCGGTATCATGCTTTATGGTGCTACTCCTGTTGGAAATGTTGCAGCTGCAGATTATGACTTAATGCCCGCGATGCAACTCACTTCAGAAATTATTGGCGTACAAGAAATCCAGGCCGGTGAAACAGTGGGTTATGGTAGCCGCTTTACAGCCACCAAAGCAACCCGTGTAGGTATTGTAGCTTGTGGATATGCTGATGGTTACCCGAGACATGCTGGTTTGGTAAGTGGCAATCAGAACGATGGCGCACCAATTGCAGTTGCTGGAAAACTAACCTCCACATTAGGGCGTGTTTCAATGGATATGTTGTTTTGTGATTTAACGAACATACCTGAGGCTAACATAGGCTCAACAGTCGAGCTTTGGGGTAAGCAAGTGTCTGTAGATGCTGTTGCAGCAGCTTCTGATACTGTGGGCTATGAATTACTCTGTGCTGTCGCTCCACGTGTGCCGATGAAGGTAGTTGATTGATGGCTAAAGCTAAAACTATTTACACTTGTACTGAATGTGGCGCAAGTGAGCCTAAGTGGCAGGGGCAGTGCCCAAGTTGCCATGCATGGAATACACTAGTCGAATCTATCGCAGAAACAACTAGCGTTAGTCGCTTCGCACCATTAGCAGAAACAGCTGGTTTACAAAAGCTAGCAGAAGTAGAAGCGGCAGAGGTTCCAAGGCAGCCAACTGGCGTGAGCGAGTTTGATCGTGTGTTAGGCGGTGGTTTAGTAGCTGGCGGGGTTGTGCTAATTGGTGGTGACCCTGGCATTGGTAAGTCTACTTTGTTGCTCCAGACCTTATGCCATATTGGTGGTGCAAGAAAAGCGATTTACGTCAGTGGTGAAGAGTCGCCGCAGCAAATAGCCATGCGCGCGAAGCGTCTTGGTTTAGATGCTAGCCCAATATCACTATTAGCTGAAATTAATCTAGAAAAAATTATCAGCATGCTGCAGAAGCATAAACCTGATATTGCAGTCATCGACTCTATTCAAACGGTTTACTCCGAGGCACTACAATCGGCTCCAGGGTCTGTTGCGCAAGTGCGCGAGTGCTCTGCACAATTGACGCGTTTGGCAAAGCAGGCAGGTATTACAGTGATATTAGTTGGTCACGTAACAAAAGAGGGGGCTTTGGCAGGCCCGCGCGTGTTGGAGCACATTGTCGATACTGTTCTTTACTTTGAAGGCGACCAAAGTTCTAGCTTCCGTTTGATTCGTGCATTTAAAAACCGTTTTGGCGCAGTGAATGAATTGGGTGTATTTGCGATGACTGAAAAGGGTTTGCGCGAAGTCACCAACCCTTCTGCATTATTTTTATCGCACCATAGCGAGCAAGTGGCTGGCTCTTGTATTACGGTCACCATGGAAGGTACGCGTCCTCTACTGATTGAAATTCAAGCATTGGTCGATGAGGCGCATGCGCCTAACCCAAAGCGGCTATGTGTTGGGTTAGAGCAAAACCGTCTTGCGATGTTGTTAGCTGTGTTGCATCGCCACGCAGGGGTAGCTTGTTTTGATCAAGATGTATTTATCAATGCGGTTGGTGGCGTTAAGATTTCAGAACCAGCGGTTGATTTAGCAGTGCTTCTTTCAATCACTTCTTCTTTAAAAAACAAACCATTAGATAATAAACTTATAGTGTTCGGTGAGGTTGGTTTGGCCGGGGAGGTTAGACCTGTACAGCGCGGACAAGAGCGATTAAAAGAAGCCGCAAAGCTTGGTTTTACCAAGGCAATTGTACCTAAAGCGAATGCACCAAAACAACGAATTGATGGAATAGAGGTTGTAGCAGTTGAGCGCTTAGAGCAGGCACTCAACTATGTAAAGAATTATTAACGATTAAAATTATTAATCGTTAGAAATAGCTGTGTTTTATGATGCGTTACTAATAAGGTTAGCACAATAAATGCCACTTCTAACTGCTCCCTCAATCGTTGCTGGATAGCTAGCATAAGTATAGTCTCCAGCTAGATAAAGGTTGCTTTGTGCTGTTCTGTTAGTTGGGCGTGCTAAATCAGGTAAGCATGAGAAAGTAGCACGCTTTTCAGCAATCACTTTATGCCATAAGGGTTTAGGTAGTTGTGGAAAGGCTTGATTTAACTCTTTTGCTACTTTTAATGCAAGATCATCTTGTGTCAGTTTTTGGTGTTTTCCCTCTGCGCTCACAATAACAGCCAGTAGCCCTTTTTCTCCACAAAGCTCGCCTCGGTCAAATACCCACTGACTTATCGTATTGCTTAATCCACACATCACTTGTGGTAGTTTTGTTTCTATTGGGTATTGTAAGTAAATTGTGTAAATAGGCTGATATTGATAATGATCAGTTTTATCTCGACTAGTTTTTAATTTAGGGAGTTGTTCCAATAGCTTATCAGTCCTGGCTGGTGAGGTAGCAACTATCACGTGACTAAAATTAAATGTCCCTTGTCTGGTTTCTAAATTAAACCCATTTTCCACTTCTACTAGCGTGCGTATCCGATGGTTTAACTTTATACTGCCGCCTCTAGCTTGTATGTAATGTGCTAATGGATGCGAGATAATCTTTGACAAATCTAGTTTAGGAATTAAAAAGTCGCTATTTTTTTTGTTTCCACTAAACGAATCTCGTAATACATTTAAAAATATTTTGCTGCTTGCTTTTGCAATAGGAGTATTAAGCGCAGCTAAGCACAGAGGCTCCCATAACATTTGGATTAACTTAGCTGATTGATGATGTAGCTTTAGAAATTTTACTAATGGTTTATCATTGATGATTTCATAGTTAGAAGATTGTAAATGTCTCATGAATGTTAAAGCAGTTATTCGATCTTTAAATGACAAGCCTTTACAAAATATAAAACCCACGAGCATATTGAACGGGGCTGGTAAATAATTGACAGATTTTAATGAAAATATGGATTTAGCACTACTGGACACCATGTTGAGTTGTAACGGTAGCCGCAAAAATGCTTCATTTTCTTTAACACCAGCTTTTTCAAGTAGTGATAAAGTGGCGTGATAAGCACCTAATAAAATATGTTGACCATTATCTAGTAGCTGTAATAAATCTTTATTTTCAACGACTACCGTGCGAGCGCGCCCGCCTAGCTGAGAGCTAGCTTCAAATAATGTGACTGAGTAACCGCGCTCAGTTAAAGTTGCAGCGGCGCTCAACCCAGCACAACCACCACCAATAATTGCAATATTATGTTGATGCGTATTCAAATGTGTTCTCAGGAAATTATAGATACTTAAACCAAGTGCTAAAGGCAATCCATAGCTTACGAAGTGTGCCTAATGATATGCGTGCATTAAGGACTTTTTCTGCACCGTCAGCTTTTATTTCTCGTAGCAATGTTCGATAAATAGCTGTCATGATTAAACCTACGCGTTGACTCTTTTTATCTTCTGCCGGCAGCTCGTTCAGTGCTTTATCGTAATACATCTCAGCGCGTTCAATTTGCGCATCCAGCAGTCTTTTTACCGCGTCAGATTCACGGCTTTTTAAAATATCGTCTTCTGTCACATTAAACTTAGCAAGTTCATCTAATGGAAGGTAAATGCGATTGCGGCGCGCATCTTCCCCAACATCTCTGATGATGTTAGTCAGTTGAAAAGCCATGCCAAGATCATGTGCAAACTTGAGTGTTTTTCTATTCTCAAACCCAAATATCTGAGCTGAGAGAATACCAACTACGCTGGCAACGCGATAACAATATAGCTGTAGTTGCTTGAAGTCTTCATAGCGATTAAAATTTAAATCCATCTCCATGCCATCAATGATTTCATGGAAGTGCTCTTCATCTAATTGAAATTGCTGGATAACTGGCTCAAGTGCCTTTGTCACTGGGTGAATTGGTTTTTTTAGATATAAGTTGCGCACTTCATCTTTCCACCAGGCCAGTTTTACTTGAGCAACTTTTAATTCCGTACATTCATCGACAACATCGTCAACTTCGCGGCAAAAAGCATATAGCGCAGTAATCGCCTCACGTTTCTGTTTTGGTAAAAACATAAAGCTGTAATAAAAACTAGAGCCGCTTTTTGCTGCCTTTTCTTGGCAATATTGCTTAGGTGTCATATGGAGTGGTCGAACTAAATAATGAATGTTTATAGCTTTAGCAGCGCTTTTGAAAAGACGATGGCCCAATCTAAGCAGTTTAGTGTTGGCCTATGGTTAAAAACATCGCCATTCACTGCACTTATCTTATGAATAATTCGCTCCCCACCAGCAATAATCATGCGCATTTCAAAACCAATGCGTCCTTTTAAGATTTTACCCAAAGGCTTGCCCATGTTAAGTAATGCATGGGTGCGACGTAAGTTAAAATGCATAAACTGATGCCAATGATCATCTGTCGCTTGCATTGCATTGACATAAGCCCTGATTGTTTGCTCTGATATACCAAAGGCCATCAGCTCATCTTGGCATAGATAAACTCGTTGTTTACCTTCATTTTTCTTAAAATCAATCGCTATATCTTGCAGAAAGTTAATTAATTGAAGTGCAGAGCATATATGATCTGAATACTGGATGTTTTCAGAAGTTGCTTGCTGGTACAAATGTAATAAAAGTCGACCGATAGGGTTTGCAGAGCGAGTGCAGTAGTCTAGTACATCTTCATAATCAGCATAACGTGTTTTCGTCACGTCCTGGCTAAACGCATCAAGTAAGTCATAAAATGGAGCTATTGGTAGCTTTCTCTCACGTATCATTTTCCCCAAGGTCACAAAAAAAGCTGTTTTTGGTTTTATGTACGCTTGTAACAAGTCAAGCTCATCGCGAAATTCGCTAAGCAAATTTAATCGTTGCTCAATAGTGAGGTCACCTTCATCAGCAAAATCATCGGCCTGTCTGGCAAAGCTATAAATTAAGGCAATAGGTTCGCGTAGGTGGTAGGGCAAAAAAAAGGAGGCTACTGGAAAATTCTCATAATGATGACTGGCTAAGTCTAGGCTTTGTTGAGCCACTGCCATTGATGTATCACCAAACTTTGAGCAATTATTTACCATGGCGTGAGTATGCCACAAAATTAAATCATTTTTGATGGCAAACTTTGCTATTTGTCATCAACATTTGCTTTTTTTAATTGCGTAAATTTTTTCAGAAAACAATTAAAGCTTTGTTAAAATAAAAATGTATTCATAAAGAAAGCAATTATGTTAGCAATTATTGGTGGCACAGGTCTGACGCAACTAGACAACTTAAACATTACTAGACGTTTAATCGTACGAACACCTTATGGTGAGCCATCACAGCCACTGATTTTTGGTGAAATTTCTGGACGAGAAGTTATTTTCTTAGCGCGTCATGGAAATGGACACACAATCCCACCACATGAAGTTAATTACCGTGCCAATATTGCAGCCTTGCATTTGCAAGGTGTGACTGAAATTGCTGCGATTGCGACGGTAGGGGGCATTCATCCCGATTTGTCAGCAGGTAAAATAGTGATTCCTCATCAGATTATTGATTACACCTATGGAAGAAAAACAACTTTTCATGACGGAATTAGTAACCCTGTTAAACATATTGACTTTACAGAGCCATACTGTCCCATGCTGCGTGAAAAGTGGAAGAAAGCTGCTATCGCAGTAGGTGAGGAGTTGATTGATCAAGGTGTATACGCAGCGACACAGGGGCCTAGACTTGAAACCGCCGCAGAGATCAATCGTTTGGAGCGTGATGGAGCTACCGTGGTAGGGATGACAGGGATGCCAGAAGCGGCATTGGCGCGTGAGTTGGGCATCAGCTATGCCACTATTTGTCCTGTAGCCAATTATGCAGCTGGACGAGGCGATAATTTACATGAAATTAAATATGAAGAAGTTATCTCCAACTTAAATCTCACGATGGTGAGAGTACGCAACATCATTGCCGAACTTGTAAAACAAAACGGGCATTAGTCGGCGTAATAGAAATCTGTGTAATGTGTGATTGAAAGACTCGGGTGAAAAATGGCAATTAAAACTGTATTAAGGATGGGAGAGCCATGCTTGTTGATGAAAGCAGCTCCAGTAGCTCAGTTTGATACACCGGAGCTGCATCAGTTGATACAAGACTTAGAGGATACAATGCAGCACATGAATGGTGCTGGTATTGCTGCACCTCAAATCGGTGTTAGCCTTCGCGTGGTGATTTTTGGGCAAAAAGAACCAATAGCAATCAATCCTCGATATCCCGATGCCGATACAGTACCTTACACGGTACTAATTAATCCGGAATTAAGATTTATTGGCGATAAAGTTGAAAATGATTGGGAAGGGTGCTTGTCAGTTCCTGGAATGCGAGGTATAGTGCCGCGTCATCTGAAACTGCATTACGCAGGATATGATCAATACGGAAATAAAGTCGATAGGTTAGTGAGCGGCTTTCACGCACGTGTCGTTCAGCATGAGTGTGACCATTTAGATGGTGTTTTATATCCAATGAGGATAAGTAATTTAAAAGATTTTGGATATTCTGATGTTTTTTTTCCAAATCAGGATTTTCAAGATGACTAATTTGTTGTTATAATGCTGACCTCGTAACGCAAGTAACGATTTAGATGGAAGAGTGGCAGAGCGGTTTAATGCTACAGTCTTGAAAACTGTCGTGGGTTCACGCCCACCGTGAGTTCGAATCTCACCTCTTCCGCCAAGAATTTTAAGCCGCTTAACTTTACAATTAAGCGGCTTTGTTTTTTAACGTTAGTATCATCAAACATTATCCTAGGAATCAACATGACTCAAATCATCGTAGAACACAATCCATCAGAAGAGAAATTAAAACAATTAGGCGTATCAAGCTGGTCTATCTGGGAAAAAGAAGTTTCTAAATTCCCATTAGATTTTGGTATGACTGAAAGTGCTTACTTGTTAGAAGGCGAAATTCACGTTACACCACAAGGTGGCGAAAAAGTAGTAATTAAAGCAGGTGATTTTGTTGTGTTCCCAAAAGGTATGAAATCAATGTGGGAAGTGGTTCAACCATTACGTAAACACTACAAACATAGCTAATCAAAACTTAGTCAATATATAGTTGCTAGATTACTATATTAAGTTTTAAAATCAAAGCCTTGATAATTCAAGGCTTTTTTATTGGCTGTTGCTTATCATTTGATTCAATATCAGCACGATAATGGAGGATGTCATGAGTAAAATTACCGTAGAAAAACCAAGTCCTGAAAAGCTCGCTTCTTTAGGTGTGAAAAGTTGGCCTACTTGGGCTAAAGAGGTATCTCAATTTCCTTGGCGTTTTAGCACGCAGGAAATTGCCTATATTTTAGAAGGTGAGGTGACGGTTCAACCATCGGAAGGTGATCCAGTAAGTTTTACTGTAGGTGATCTGGTAACATTTCCTGCTGGATTATCATGCGTTTGGCATGTTAAAAAACCACTTAAAAAACATTATCAGCTTGGATAAGCCGCTTGCTCATGCTTAGTGGTTGATTTAAAGCTCATCGAGCAAAGCCATCTGCAATGAATTAACATGATTAAAATCTAAGCATTCACCATTTTTAGCTGAAATTAAGAAAGTATCCTCGGCTCGATTGCCTAAAGTGTTTATTTTTGCGTTATGAAGCTTAATGTTGTGTTTCAGAAACTGCTGGGCTAGTGTGGCCAGTAGTCCAGGCCTGTCATTGGCAACAATATCGAGCTTATGGTTGCTGTTTTCAGCTTCTTTGGTGATTGTGATTTGTGCTTGAATCGGCATGTGCTTAACCTGGCGACTAACGCGGCCCTTGAGCGGAGACTCCAGTTGATATTGATCATCTAGTTGATTGGCAAGCTCCAACTCAATAAACTTCAATAATCCACTATAGCTCACAGACTTGCCCGACTGGTCTAATACAATAAAGCTATTTAATGCGTAATCATGTTTGGTTGTGAAGATTTTTGCTTCAACTATGCCATAGCCCATGCGGTCGAAAAAGTTGCATATTCTAGCAAATAAGTCATTCTTGTCCTGAATGTAAATCATCACTTGAATGCCGTCCCCATATGGGCTAAGCCTTGCACGTACGATAGGATTTTCACTGTATAAATGAGGTGTTAATAAACGGCTGTGCCAAGCTATTTCATCGCTCTCATGACGAACAAAATAGTGCTCCCCGAACTGTTCCCAAAGTTGCTCGTAAGTGTGATTACTTAAACCAAATCGACTCAGCTTTTCGGATGCTTCTTTAATTCGTCGTTGTATCGTTTGTTTTGCATGGAATGTAGGATGGGATAATGCGCGACTGGTGGCGGAATACAGGTTTTCTAATAACCTAGCTTTCCAAGCGTTCCACACGACTGGGCTTGTGCCGCGAATATCTGCAACAGTTAGCAAGTATAGTGCGTTTAATCTACGTTTGTTTTCAACAAAATCAGCAAATGACTCAATGACACTTGGATCTGATAGATCAGTCTTTTGTGCAATTGATGACATTTTCAGATGCGCCTCAACTAACCAAGAAACTAAGGCACAATCGGCTTTAGGTAAGTGATGTAATTTGCAAAAATTGAATGCATCTATAGTACCTAATGCAGAATGATCTCCGCCACGGCCCTTAGCGATGTCGTGAAATAATGCAGCTAAGTATAGCAAGTGTGGCGAGTCAAACTCTGCAAAAATTTGGCTACAAAGGGGAAACTCGTGTTTAAGTTCAGGCTTTGCAAATCGACGTAAGTTGGCCAAAACATTAAGAATGTGCTCATCTACGGTATAAACGTGAAATAAATCATGTTGCATTTGACCAACAATTTTCCCAAAAGCAGGGATGTAGCTACCTAATATACCGTATCGATTCATTGCGCGTAGCGCACGGTTGACACCACTAGGCTGTGACAATATCTCTATGAACGTTTTCTTGTTTAAAGCATTTTGTCTGAAGTCTTTATTGACCAATGGTTTAACGCGTTGTAGGGTGCGTAACAATGTTGCACTCATCCCAGATAGCTCTGGGTGCTGCTGCAGCAATAAAAAGGCTTCAAAAATTGCAGAGGGGTCTTGTTGCAACATATTCGCCGACTTTGCTTCAAGTAAATCATTACGTGCTTCAAATTTATCATTGATCTTACGCACTGTCGGCGGTGAAGCAACAATAATCTCTTCAAGCAATTTCAGTACAATCTCATTCATGAGTTCAATAAACTTAACGCTTCTGTAATAGCTTTGCATGAGCTGTTCACTTGCTCGCCGGCGCTGAGTGTTTGTATAGCCTATGGTAGCTGCAAGATCGTTCTGAAAATCAAACAGTAACCGATCTTCGCGACGGCTACTTAAAAAGTGTAGATGACTGCGTAATAGCTGTAGTTTTTTCTCATGATGGCGAATGCGTCTTGCTTCTGTCACGGAGATGATTTGATCTTTTGCAAGCGACAGCCAAGGATTGCTGGGCGCTGCATACTGGTGATTCTTGACTTGTAAGCTGCGTGTTATCCAAATAATCATATGCAAATCACGTAGACCGCCTGGACTTTCTTTGATATTTGGTTCTAAGTTATAAGCAGTGTCGTTGAATTTTGCGTGACGTAACTCTTGTTCTTTTAACTTGGCTTTTAGGAAGTCAATCGGGCTGATATTTTTCGCAATATTAAACAAGAAGTTTTGATACATCGTATTGTTGCCAGACAATAAGCGAGATTCAAGCACATTTGTTTGTACCGTAATATCTTTTTGAGCTTCGCTAATACACTCTTCAAGATTTCTGACGCTATGTCCAATGTTTAGTCCAAGATCCCACATGAGGCCGATGAGGTACTCAATACTTTTGTTTAATTGGCTGTTCTCTTGAGACTCTGTCGGTATTAAAACCAGTAGGTCAATGTCAGAGTAAGGGAAGAGCTCACCACGACCATACCCACCAACCGCAATAAGGCAACAGGCTGGTTCAATGTGCAAGTCTGACCACAGTTCTATGAGCAGATGGTCAATAAATTTACAGTGCTGTTTAAATAGACGAGTGGTGTTAGGGTGTTGTGCGAACTCTTCTTTTAATGCCAAGAATTGCTTTTTTAAAGAGGTACGTAAAAAAGCAATTCTATCTTTTGAAATTTCGATGGGTTCTAAAAGGTTATCTACTTGCATGATGCACCATCGTTAATTTAGAAGTTAGGCATTAAAAGCTTTATGAGTTGGTAATGAATGCTGGAGGAGGAGGTGAGCCCGCCGATAACGTCATCACTTCATAGCCTGTATCCGTTACTAAAATAGTGTGCTCCCATTGAGCTGATAAACTACGATCTTTAGTGACGATAGTCCAGCCGTCAGGCATTTGTTTGATATCGCGTTTTCCTGCATTAATCATAGGCTCAATCGTAAACATCATACCCGCTTGCAGCTTAAGTCCTGCACCAGGTCTTCCATAATGAAGTACTTGAGGTTCTTCATGAAACACTTTGCCGATACCGTGACCGCAAAATTCACGTACTACACTGTAACCACTTTTTTCAGCAAATGTTTGTATAGCAAACCCGATGTCACCTAAAGTCGCGCCTGGTTTAACTTTATCAATGCCTAACCACATTGCTTGATAGGTGATTTCACATAAGCGCTTTGCCTGTATTGAGGTTTCACCCACGTAAAACATGCGGCTAGTGTCACCGTGGTAGCCGTCTTTAATCACGGTAATGTCAATATTGACGATGTCGCCATTTTTTAGTGCTTTGTCACTAGGAACACCATGACAAATTTGCTGGTTAATGGAGGTACAAATAGACTTCGGGTAAGGTTTATGGCCGTCCGGCGCATAATTTAACGGTGCCGGAATCGCTTTTTGTATGTCTACAATATAGTCATGGCAAAGTTTATCAAGTGCATCTGTGGTAATGCCATGCACGACGTGAGGTGTAATGAAGTCCAGCACTTCTGAGGCTAGCTTGCCTGCGATGCGCATCTTTTCGATATCTTGTTGATTCTTAATTGAGATTGCCATGAGTTTTATTGAAAATTACTAATATGTCATTTTATCATAGCATATCGAATCTTAACTGTTGCGCTTGCAGCAATTTGAAAGAGATTGTTTGATCTTTTGTGGCGGCTGGCATAACAATAAGACGATGTTACTTATATTTTATAAATATTGATTCAGATTAAAAATGTAAGATGTAATATAGCTCAGTAAAAAGGAGGTTGGTACATGGCAGCGATACCTGTAGATTTAGCGGCAAGAGACTTAAGTGCATGGGTGAATTTTTTGAGGACTGCGGAGATACCAGTGCTTAAACAAACCGCTCGAGAAATTGGTCGCTTACAAGAGGATGAGGATAACCTTAGTGCACGTACTATAACAAATGTAGTCCTTAACGACCCAATGATGGTTTTTAAAGTGTTGAGCTACGCACAAAAGCATAAGTCGCGCAGCCAGTTACAAGATCTTGCGCAAGTGGAGCAAGCTATCATGATGATGGGCACTGGTACCTTTTTTAGAAACATTCCACCAGTGCCGCTAGTGGAAGATGCACTTAAGGCTAATTTAACTGCGTTAATGCAGCTGCTTAAATTGATTAAACGAGCACACAGAGCTGCAAACTTTGCCGTTGAATGGGCTGCACATCTAAACGATTTACATGCAGAAGAGGTGCTTATTGCCGCATTGTTACATGACTTGTCCGAAATGCTGATGTGGTGTTATGTGCCTGAAAAGATGAATCTGATTCATGCCATGCAAGTTGCAGATAAGGCGCTGCGTAGCAAGGCTGTTCAGCAAGAAGTGTTGGGGTTTGTATTGCATGATTTGCAAGTCCAGTTAGTTGAAGTTTTTCAGTTGCCGCCATTACTCGGTAAGCTTATGCAAGATGGCGCTTCAGATGAACAGCGGGTTAAGAACGTTACACTTGCCGTGAATCTGGCAAGGCATTCAGCTAATGGTTGGAATGATGCAGCGTTACCAGACGATTATCGTGATATAGCAGAGTTGCTTCGCATTGATGTGGATAAAGTAATGCGTGTGGTTGGTGTGCCTGATGCACAATAAACCCTAAATAATGTTCAATAAACCCTAGCGTGCTCAACTGCTTGGTGTTATTATCTCGCCTTTGCAATTTATGCAAAACATTTCCTATTGATTTAGTAAGTGACTAATTTACATACAGCCCACTCTAGGGTGCTCAGATTTAATCTGAGTGTTTCTGGTGCTGTGTGAATTGATAACCCTTTAGAAGAGAGATTTAACATGTCTGTTACCATGCGTCAAATGCTGGAAGCTGGAGTTCACTTCGGCCATCAAACTCGTTACTGGAACCCAAAAATGGCACCGTTCATTTTCGGTGACCGCAACAAAATTCATATCGTAAACCTTGAAAAAACATTACCAATGTTTGAAGATGCGCTAAAGCACGTGCGTACATTGGCTGCAAACAAGGGTCGTATTCTATTTGTGGGTACTAAACGCCAAGCACGCGACATTGTAAAAGAGGAAGCAACTCGTGCAGGTTGTGCTTACGTAAATCACCGTTGGTTAGGCGGTATGCTGACTAACTTTAAAACGGTTAAGCAATCTATCAAGCGCTTGCAAGACTTTGAAACAATGTTGCAAGATGGCAGCCTTGAAAAATTCGGTAAAAAAGAAGCTTTGGGCTACAAGCGTGAAGTTGAAAAACTTGAGCGTTCAATCGGTGGCATTAAGGAAATGGGCGGCTTGCCAGATGCAATTTTCATTATCGACGTTGGTCATGAAAGTGGTGCGATTACTGAGGCTGCTAAGTTAGGCATTCCAGTGATTGGTGTTGTAGATACAAACAACTCACCTGATGGCGTTGCTTATGTAATTCCAGGTAACGATGACTCTAGCCGTGCAATTCGTTTGTATGCACGTGGTATCGCTGATGCGGTATTGGAAGGTCGTAGCTCAGTAATTACTGAAATTGTTAAATCAGCTACTGAAGAAGTTGCTGAAACAGCTGCAGAATAATTAATTCTGTTTGAAAAAGGGGCTTTTAGCCCCTTTTTAATTTAATAATTTAAATATTAAAAATACAATTATATCAAACTGTTAAATTGCATTTTTAATGCAATTTATGAATATTAAGGAGCTTAAAATGGCTGAAATTACCGCAGGTATGGTAAAAGAATTACGTGAGCGCACAGATGCGCCGATGATGGACTGTAAAAAAGCATTAACTGAAGCTGAAGGCGATATGACACGTGCAGAAGAGATCTTGCGCGTACGTTTTGGTAACAAAGCAAGTAAAGCTGCTGGCCGTGTTGCTGCTGAAGGTACAGTTGGTATTAGCATTAGTGCTGATGGCAAAACAGGTGCGATGGTTGAAGTTAACTCTGAAACAGACTTCTGTGCTAAAAATGAAGACTTCTTGAAGTTTGTAAACGAGTTAGCTAGTGTTGTTGCTGCTAGCAATGCAGGCGATATCGCTGAAGTTGGTGCATTAGCAATGGCTGGTTCAACTGTTGAAGAAACACGTGCGCAATTGGTAGGTAAAATTGGTGAAAATATCACGCCGCGTCGCTTTGTTCGTCCAACAGTGCAAGGTAAGCTGACTAGTTACGTACATGGCAGCCGTATCGGTGTTTTAGTGGATATCGTTGGTGGTGATGATGCTTTGGCTAAAGACGTAGCAATGCATATTGCTGCAGCAAAGCCTAAATCATTAGATGCATCTGGTATTGATGCGAGTCTAATCGAAGCAGAGCGTCGTGTAGCAATTGAAAAAGCTAAAGAAGCTGGTAAGCCTGAAGCAATGTTGGAAAAAATTGCAGATGGTACAGTGCAAAAATTCTTAAAAGAAGTGACTTTATTAAGCCAAGTTTTTGTTAAAGATGACAAAATGACGATTGAGCAATTGCTTAAATCAAAAGGTGCAACAATCGCTTCATTTACAATGTACACAGTTGGTGAAGGTATTGAGAAAGCAGTTGTTGACTACGCAGCAGAGGTTGCAGCAGCAGCTAAAGTGTAATTAACGATAAGGTTAAATACCTTACAAAATTAAAATGGATTAAGCGAATAGCTTAGTCCATTTTTTTTAGTAAAAATAAGCATCCAATTTGTGTCACTAGGGCTTAATTTTATGCCTAAGTGCGTTATTTTATGCTTAAATAAGCAAACTTAAAATTTGAGGAGTCCTCGTGTCTGTACCAGCTTACAAGCGCATTTTACTTAAACTTTCAGGTGAGGCATTAATGGGCGATGATGCTTATGGCATCAATCGTGCAACGATCACCAGAATTGTGAATGAAGTTAAAGAAGTAGTAGATTTAGGCGTGCAAGTTGCAGTGGTCATTGGTGGGGGAAACATCTTCCGCGGTGTAGCACCGGCAGCAGAGGGCATGGATAGGGCAACTGCCGACTACATGGGTATGTTAGCAACCGTAATGAATGCAATGGCATTGCAAGATGCCATGAAAAATATTGGTTTAAATGCTCGTGTACAATCTGCATTAAGTATTGAGCAGGTTGCTGAGCCTTACATTCGTGGCAAGGCTATTCGCTATTTGGAAGAAGGGCGCGTAGTAATCTTTGGCGCAGGAACAGGTAATCCGTTCTTTACAACAGATACGGCTGCAGCTTTAAGAGGCATGGAAATTAATGCAGAAATTGTAATCAAGGCTACAAAGGTTGATGGTGTATATACTGATGATCCTAAAACTAATCCAGAAGCAATGCGTTATAAAACGATTAGTTTTGATGAGGCAATTTCAAAAAATTTAAAAGTGATGGATGCGACTGCGTTGACGTTGTGTCGCGATCAAAAGCTGCCAATCTCTGTGTTCAGTATATTTAAGCAAGGCGCCTTGAAAAAAGTAGTAATGGGTGAGGATGAAGGAACAATGGTCTTACCATAGGCTTTGTTACATATAATTAGTACCAAATGTATGCTTTTGACAGCTTTGTCATGAAATTGATGTTAGTAAATTATTAGGGTGAAGTTGAAGTAAGGTTAATATATAAATCAGCTTTATTGTATGAAGGCTGTGTTGGAGAAATAAATGCTAGAAGATGTTAAAAAAAATGCTGAATTAAAAATGCAAAAATCATTAGAGTCTCTAAAAAATGATTTAGCTAAAGTTCGTACAGGTCGTGCTCATGTGGGCTTATTAGACCATGTCATGGTGGAGTATTACGGCTCAATGGTTGCTGTTAACCAAGTGGCAAACGTAAACCTGGGTGACTCACGTACTATTAATGTACAACCATATGAAAAAAATATGATTGCTAAAGTAGAAAAAGCAATTCGTGATAGTGATCTAGGTTTGAATCCAGCCACTAATGGTGATTTGATTCGCGTACCGATGCCGATGCTAACAGAAGAGCGTCGTCGTGATTTAACGAAAATCGTTCGTACAGAGGGAGAGGGCGCTAAAGTGGCTATTCGCAATGTTCGTCGTGACGCGAATGATGCGCTTAAGAAGTTGGTTAAAGATAAAGCAATTTCTGAGGATGACGAGCGTCGCGCGCAAGATGAGGTTCAAAAAGCAACAGATAAAGCGGTCGCTGAAGTAGATAAAATGTTGCAAGTTAAAGAAACTGATTTAATGGCAGTTTAATGCTGTAAATGGTTAAGATAATGGCACATTTTCATTGTAATCTTTTTGTACGTTTAGCCTTGGGTCGCTAAGTGGCTTTGTTCTCAAGTGCAACACAAGGTGTGCCTCCGGTTGCTGAGGTACCCAAACATGTAGCCGTTATTATGGATGGTAATGGGCGCTGGGCAAGAAAACGCTTTTTACCTCGCATTGCTGGACATAAACGTGGCGTAGAAACTGTGCGCGATTTAGTGAAAAAGTGTATAGAAATTAAAGTGGAGTACCTCACTTTATTTGCCTTCAGCAGTGAGAACTGGCGGCGCCCCCCAGAAGAGGTTTCTTTCTTGATGGGCCTTTTTATGGAGGCGCTTAAACGTGAAGTCAGTAAGCTACACCAGAATAATATTAAGTTGATAATGATTGGTGATCGAAGTCGATTTGATGCTGGATTAATTGAAAAAATTGAATCATCTGAGCAGTTGACAGCCAATAATACTGGCTTGGTGTTAACGATAGCAGCTAATTACGGCGGGCGTTGGGATGTGCTTCAGGCAGTTAATAAGCTATATAGGGCAGAACCGGCTCTAGCTGGGAGCTATAACGAAGATCATCTTACACCTTATTTATCGATGAGTTATGCACCAGAACCTGATTTATTTATTCGTACAGGTGGAGAAAAGCGAATTAGTAATTTTCTTTTATGGCAACTGGCGTATACAGAGCTTTACTTTACCGATACGTTATGGCCAGACTTCAATGAGGCTGCTTTTAATTCAGCTATCCAATCTTATCAACAACGTGAGCGTCGCTTTGGACGCACTAGCGAGCAACTTTCAGAGCTTCCTCGTTAAAAGTTCTCCGAACTCCAATTAATAAAATGATATAAAAATGCTAAAAACTCGTGTGATTACCGCAATTTTGTTGGTTACAGGTCTATTGGTGACTGTATTTTTAGCATCCAAGCAGGTGTGGGCATTACTTACACTGGCTATTTCATTGCTTGCTGTTTCTGAATGGGCTAATTTAATCAGGCTTAGTCGTGTTCAGTCTTTTGGCTATATTGCGCTGGCTATCTTGGTTGGTGTTTTACTGATGCTACCGTTTCCCATATTAATAACATATCAGAATCTTGCTGTTTTAGTTTTGCTGATGCTTTCTGCGCTATTTTGGATATTTGTAGCACCCATATGGTTACATCAGCGGAAATCTTGTCAAAACACTTTCATGATGAGTCTTGTGGGTATTCTGCTGATTACAGCTACTTGGCTTGCATTGGTTGGTCTACGCGAAATTAATCCGTGGTTGTTACTTGCTGTGCTGGGTACAGTTAGTTTGGCTGACAGTGCTGCATATTTTGCAGGAAAGCGTTTTGGTCGTAATAAGCTGGCACCCAATATTAGCCCAGGCAAAACATGGGAGGGAGTGTTAGGCGCCCTAATTGCAGTCACTGTTTATGGAGGGTTTCTTTGTTTTTATCAACAACTGAATCTTTGGTTAATACCAGCATTGTGGTTGGTTGTTGGATTTAGCATCATGGGCGACTTGCTAGAGTCTTTAATGAAGCGCCAAGCTGGCCTAAAAGACAGTGGACAGTTGTTGCCCGGGCATGGTGGTGTTTTAGATAGAATTGATGGTTTCGTTCCAACATTGCCTATGGTTCTGCTATTTATTTATGGTTTACAATTTTCGGGATTAAATGTGCATGGTTAATGCATCCGCAGTTGATGGTAAGGGTGAAGACACTCAAGATGTGATACAGCAAGTAACTATACTAGGTGCAACTGGCACAATAGGCACACAAACTTTAGATGTGATTAGCCAGCATCGAGAGCGATTTAAGGTGTTTGCTTTAACAGCCAGTACAAATGTGAATGGCTTGTTTGAACTGTGCCTCATACATAAGCCTCGCTATGCCGTAATGCTGTCATCTGAAGCTGCTTCGGCGTTATCTAGCCAGTTAAAACAGGCTGGTTTAGCCACGGAAGTCCTTCAAGGAGAAGATGCACTCAGCGATGTTGCTTCGCATCAGGATGTTGATGTGGTTATGGCAGCCATTGTGGGTGCTGCAGGTTTACATCCAGCAATGGCAGCTGCGCGAGCGGGTAAACGTATTTTATTGGCAAACAAAGAAACGTTAGTGTTGGCTGGCAATTTATTCATGCAAGCAGTGATTGATGGTGGTGCGACTCTGTTGCCTATTGATAGTGAGCATAATGCAATATTTCAAGTGATGCCTCACCAACGCACGCGAATTTTAGCTGATATGGGAGTAAAGCGTATTTTACTCACAGCATCTGGTGGCCCATTTCGTAACGCAAGTATTGAGCAATTACATAACGTCACACGTGCCCAAGCGTTAAATCATCCAAATTGGGTGATGGGTCCAAAGATTACGATTGATTCTGCCACAATGATGAACAAGGGCTTAGAGGTGATTGAAGCCCATTGGTTATTTAACGCAAGTTCTGCCCAAATTGAGGTAGTTGTACATCCTCAAAGTGTCATACACTCGATGGTGGAATATAACGACGGAAGTGTACTCGCGCAGTTAGGTAATCCAGATATGCGTACACCAATTGCCTATGGGTTAGGCTACCCTCAAAGATTAACAAGCGGTGTAAGCAGTTTAGATTTGTTAAAAATAGGGCGCTTAGATTTTTGTGCGCCAGATCGTAAGATGTTTCCTTGTTTGCGTCTTGCATATGAAGCATTAGATGCAGGTGGAACAGCACCAGCTATTTTAAATGCCGCCAATGAAGTTGCTGTCGAGGCTTTCCTCGCTAATCAAATTGGATTTATGGATATTCCTGCTTTAATTGAATCCGTTTTAACGGCATCAAGTATTGAGGCTGTGACATCGATACCACAGTTGGTCGATGTCGACACGAGAGCAAGATTGTCTGCAAAGTCATGGCTCAAGTCTCTATCTATGGTGAATGAATGATATGACACTTTTTTTGACAACCATACACACACTTCCATGTTAACAGCGTTCGCTTTCATACTGACCCTTGGTATCGTCGTGACTGTTCATGAGTATGGACATTTCCAAGTCGCAAGGTGGTGCGGTGTAAAAGTACTTAAATTCTCCATCGGCTTTGGACAGCCGCTTTGGCGTAAGAAGTTTGGTAAAGATCAAACCGAGTATGTGATTGCTGCAATTCCACTAGGTGGGTATGTAAAAATGCTGGGAGAAGACACCTCTTCTGACGAGCCTGATTTGAGTGATGAAGACATGTCACGTGCTCTGAACAGGCAAAGTGTAGGAAAGCGGATTGCCATCGTGTTAGCAGGTCCACTTGCAAACCTTCTGCTTGCGATTTTTCTGTACTGGATTTTATTCATGACTGGTGTTGTGGGTATCAAGCCAATTGTAGGTAAGTTTGTTGAGAATAGCCCAGTTGCTATGTTGAATATCACTTCAGGTGAGATCATCCAAGAGGTTGGTAATCAAAGCGTCAGTAGTTGGCAAGATGTTCGTTGGGTGTTGTTGAAAGAAACGTTAAAAAAATCAGATGTTGCAATACAAACCGTGACTCCTCAGCTTGAGATTAAGTCTTATCAACTAAATGTAACCAAAGTTGACTTTGATGACGAGAAACTGGATATTTTAGAAAAAATCGGCTTTATTATTGATATGCCTAAAATTGCGCCTAAAATTGGCGAGGTAATTAAAGGTAGTCCTGCAGAGCAGGCTGGTTTAAAAGCAAATGATATCGTGCTCGAGCTCAATCAAACCAAAGTAAGTGATTGGGATGCATTCGTAAAAGAAATCAAATCCCACCCTGAAGTAGCAGTGACATTGTTAGTTAAACGAGGCACTCAGTTAGTTAATCTGAGCATTACGCCAGAAGCTATTGTTGAGAAAGATAAGAAAATAGGTCGTATTGGTGCTGGATTTAGTATGCAGCAAAGTGAGTTAGACAAGTTTTTTACTACAACACACTATTCTGTTGCGGGCGCATTTTTAAAAGCAGTAGGAAAGACTTGGGATACTGCAACGTTTAGTTTAAAAATGCTGGGAAATATGGTGCTGGGTAATGTTTCATGGAAAGGTATGAGTGGGCCTGTTACTATCGCTAACTATGCTGGACAAAGCGCTAATATGGGTTTAAAAGTCTTTATTGGATTTCTGGCGCTAATCAGTATTAGTATCGGTGTGCTGAATCTCTTACCAATTCCCGTATTAGATGGCGGGCATTTGATGTATTATATGTTTGAATTTTTTACAGGCCGTCCTGTATCGGAAGCGGCAATGAATGTAGGGCAAAGAATAGGCGTTTTTTTACTTGCATGTATGATGGTTTTAGCGCTTTATAATGACATAAACAGATTGATAACAGGCTGATTGAATGGCAATTCAAAATTTGAAACACCCAAAACAAAAACTTAAGTCCATGTTGTTACTTGTATCTAGCTTATATGCTGGATCAGTGATGGCACTTGAACCATTTCAAGTGAAAGACATTCGTGTAGAAGGTATTCAGAGAACTGAAGCAGGCACAGTTTTTAGCCACCTACCTGTTAAAGTTGGTGAGATCATGGATGATGATCTTGCTTCGCAAGCCATTAAGTCTTTATACAATACCGGCTTCTTCAAGGATGTGCGAATTGAAGCTGAAAATGATGTGCTGATCGTTACTGTGCAGGAGCGCGCTGCGATTGCGCAAATTGACTTCAGTGGTAACAAATCATTCCCTACTGATAAAATGAAAGAGGGTTTGAAGCAGGTTGGTATCTCAGAAAGTCAAATTTTCGATAAATCACAGTTAGATCGTGCAGAGCAAGAAATCAAACGTCAATATCTGTCACAAGGCAAATACGGTGCTTCTGTGAAAACAGTTGTCACGCCGCTTGAGCGTAATCGTGTTGCAGTCAGGTTTGATATCGAAGAGGGTGCTGTCTCAAAGATTCGTGATATTAATATCGTTGGTAATAAAGCGTATTCAATAGAGGATCTTCGTGCACAATTTCTACTGACTACGCCTAACTGGATGAGTTGGTGGAACAAAGATGACCAATATTCAAAGCAAAAATTAAATGCAGATATAGAAACCTTACGTTCTTTTTACATGAACAAAGGATACCTTGAATTTAATGTTGACTCGACGCAAGTATCAATTACGCCAGATAAAAAAGATATCTACATTACAATTAACATTACTGAAGGTGAGAAGTACACCATTTCAGAGGTGAAATTAGCAGGTGAGACTTTGGTGCCCGAAGATGAATTGCGCCAATTGATACAGGTGCAAGCTGGTGACACTTTCAGCCGTGAAAAAGTAACTCAAACAAGCAAAGCGATTAGTGACCGATTGAGTAACGATGGTTATGCATTCTCTAATGTCAATCCAGTCCCAGAAATTAATAAAGAGAAACATACTGCAGCTTTTATTTTTTTTGTAGACCCAGGTAAGCGCGTCTATGTACGACGTATTAATGTCGTCGGTAATACACGTACCCGTGATGAAGTAATTCGCCGTGAAGTACGTCAATTAGAGTCTGCTTGGTATGCCTCTAATAAAATCGACCGTTCAAAAGAACGTATTGTGCGTACTGACTTTTTCTCAGATGTGAATGTGGAAACGCCAGCAGTACCGGGCACTGCAGATCAGGTTGATTTGAATATCAGTGTGACAGAAAAATCGACAGGTAGTGTGCAGTTTGGTGCGGGCTTATCTAGTAATGAGGGGGTTGTTTTCGGTATCACCGTGAACCAAAATAACTTTTTGGGAACGGGTAATCGTGTCAGTGCGCAAGTGAACACTGGTAAAGTAAATACAACTTATTCACTTTCTTATACTGATCCATATTTCACTCCAGATGGTGTTAGTCGTGGGATTGATGTGTATCGCCGTGATGTTAATACAAGCTCTCTTAATATTGGTACTTACAACACATCATCTTATGGTGGTGGCGTAAGGTTCGGTATTCCTTTAAACGAAAGAGACGGCCTCAATTTTGGCCTTTCAGCTGACTTTACCTCTGTTGATTTGACTGATGAGAGTCCGCAGCAATATAAAGACTTTTGTGAAAAAGCAAGTGGTTGTACTAGTAACTCTCTAGTAACTACGGCTGGATGGACGCATGACTCACGTGACAGTATTATGTTTACGACTAAAGGTGTCTTGCAAAGATTATCAGGTGAGCTTGCGCTTCCAGTGCTTGATTTAGAGTACTATAAAATAGACTATAAGCACGCATGGTTTAAAGAGTTGTTCACAGGTTACACCTTAATGTTAAATGGTGAAATTGGTTATGCTGATTCTTACGGCGACCGTAAATACCCATTCTTTAAAAACTTTTATATGGGTGGTGTGAATACAGTAAGAGGCTATGATAATGGTTCTTTAGGGCCTAGAAGTATTGATGCTGTGACTGGTAATGATTTTGCATTAGGAGGTACTAAGCGCCTGCTGGGTAATGCAGAGTTGTATATTCCAATTCCTGGATTGAAAGAGTCTAAACAATTTAGACTAAGTGCATTTCTTGATGCAGGTAATGTGTTTGGAACAGATGCTTCTTACGACTTTGGTGAATTGCGTTACTCAACAGGTGTTGGTTTGAGCTGGATATCACCGTTTGGCCCTTTAAAGTTAGTCTTTGCTAAACCATTAAATAGCAAGACTGGTGATGATACACAAGCGATTCAGTTTCAGTTAGGTCAACAGTTCTAAAAAGTCCTTTATCAGACAATCCTCTCGAAATATAGTGCTGGTCACTTATTTGATTGGGTGTCTTATGGCATAATGATGCAAATATTCGCTGTACAGGGTTAGGAGAAATTAAGTGAGTCATTTTTTAAAAAGTATATTAGTTGCAAGTTTGATGACATTTGCAATGAGCGCTCAATCAGCAGACTTGAAAGTTGGTTACGTACAAGTAGATAAAATTTTACAAGATGCACCACAAACTGCTGAGAGTGGTAAAAAATTAGAAAAAGAATTTAGCCCACGCTCACAAGAGCTTGATCGTATGGCTAAACAAATTAAAGATTTGGAAACAATCTTAGATAAAGAAGGACTTACACTTTCAGAGTCTGAGCGTCGCACAAAAGAACGTGATGCGCAAAATATTAAGATTGAGTTTCAACGTAAACAACGTGAATTGCGTGAAGATATAAACTTACGTAAGAATGAAGAGTTAGGATCTTTGCAAGATCGTATTAACAAAGCTGTTCAATCAGTGTCTGAAGCTGAGGGTTATGACTTAGTGGTGTACAGTGGCGTTGCTTACGCGAGCAAGAAAATTGATATTACAGACAAAGTATTAAAAATGTTAGGTAAAAAATAAGTAGTTTGTTTGATAACGTTACATTATTCGAGTTAAAGCATGAGTCATGAATACTCACTTAACGATATCGTCAGTGCGCTAGGTGGTCATATAGTAGGTGATGGCAATGTGTTAATCAATAGAGTATCTTCTATTGCAAATGCCAAAGCAGGATCCATTAGTTTCTTTAATGATAGCAAGTATCAAAAAGCGCTAGTTGCAAGTGAGGCTAGTGCTTTTATTATGCGTGATGCGCACGTTAACTTAAGTGCGCGGCCTAAGATCGTTGTAGATAATCCGTATGCATATTTTGCAAAACTGTCTGCTTTTCTGAATCCGCTAGCAGACATGTCTCAGGGAACACATGAAACTGCGGTCATTCATCCAACTGCTCACATTCCTGACACATGCAGTATAGGACCGATGGTTGTGATTGGTGAGAATGTTACTCTTGGAGAACATGTCGTCATCACTAGTGGTTGCGTGATCGAAAACGATGTATCCATAGCAAGTGGTACACGATTAGAGCCTAATGTTGTGATCAAACACCATTGTGAAATTGGCGAAAACTGCCATTTATTTTCAGGTGTAGTGATTGGTTCAGATGGTTTTGGTTATGCTGAAGAGTCTGGGAAATGGCTTAAAATTCCACAAGTTGGGCGTGTCATTATTCAAGCTAATGTAGATATTGGTGCAAACACTACAGTTGATCGTGGCGCTATTGATGACACAATTCTCGAAGAGGGTGTAAAGCTCGACAACTTAATTCAAATAGGACATAACTGTGTAATAGGTGCGCATACAGTCATTGCTGGCTGTGTTGGTGTGGCAGGTAGCGCGCGTATTGGTAAGCACTGCAAGATAGGTGGCGCTGCAATGATACTAGGGCATTTAGAAGTAGCGGATCATGTCACGATTTCACCTGGCAGTATGATTACTCGCTCTTTGCCTGTTGCTGATACATACACTGCATTAATGCCTTTTCAGGCACATAAAGCATGGTTAAGTACGGCGGCTAGAATTCGCCATCTAGATGATTTTGCAGATAGAATTAAACAGCTTGAACATGAGATTGCCTTGCTAAAAGCAAAGTAGTTGAATCACACAAAGATTAACAATAGAACTCTTTAAAAGAAGCAAATCGAGATTAATATGACTAATAATGCAACCTCTACTAGCAGTATGGATATTCACGAAATTCTAGAGCACTTGCCACATCGTTATCCATTCGTATTGGTTGATAGAGTGTTATCAATAGAGTTAGGTAAAGAAATAACAGCGATTAAAAACGTCAGCGTGAATGAACCTTACTTCCCTGGACACTTTCCTTATCATCCAGTCATGCCTGGTGTTTTGATTATTGAAGCAATGGCGCAAGCTGCTGCAATATTGTCTTTTAAAACAATGGATACTAAACCTACAGATGATTCCGTGTATTATTTTGCAGGTATTGATAGTGCCCGCTTTAAAAAACCAGTCTCTCCTGGGGATCAAATTGTACTGAATGTTAAAATTGATCGAATCCTTAAAGGTATTTGGAAATACTCAGGTGTTGCCACTGTAGATGGAACTGTTGTCGCTGAAGCGCAAATGATGTGCATATTAAAAGCAATTGAAAAATAAGTAATTTGTCAGCGTCGTACCACGCATAAAGAATAAGTGAAGTTAAAATGCATAATGCAAAAATTCATCCAACAGCACTCATCGATCCTTCAGCAGAGCTTGACTCTAGCGTTGAAGTAGGTGCATTTTCTGTGATTGGGCCGCATGTAAAAATTGATGCTGGTACGAGAGTCGCTAGCCATGTTGCAATTAATGGCCCTACAACTATTGGTAAAAATAACCAAATTTTTCAGTTCTCATCTTTGGGTGAGGCACCTCAGGATAAAAAGTACAAAGGTGAGCCGACTTTATTAGAAATTGGTGACAACAATACTATTCGCGAATTTTGTACTTTTAATCGTGGCACTGTCCAAGATAAAGGTACAACAAAAGTTGGTAACGACAACTGGATTATGGCTTATGTGCACATTGCGCATGATTGCCAAGTTGGTAATCATACAATTTTAGCAAATAACTCATCTCTTGCTGGTCATGTTGATATGTATGACTATGCAATATTAGGTGGCTTCACGTTGGTACATCAATTTTGTAAAATTGGTTCCCATGTAATTACCGCGGTAGGCTCTGTTGTGTTTAAAGACATTCCGCCCTATGTGACAGCCGCTGGATATGATGCTAAACCCCATGGAATTAACTCTGAAGGACTGAAGCGTCGTGGTTTTTCACCTGAAAGTATTTTACAGATTAAGCGTGCCTATAAAACACTCTATCGTAAAGGCTTAACTTTAGAAGAGTCTAAAGTCGAATTAGAAGCTATGTTATCAAAAACACCTGAAATCGGACTTTTGACTGATTTTCTAAATGTATCTACTCGCGGTATTGTCCGTTAATCACACGCTATGGTCAGAATTGGTATCGTGGCTGGAGAAGCCTCAGGTGATTTACTCGGTAGTCACTTAATACAAGCACTTAAGCAAAAGCGTCCAGATATTGAGTTTGTTGGGGTTGCTGGGCCGAAAATGATTAGCGAAGGGGCCAAATCACTTTTCCCAATAGAGCGGCTGTCTGTACGCGGATATCTTGAGGTGATTAAGCACTTATGGGGGTTACTAAAACTACGTAGAGAATTGCTGAATCACTTTTTAAGTAATCCTCCAGATCTGTTTATTGGCATCGATGCACCAGACTTTAATTTTTGGTTAGAAAAGAAACTTAAGAGTAAAGGTATTAAAACGATTCATTACGTGAGTCCATCTATTTGGGCATGGCGTAAGAATCGGATCAAAAAGATTAAAAAAGCAGTCACCCAAGTTTTGGCGCTGTTTCCTTTTGAGCCAGCTTTATATAAAGAAAAAGGCGTTCCTGTCGCTTATGTTGGGCATCCATTAGCTGATATGCTACCGATGGAACCTGATGTCGCTGGCGCACGTGAAATCTTAAAAATAGAAACGTCTTCCTTAGTTGTAGCCATGTTGCCGGGCAGTCGACAAAGTGAAGTTGAGCAACATGCGGATTTATTTGTACAAACAGCTAAAAATATTTTCGCACAACAACCTAACGCTATATTTTTAGTACCATTAATTACACGCGAAACACGTCGTATTTTTGAGTTAGCTATATTTAATGAGCCAGAACAACTGCCTATTCAACTATTGTTTGGTCATGCACATGATGCAATGGAGGCTGCAAATGTAGTGATTGTTGCATCTGGAACCGCTACGCTAGAGGCCGCATTACTTAAAAAGCCAATGGTTATTACATACCGAATGTCTAATCTGAGTTGGCAGCTACTCAAACGCATGCGCTTGCAACCATATGTAGGTTTGCCAAACATTTTGGCAGAAAAATTTGTGGTTCCAGAGTTATTACAAGACGATGCAACTCCCGAAAAACTTGCCCAAGCTACGCTTGATCTTATCAATAACAAAGAAATTCTGGCTGAGATAAAAAAAGAGTTTACTAATATTCACTTTCAATTGAAGCAAAATACAGCAGAAAAAGCAGCAATTGCTATACTCTCCCATTTGAAATGAATCAAAATCAGTTAATCTGTGGTGTAGATGAAGCTGGGCGAGGCCCATTGGCTGGTGCTGTTTATGCTGCGGCAGTGATACTTAATCCAGAAAAATCTATTATGGGTTTGGCTGACTCTAAAAAACTCAGTGAAAAAAGACGCGACGCATTAGCGCTTAAAATTAAAGAACATGCTATTGCATGGGCGATTGCGTACAGCACTGTCGAGGAAATTGACGAGCTTAATATTTTGCAGGCTAGCTTACTCGCGATGAAGCGTGCGGTTGAGTCTGTTCAAGCAAGCTTGGTTGAGATTGCCCCATTAAACTTACTTGTACAGGTGGATGGTAACCAACGGCCAAAAATTAGTTTACCATGTGAAGCCATAGTTAAAGGCGATAGTAAAGTACAAGCGATATCTGCCGCATCTATTTTAGCCAAAACAGCGCGTGATGCTGCCTTGTATGATCTTGATCGGCAATATCCAATGTATGGATTTGCACAGCATAAAGGCTATCCGACGGCTGCACACATTGCACTATTACGTCAGCATGGTGTTTCACCAGTGCACAGGCGTAGCTATGCGCCTGTTAAAGCATTAATTTAAACAACTAAGCCAACAATAAAAATACCGTTGGTTTTTTATGTAGGTCTGGTAAGACTGATGCTTTCCATTCCTTTATGCGTTTAGTCACGATAAATTCATCAGCTAAACTAATATTACATGCAACACATAATCTTGTTTCCCCATTACAGTTACTAATAATATCTTCTAACATGTGCTGGTTACGGTAGGGTGTTTCTATAAACACTTGTGTTTCTTGCTGTTTTGAACGCTTCTCAAGTTCTTTGAGCTGATTAATCCTTGCAGCTTTGTCACTAGGTAAGTAACCCAAGAAAGTAAATCGCTGTCCATTGAGGCCGCTTGCCATCAGGCTGAGTAAAATAGATGAGGGGCCTACTAGTGGTGCTACGCGAATGCCTTTTTGATGCGCCAGTGCTGCAAGTTTTGCACCCGGGTCTGCAATACCCGGGCAACCTGCCTCACTCATCAACCCAACATCTTTTCCTGCGATTAGTGAGTTAAGCAGTGCTGGTAATTCTCTATCACTGGTATGCTCGTTTAATGTTTTAAATACAAGCTCACGTATAGGCTTGGCATGCTGAATTGCGCCTAGAAAATGGCGTGCGGTTTTTTCATTCTCTACAATAAACTCATCTAGTTGTTGGGCAATCTTTACAACCTCTGTGGGTAACACCTTAGTGATATTATCCTCACCAAGCGTGACCGGAATAAAATATAGGGTCCCTGTCTTTTTGTTAGCCATTAATATTTCACTTGTACACGGTAATTGAGTGTGATTTTACCTTCTGCAGGTACGTCAATTTTCCAAACCGCAGTATTACTAGTCGCTTTTTGGCTAGGATGACTCTCTTTGATGATTTTCCAATCTGCAGGAATCGGCTCCTGTACTGTGACGGAGACGCGCTCTTTTTTTGCATTTTTAATAACAATCTCGTAAGCACTTTCAAACATGCTGCTAGCTTTAGACGGGCGAGGTAATATTTTAAAATCAGACTGTTTTTTATCAGCCGTGACGTCAAATGCTTCGCCAAGTTTTAAGCGTACAGTTTCATTTTTTGGCGTATGGTCAATACGGTCTTCACCTACAAACTGAGCATTACCTTGACTATCTTTTTTGTAAACACGCATAATGCCTTTAGGTAATGGCATGCCTAATTTTGCAGCTTCTTTATTATCGAAATCTACAAACACACTTACTTTTAACTTTTGACCTAAGTCACCATAACTTGAGTTGTAGTAGTAGTCTGAGCCACGCAACACTAGCTCTTTGCGAGCCGGCACTTGTGAAGCAGAGAGTAGGGCTACTTGCTTGGTTTGGTTCTCTTCAATGGTAGTTTGACGATCTAAGCTATATAGATGATATTCAAGCAACGACTCTTCAGCCATTGGTGCAACTGCTTCTGCAGCCATGGCCAGCCCTTTTCTCATAGACATCGCACGAGAGTGATCTTCTTGCACACGGTTAACATCACCAGCTACCAGCTGTAATTTAGCATTCTGATAGCGAGTGCCACTGGTATTGGTCAGGGTTACCCAACCAGATAAGTCAAGGCTGTCTTCTTTAGGACTTAGTTCAGCTACGTAATCCGCTTTCCAGTCTAGCCCACCTGTTAGGTAGCTCAACTCAACGGATTGCTCACCGACTGTTTTATTAATAACTTTAGTAATTAAAGTAGGGCGGTCACGCAGATTTTCTGGGACATTGTCATACACAATGCGCCCTGGCACCCCTGTTTCGATACGGTTACCGATTTTCATCACAACGCCATTGTTTGCAGACAATACAGAAGCTTGTTCGCTCGTTTCTATGCCAGTCGCAGGATTTGTGCTAATGACTCGAACCGTTTTACCTACGTATTTTTCGAGTAGCTTCTGTGGGGTAAGTAAGTCGAAATCAAAGTTCTGCTCTAGAGTATCAAAGCTTCCCTTATGGCTAATACTACGCAATAATGCTGTTTCAGGCCTGATTTGTGCACTTACATCACGTAATGCTAAATGATTAAGACCACTGTTTAATTTAACTTTACGTTGATCTTTGATTAGAGCTAGATTGTTGTTATAAATGGTGACTGCTATAGATTGCTGATCATGTAAGCTACTTGTGATTTCATCTGAGTCTGCGGATAGTACATTAGTTGATAGGACAGAGAGTACGCAAAGTACGATAAACTTGTATTGATTAGGCATGACAAACTCCTTCTTGGTGAGAGTGGGTAAATCTGGCAACAGTTAACAACATTTATTCATTTATATCACTGACACGCCTTCTTGGTTAAGCATATTGATTAAAGCAATCAAAGGTAAGCCAATCAATGCATTGGGATCCTCACCTATCATTTTTTCGATTATTGCAATGCCCAGTCCTTCTGATTTTGCACTGCCAGCGCAGTGATAAGGCTGTTCTTTTAAAAGATAACTTTCAATTTGCGCATCTGTTAGGTTTCTAAATTGCACAATGTAAGGCACAACGGTCGCTTGCATATGTTTTGTTCTTGCATTGTATAGACATAATGCGCTATGAAAGATAACTTCTCTGCCACGCATTAATCGTAGTTGCTTGGTTGCATTATCATGATTCAATGGCTTACCTAATTGTATGTTATCGAGTGTTGCCACTTGATCGCATCCAATAATAAGAGCATCTGCATGGGTAGCGCCTATCTTTATTGCCTTATCTTTAGCTAGTCTTAAAGCCGTATCTTGGGGCAATTCACCTTCTAGTTGTGTTTCATCAACATCTGGTGAAATGCAATTAAAGGGAATTTGTAAACGTGTTAATAGCTCACGTCTGTAGATTGAAGATGAGGCTAATATCAAATTATTTTGCATGGTCAATAAAGCTAATAAAAAAGCCGACAGTAGATATCCGTCGGCTTGGTTTGTTAATTAATACATTCGTTATTCTGGTTGAATTTCAAGTAAAGATTCATCAGGAGTCACTGTATCACCTTTCACAGCGTGCACGGCAACGACAACGCCGGTAGTCGATGCTTGAATTTCGTTTTCCATTTTCATGGCCTCAATTACCAGTACTCCATCGCCAGCTTTTACCTTGTCGCCAACTTTTACCTTAACAGCAACAATTGTACCTGGCATTGATGTTGTCACATGGCCAGCATGTGATGGACGAGGGCGACCGCTACTTGTATTGTTAGCAAGTTTCTTTTTGCTACCACTACTTGCTGAGCCATCGTTAGAAATCTCAATTTCACTGAGTGTTTCTACAATCACTTCTTCCGCGATACCATCAATCGACACAAAGTAAGGGCGCTGCTCTTCACCTGCATGGCCACTGCCTGTAACATTAATATGGAATGTTTCACCATGCAAGGTCACTTTAAACTCATTCGGCGCAAATCTTGGACCACTAGATTGAATAGTATTTTTATCTAACAACACTTCAGGTGTTAATGAGCCAGCATTGCGCTCTTGTAGATAAGTTTGGCCAATATCTGGGAACATAGCATAAGTCAGCACATCTTCTTCTGATTTAGCAAAACGTTCGGCTTCATTAGTCAGCCTAGCCATTTCTGGCTTTAACAAATCAGCTGGTCTACAGTTTACTACTTCTGCGTCACCAACCGCCTGTTGCTTAATAACTTCATTAACAGCTGCCGGTGCTTTTCCGTATTGCCCGAGGAAATAATTTTTAACTTCATTCGTGATTGATTTATAACGCCCGCCAGTCATGACGTTAAGTACAGCTTGCGTGCCTACAATTTGAGAAGTTGGCGTCACCAATGGAGGATAGCCTAAGTCCTCACGTACTCTTGGTATTTCTAGCAATACCTCATCCATTTTATTCAGAGCACCTTGCTCTTTTAATTGGTTAGATAAGTTTGAAATCATGCCCCCAGGAATTTGGTTCACTAACACTCTGGTATCAACGCCAGTGAACTCACTTTCAAATTGCCAGTATTTCTTACGTACTTCTCTAAAGTAAGCTGTGATCTCTTGTAGCGCACTCAAGTCTAGGCCCGTGTCGTATTCTGTGCCTTGTAATGCAGCTACTAAACTTTCTGTAGAAGAGTGGCTCGCACCTTCGCCAAAAGATGAGTTACAAGTATCAATAATGCTTGCACCCGCTTCAATACCTTTCAGCAGGCTCATTGCGGATAAGCCAGAAGTCGCATGGCTGTGTAATTGAATTGGCAGATTCACTGAGCTACGCAAAGCTTTGACTAAGTCGCCTGTACTTTGAGGTGTTAGTAAACCGGCCATGTCTTTAATCGCAATCGTGTCGCAACCCATCGCTTCGAGCTCTTTTGCCAAGCCAACAAAGTAAGCAACATCATGTACTGGGCTAGTTGTATAAGCAATAGCACCTTCGGCATGTTTACCAAGCTGCTTAACAGCTTCTACAGATGTTTTGATATTACGTAAATCATTCATTGCGTCAAAAATGCGGAAAACATCAACACCATTGTCTGCAGACTTCTGAACAAATGCACGTACAACATCATCTGAGTAGTGACGGTAACCTAGTAAATTTTGACCGCGCAATAACATTTTAATGCGGCTATTTGGAAGTGCTTTACGTAATTTAGCCAAGCGCTCCCAAGGATCTTCCCTGAGAAAGCGTACACATGCATCGAATGTTGCACCACCCCAAGCTTCAAGCGACCAAAAACCGATCGCATCAAGCTTTGCACAAATCGGTAGCATATCGTCAGTACGCATGCGAGTTGCAATAAGCGACTGATGCCCATCGCGTAAAACTAGTTCAGTAACAGATACTTTTGCCATATTTTTAATCTATCAATTCAAAGGTTAAAATTAATTTTTAATACTTGGAAATCTTGTTAAATACCTTCATGCGCAGCAATCACCGCTGAAATCGCTGCCGCAATCAGTTCGGGAGGGATTTCATTAGCGTAGTTCGCTAATTCAGGGTGTGCTTCTACAAAACTGGTATTAAACTCTGCAGCCCTAAACTCAGGATGCTTAAGAATCTCTTGGTAATAAGGAATAGTGGTTTTGACACCATAAATAATCATATCGTCTAGCGCTCGACGACCACGTTCAATAACACCTTCCCATGTGAGTGCCCATACTGTCAGTTTTGCACACATAGAGTCATAGTATGGCGGTATGACATAACCGCTAAATATCGCTGCATCCATACGCACACCAGGGCCGCCTGGCGCATAATACCTTGTAATTTTACCAAAACTTGGCAGGAATCCATTTTTTGGATCTTCCGCATTAATGCGGAACTCCATTGCGTAACCCCTAAAGGACACGTCTTTTTGTTTGTACTGCAAAGGCAAGCCATAAGCAACACGAATTTGCTCCTGAACAATATCAATACCTGTGATCGTTTCCGTCACAGTATGTTCCACTTGCAAGCGTGTATTCATTTCCATGAAATAGAAGGTATTGTCAGAATCAAGCAGAAACTCAACAGTGCCTGCATTTTCGTATCCAACTGCTTTAGCTGCTTTTACTGCCAATCCACCAATATATTCACGCTGCGCTTGAGAGAGTTGAGGGGATGGTGCAATTTCAATTAATTTTTGGTTACGGCGCTGTATTGAGCAGTCACGTTCAAATAAATGAATGGCGTTGCCTTGTGAGTCAGCCAACACTTGAACTTCAATATGACGCGGGGAAACTACGCACTTTTCAATAAACACCTCAGGTTTACCAAATGCTTTACTTGCCTCACTAATCACCCGATCGTAATTACCTAATAATTCTTTTTCACTATCACAGCGACGAATACCACGACCACCACCACCATTCGTTGCTTTAAGCATAATTGGATAACCAATTTTATTGGCTAGCGTAACCGCTTCTTCAAGGTCTTTTAAATTGCCATTGCTACCAGGTGTGCATGGAATGCCAGCCTTGGTCATTGCGTTACGTGCTTGAATCTTGTCACCCATTTGACGAATGACATCAGCGTTTGGGCCAATAAATTTAACACCACGACGTTCACAAATCTCAGCTAATTCTGGGTTTTCTGACAAAAATCCATAGCCAGGATGTAATGCATCACAGCCCGCAGCAACGGCTAAATTCACAATATTATGTGCATTGAGGTAGCCTGCAACAGGGTCTGCACCAATATGATATGCTTCATCTGCTTTTTTAACATGTAAAGCTTGGCGGTCTGCATCTGTATAAATCGCAACTGATTTGATGCCCATTTCAGAGCATGCGCGCACAATACGTACTGCAATTTCACCGCGGTTAGCAACTAGAATTTTTTTGAACACGTAGGTAAGCCTTAATTTTATTAAATAACGTTACAAAATCGGTGCAATTGTAACATGGGAGCCTTGATTGCTAAATCCCTAGCGCAAATTTTAGCGCCGAATTAAGCGCTATAAAGTGATTTTTCTTATCTTTACACCTCTATACTGGTTAAAGCCTTGTCAAATTTTATATGGATTTATTCTGACGAGTTGTAAATGCAGATGCTCTGAGCGCTTGATATCCGCTGTTTAATTGCGCTCGATACTATAATAGTTAACATCTATTGCAAATTATCTAGGATAATTTTACAAACTTTAATCTTACTCATTAACTCAAGAACAGAAATATGACTAATCAAACCTTTATAATTGACAACCTTGCTTTTGCAGCACGTGGTGAGCGCTTGGAGGTTAGTCTTCCGCTAACGGATTTCCCTAGATTGAGTGAGCTAATTGAGTCTCAGTTTGCAGAGGCCGGTGCGATTAAAAAGCATGCCGATGTTGCTAGCGATAATGAAGAGAGGCATGTGAGCTTTACTTTAACTGGTGAGAAAAATGTACTGGGTCAGTGTTATTTGCACTTGGCGTTAAATGCAAGCCTAATCACCTCTTGTCAGCGTTGCTTATCACCCATGCCTTTAAGTCTTGCACTCAACTTTCACTATTTAGTCAGTGATGTAGAGGCTAGTCCGCTGGATGATGTAGAAGCGTCAATTGGTGATGATTTTGATCTGCAAGAAGCGAGTCAGGAAATGGATGTGAAACTGCTTGTCGAAGATGAGGTGATACTGGCACTACCAATAGCACCTGTCCACGACAATGACTGCGCTCCAGTCACAATGCAAAGTGGTGAGAAACCTAATCCATTTGCCGCATTAAAGGGTTTAATTAAATCGTAAAATATACATTATTGGCTGACAAAACTTATGTTTTGTATTATCATTACGGGTTAGTTATTTAGTGTAATCTTAAATTAGTGATGCGTTATTCATTTTATTGCATCGATTTACAAGTAATTGAGATGATGTTTTAATCATTTTATTGGAGTTTATTATGGCAGTTCAGCAAAACAAAAAGACACCTTCAAAGCGCGGTATGCACCGTTCGCACGACTTTTTGACAAATCCACCATTAGCAGTTGAGCCAACTACAGGCGAGACACACTTGCGTCACCATATTAGTCCTAATGGCTACTACCGTGGCCGTAAAGTATTGCCATCAAAAGGCGAGTAATTTTACTCGGCTAACAATCTCACTAACAATGTTGGTTTAGATTGATTTTTTAGGCAGTACAGGAAACATAACGCCGCTCCATTTGTTTGGAGCGGCGTTATGTTTTAATGGTTTAGCCATATTAATCTTGTTGTCAAATCGGCAACATATGTCAATTAAAACCTTACTATTTAAGTCGAGAAAAAAGTAATGGATATTACAATTGCAATTGACGCAATGGGTGGTGATCATGGCCCCCACGTCACAGTGCCAGCAGCATTAAGAGCATTGGATTCAGATCCTCAGCTAAATGTTGTGCTGGTCGGATTGACTGATGCAATTGAAGCTGAACTCAAAGCACATAAAGCAGCAGTTAACCCTCGTTTGCGCATTCATCATGCAACAGAAGTTGTCACCATGGATGAATCTCCACAAAGTGCGCTAAAAAATAAGAAAGACTCGTCTATGCGAGTTGCCATTAATTTAGTGAAAAGTGGTGAAGCTAATGCGTGCGTAAGTGCCGGTAACACAGGTGCACTCATGGCAACAGCTCGTTTTGTATTAAAAACTTTACCAGGTATTGATCGTCCAGCAATCGCTTCGGCGTTACCTAGTGAAAAGGGTAACACCTATATGCTAGATTTAGGTGCAAATGCTGATTGTACCGCTGAGCATCTTTATCAGTTTGCAATTATGGGAGCAATGCTGGTAAGTTGCGTAGAGCACAAAGAGCGTCCGACGGTAGGCTTACTCAATATCGGCTCAGAAGATATTAAAGGTAATGAGGTTGCTAAGCAGGCAGGTGAGTTACTTAAAGCAAGTCACTTAAACTTTTATGGCAATGTTGAAGGTGATGATATCTTTAAGGGCACTACAGATTTGGTGGTTTGTGATGGATTTGTTGGTAACGTATCATTAAAAACCACGGAAGGCCTAGCTCACATGATGGGTAAGTTCTTAACTCAAGAGTTCAAAAAAAGCTGGTTGACTAAACTAATGGCGCTTTGCGCGATGCCTGTACTCAAAGCTTTTAAAAAGCGCTTAGATCCACGTCGTTACAATGGTGCAAGCTTCTTAGGCTTGCGCGGCATTGTGGTAAAGAGTCATGGTGGCGCAGATCAAGTTGCCTTTTTCTCAGCAATTCATGTAGCGATAGAAGAGGCTCGTAGTGGGGTGTTGCGCCGCATTACAGAGCAGCTGGAAATTGAACATTTACAACCGAGTGCTGCTGTAAAAGGCTCGGCTGTAAAACACTCTCAGGATATGCAATGATATTTTCTCGTATAGCAGGTACCGGTAGTTATTTGCCAACCAAAGTGCTTACCAATGCTGATTTAGAGCGTATGGTAGATACCACCGATGAATGGATTTTTACGCGCACTGGCATCCGTGAGCGCCACATTGCCGCAAAAGATGAGTTTACAAGTGACTTGGCGTTTCAAGCAGCGAAAAATGCGATAGCAAGTGCTGGAGTTACTGCAAACGATATTGACCTAATTATTGTTGCAACTACCACACCAGATAAGGTCTTTCCAAGTGTAGCTACGATGGTGCAAAAGAAATTAGATATTTCTGGATGCCCCGCATTTGATATTCAAGCCGTTTGCAGTGGCTTTGTTTACGCGCTTGCAACCGCTGATAATTTCATTAAAGCTGGTGGTGTTAAATGTGCGTTAGTGATTGGTGCCGAAACGTTCTCGCGCATCACTGATTATACGGATCGTGGCAATTGTATTCTTTGGGGTGATGGAGCTGGAGCTGTGATTTTACAGGCATCTAACGAGCAGGGTGTTATCTCTACGCATTTACATGCGGATGGAAGATACGAAAACATGCTCCATGTACCGCGTAATGAAGATAAGCCTGATACTGTCGTAATGGAAGGAAATTCCGTATTTAAAATGGCAGTCAATACTTTGGATCAGATTGTTGATGAGACACTTGCTGCGAATAATATGCAAAAGTCTGATATCGACTGGCTAGTGCCACATCAAGCTAATATTCGTATATTACAGGCGACTGCTAAAAAGTTAGACATGAGTATGGATCGTGTAGTGGTGACTGTAGATAAGCACGGTAATACCTCAGCAGCTTCTATTCCTTTAGCACTAGATACAGCAGTAAAAGATGGTCGCATCAAGCGCGGAGACGTGATATTGATGGAAGCTTTTGGTGGAGGATTCACCTGGGGCTCTGCACTAATTAAGTACTAATATTCAATTAACTATATAGATAATATAAAGTAATTTATGAAAAAAACAGCATTCTTTTTTCCAGGCCAAGGCTCACAGTCAGTAGGTATGATGAGCGGTTTTGGTGATAATAAAATTATCCGTGATACATTCCAGGAAGCATCCGATGTTTTAGGTGTGGATTTTTGGGCAATGGCAACTGAAGCCAATGAGCTGATTAACGATACCACTAACACTCAACCTATTATGCTTACAGCAGGTGTAGCTGCTTGGCGTGCATGGCAGGCTGTATCAGATCAAATGCCATCAGTAGTAGCGGGGCATAGCTTGGGTGAGTACACGGCATTAGTAGCCGCTGGCGTGCTGTCATTTAAAGATGCATTGCCGCTAGTAAGATATCGCGCAGAAGTGATGCAAAGCGCTGTTCCTGCAGGCGTCGGTGCAATGGCTGCAATTTTAGGGCTAGATGATGATGCTGTGCGTGCCGTTTGTTCTGAAGCTGCGCAAGACGACGTACTGGAAGCGGTTAACCTAAACTCACCAGGACAAGTTGTGATTGCAGGTAACAAAGCCGCCGTAGAGCGCGGCATGGAGGTCGCTAAAGCTAAAGGCGCCAAGCGTGCACTAGCTTTACCAGTAAGTGTACCGTCTCACTGTGCGCTAATGCGCCCGGCCGCACTTAGACTGGCTGACTATTTAGCGAGTGTGACGATTAACGCACCGCAAATTCCCGTAGTACACAATGCCGATGTTGTGGCTTACAATGATGGTGATAAAATAAAAGACGCGTTGGTGCGTCAGTTGTATAGCCCAGTACGCTGGGTTGAAACCGTGCAGCATATCGCAGCACAAGGCATTACACAATCAGCAGAGTGTGGTCCTGGCAAAGTGTTGGCTGGGCTAACTAAACGCATCGTTACCGAATTGCCATGCGTTGCTTTAACAAGTAACGACGCATTAATTGAATTCAAAAATACACTTTAAAAAATTATAAGAGGTCGCTTATGTTAGCTGGTCAAATTGCATTAGTCACAGGCGCAAGCCGCGGCATTGGTGCTGCTATTGCTTTAGAGTTGGGTAAGCAAGGCGCAATCGTCATCGGTACCGCAACTTCAGAGAAAGGTGCGTCAGCCATTAGTGAGACATTAACTGCTGCTGGTATTCAAGGCGAAGGCATGTCTTTAGATGTGAATGATGCAGCACAAGTAGAAGCCACGCTAAAAGCGGTTGGCGAAAAATATGGTGATGTGAGCGTACTTGTTAACAATGCTGGTATCACGCGCGACACCTTACTTATGCGCATGAAAGATGAAGACTGGGATGCGGTTATCAGCACCAATTTAACTTCAGTATTTCGTATGAGTCAGGCAGTGTTGCGTCCAATGATGAAGGCACGCGTAGGGCGTATTATTAGCATTTCATCTGTGGTTGGTCACATGGGTAATGCCGGTCAAACTAACTATGCTGCGGCCAAAGCAGGCATGACAGGCTTTACGAAATCATTAGCAGCAGAGGTTGGAAGTCGTGGAATTACTGTAAACTGTGTGGCGCCAGGTTTTATTGAAACGGATATGACGGCAGAGCTGTCTGAAGATATCACCAATAAAATGCTTGCTCGCATTCCTGTCGGTCGTTTAGGGTCTGTTAAAGAAATCGCAGCGACTGTTGCATTCTTAGCTTCACCAAACGCCGCCTATATTACTGGTGAAACTATCCATGTAAATGGTGGGATGTTAATGGTTTAATGATCTTTTTATATAAAGATGCCAGTAGATTTGCTACTATTAATTAAGTTTTTTGTATTATCGTTGAGTTTTGGTAGAATGCTGCCTTAGCTGAACTATTTTTTATATTTAAGCTATTTTTTATATTAAGGGGTATTTAGATGTCTGACATCGAACAACGTGTTAAAAAAATTGTTGCTGAACAACTAGGTGCAAATGAAGCTGATGTTAAAAATGCATCATCATTTGTAGATGACTTAGGTGCTGATTCACTTGATACAGTGGAGTTGGTAATGGCGCTAGAAGAAGAGTTTGACTGCGAAATTCCTGATGAAGAAGCAGAAAAAATCACTACAGTTCAATTAGCGATTGATTACATCAATACTAACCTCAAATAAATTCACAATTAGGCAGTTTGCTCATTCCGAGCTTACTGCCTTTTGCCTTTTTGTTTCCTAAACCTCGTCTTAAAACGCTTTTTTAAAAGTGGCCTTATACTTCAATGGATAAGTGACTTCGGAAGACGCAGGTAATATAGAAACCGAGATAGTCCTTGTTGTAAAGTGTGGCCGTGGCTGGTTGGCGGCTAATGTAATACACATAGTAAAGAATTCTTAGAGGTATCCTGTATGTCTAAACGTAGAGTTGTAGTAACTGGTCTTGGTGTTGTTTCGCCTGTTGGTATTGGTGTTAAAACTGCTTGGGATAATTTAGTTGCCGGTAAATCTGGCATTACGCAAATTACTAAGTTTGACGCGAGTGCATTTTCATCGACCGTCGCAGGTGAGGTGAAAAATTTCAACCCTGAAGACTTTATCACTGCAAAAGATGCGAGACGTATGGATACTTTCATTCAATACGGCCTCGCTGCCGCTATTGAGGCAGTTAAAGACTCGGGCATAGTTGCTACCGAAGAAAATGCTGAACGTATTGGTGTTTCAATAGGCTCTGGCATTGGTGGTATGCAACTTATTGAAGACACTGATGTGCTTTACAAAGAGTCTGGACCGCGCAAAATATCGCCATTTTTCATCCCAGGTACTATCATTAACATGATTTCAGGCAATCTGAGTATCATGTTTGGCTTTAAAGGCCCTAACGTTTCTATCGTCACTGCATGTACTACTGGTACGCATTCGATTGGTGATGCTTCACGTATGATTGAGTACGGTGATGCAGATGTAATGATTGCTGGTGGTGCAGAAGCTGCAATCACACGTTTAAGCGTAGGTGGTTTTGCCGCTGCACGCGCACTTTCAACACGAAATGATGATCCTGCAACTGCAAGTCGCCCTTGGGATAAGGATCGTGATGGTTTTGTCATTGGTGAGGGTGCCGGCGTCATGGTGCTGGAAGAGTACGAGCATGCGAAAAAACGCGGCGCGAAAATTTATGCAGAGCTAAGCGGTTATGGTATGAGTGCGGATGCTTATCATATGACGGCCCCAAATATGGACGGTCCACGCCGTTCTATGCGCAATGCAATGCAGAACGCAGGCATTAACCCAGATGCCGTGCAGTATGTAAACGCGCACGGCACATCAACACCACTTGGTGATACTAATGAAACTAACGCAATTAAAGCTGCATTCGGTGACCATGCTTACAAATTTGTAGTGAACTCGACTAAGTCGATGACAGGTCATTTACTTGGCGGCGCTGGTGGATTGGAGTCCGTGTTTACCGTACTCGCAATCCATCATCAGTTATCTCCACCTACTATTAACATTTTTAACCAAGATCCAGATTGCGATTTAGATTATTGTGCGAACACTGCACGTGATATGAAGATTGAATACGCACTGAAAAACAACTTTGGCTTTGGTGGAACCAACGGTAGTTTGGTGTTTAAAAAAGTGTAACTTTCTATTAACTTGCTGATATCTAAGCCCGCATTGGCGATCACTGCGGGCTTTTTATTCACTGTTTTAGGTAGTGTATTTATGGCCCGTATGGTTTAATTACAACTTATGATCCATCAGCGCACATCTTTAATAAACGGCAGTTTTGATCAAGTAATCTCAGCTGCAGACCGTGGCTTTACCTACGGTGACGGTGTCTTTAGGACCATGAAAATTAGAGATGGTCAACCAATTAGCTGGCCTTTTCATTATCAAAAATTAGTGGCGGATTGTGCTGTGATTGGGATTGTTTGCCCAAGTGCAGAGTTGTTAATGTCTGATATTCAGCAACTATTTCCGATAGAAGAATTTGATAATGGCGAGGTCTCTGTTGCTAAAATCATTATTACTAGAGGTGAGGGTGAGCGCGGCTATGCGCCACCTGCAGTCACCATTCCGACCCGCGTATTGATTAAATCATCCATGCCGACTTATCTGGATGCCCACTATTTAAGTGGTGTACGTTTGCATTTGTGTGACACTCGGTTAGCCTTACAACCAAAACTTGCTGGTATTAAACATCTTAACCGTCTGGAAAATATATTGGCGCGTATGGAGTGGCGTGAGGAATCTATTTTTGATGGTCTCATGATGGATATGCAAAGCAATGTGATTGAATGCACAATGAGTAATATTTTTGCCCGTGTAGGTAGCCATTTATACACGCCAGATTTAAGCCAGTGCGGTGTTGCTGGTATCACTAGGCAAAGAATACTTGGTTTAGAAAGCCTACTCGGTTTGAATTGCAGCGAAGTAACAATAACATTGCCGGAGCTATTGAGTGCAGACGAGGTGATTGTCTGTAATAGCCTATATGGCGCATTTCAGGTAACGGCAATAGGTAATCAAACATGGGAGCAACAATCGTTGGCTTCTACAATTAGAAATATACTGACTCATGGTTAAACGCATTAAAAATTGGCTTCTGATCTGCTTCATTGCTGCTGTATTGATGGTCGGCTGGTTGGTGTACTATGCGATTGCTCCTTTAAAGTTGCAACCTAGTAGCCAGGAGGTTTTGATTGCGCCAAATAGCGGGCTCCGAAGTATTGCGAACCAGTTGGTAGCACAAGGTGTATTACGTGAGCCATGGCGATTTGTGTTGATTGCCAAGCTTTTAAATAAAGAACAATATTTACAAGCGGGTAGTTACACCTTAAATAAAAATATTTCACCTTATCAACTGTTACTCTCGCTCAATTACGGCAAGGCTACACAAGGAAGCGTCACTTTTATTGAAGGACGTACGTTTGCGCAGATGCGCGAGAAGCTGGCAAATAATGATGCAGTAAAGCAAACTATTACCAGCTTATCTGACCGTGAGATTATGCAATTACTTGGCTCGACATACAATGCGCCAGAGGGGCTATTTTTCCCTGATACTTTTTATTTCAATCGCCATACGACAGATATAGCATTATTGAAAATCAGTTACGATGCGATGCAGGCTAAGCTTGATAAAGCATGGCAAAACCGAGAAGAAAATTTACCGTATAAAAATAGCTATGAGGCTTTGATTATGGCTTCAATTGTTGAAAAAGAGACAGGTAAAGCCAGTGAGCGTCCAATGATTGCTGGTGTTTTTATCAACAGAATGCGTTTTGGCATGCGATTACAGACTGATCCAACGGTTATTTATGGAATGGGCTTACAATTTAACGGCAACATCAGAAAAAAAGATCTATTAACGGATACGCCCTATAACACTTATACAAGAAGCGGCTTACCACCAACACCAATCGCAATGCCTGGTATTGCTGCAATTGAAGCCGCTTTGCACCCAGCTAAAACCAAAGCACTTTATTTTGTAGGCAAAGGTGATGGTAGCCATGCTTTTTCTAATGACCTGAATGAACATAACCGTGCAGTAGTGCGTTATCAGTTGAAAAAATAAAAATATGAATGCTAAGTTTATTACCCTAGAAGGGATGGATGGTGCGGGTAAAAGCACACATATCTCTAGTATTATTGAGTTACTGAGTGCTCGTGGCGTAGAAGTTGTTTCAACGCGTGAGCCAGGCGGTACTGAGCTAGGTGAACGCCTGAGAGAGTTACTGCTGCATGAGGCTATGCATCCAGAAACTGAAACTTTGTTAATGTTTGCAGCTAGGCGTGAGCATATTGCTCAGGTGATTAAGCCTGCGTTAGCGCGCGGAGCTTGCGTACTGTCTGATCGCTTCACAGATGCAACCTATGCTTACCAGTGTGGCGCTAAAGGCGTAGACGCTTCAAAAATTGAGCTTTTGGAACACTGGGTGCAAGATAGCTTGCAACCTGATATGACATTGCTATTTGATGTACCTGTTGAAGTCAGCATGCAACGGTTGTCAGCTGCACGTACGCCAGATAAGTTTGAAAGAGAGTCAGCTGATTTCTTCACACGCATTCGCAATGCCTATTTGCAGCGCGCACAGCAAAACCCAGCAAGATTCAGAGTCATTGATAGTAATCAACCGCTAGCAGAAGTTGCGAAGTCTGTGGCGGAAGCGATAGCCTCTTTATGAATGATGCTCAGATCTTCCCATGGCAATCCCAGATATGGGAGCGTTTAGTACATGATAGTCAACGCTTGCCTCATGCTATTCTGCTACATGGGAGGGCAGGCATTGGTAAGTACAATTTCGCATGCAGTTTTAGTCAAGCGCTATTGTGTTTAAATAAAATGCCAAATGGAGGTGCATGTAAAACATGTGCTAGCTGTCACTGGTTTAATGATGATAGTCACCCTGACTTTCGTTTGCTGACCCCAGAACAAGATGCTGAATCTGATGATACCGTATCTAGTAAAAAAACTAAGAAAAAAACACAAATTTCCGTGTCGCAGATTCGAGATTTAAGTGATTTTTTAAGCTTATCAAGTCATCAAAGTAGTGGTATGCGTATTGTTTTAATCCATCCTGCTGAAGCATTAAATGTCGCCTCTGCAAATGCATTACTTAAAATGCTAGAAGAACCTGCCTCTGGTGTGATTTTTATTTTAGTAGCTCATCAATTGCAGCGACTATTACCGACCATTATTAGTCGGTGCCAGAAAATAAACATGCCTGTGCCAAATGAGGAGCAATCACTCGGGTGGTTGGAGGAGCAGGGCGTAAAAAATGCAAAACAACAATTAGCCTATCTAGAGGGATCACCAATTAAAGTACTTTCTGAGCAAATGCAATTTGATCAATTGTCTGAAATTTGGAAGCATCTTGCGCTTGGCCCAAAACTGGAACCCTATGTGCTAGCACCTTTGTTAATTGCTAATTCAGCTGAAACTGGTGTGATTGCGATTCAAAAATGGATATATGATATGGTTGCTATTAAGTTAGGACAGCAGGTTCGCTATCATTTGCAGTACATCAGCGCTTTGCAAGCTTTGGCGGACAAGGTAAACTTAAGCAGGTTATTCGATATGTATAAAAGAATGAACGAGTTAAGGAAATTAGCCTCACATCCATTGAATCACGAGTTACAGATGGAAGGCCTTTTACTTGAGTACACCAAAATTTTTTAGTTTCAATTTGTTTTGTTAGGTAAATAAAACAAATCATTAAGCAGAGTCCTTCAAAAGAGTTTAATTATGGCTGAAGATATACAAGACGAAATTAAAAATGCTAACACTGTTGCGCCTAAACCAGGTGTTTTGTCACTGGCAATCAAGGAAAAGGCGGCCCTATATGCAGCATACATGCCCTTCTTAGTAGGCGGCGGCTTGTTTATTCCAACAACGAAATCATTTCAAATGGGCGAAGAAGTATTTATGTTACTTAGCTTAATTGATGACCCAGTAAAGCTAAAAGTGGTTGGCAATGTTGTTTGGATTACGCCCAACACACAAGGTAATAAACCACAGGGTATTGGTGTGCAGTTTAATGAAAAAAGCGGTGGCTTAGAAGCTCGCACTAAAATAGAGGGACTTTTAGGTAACGCGCTTAAATCATTACGTGCTACTCATACGATTTAGTTGAAAACCATGCTTGTTGATTCTCATTGCCATCTTAATTTTCCAGAGCTACTAGCTAACCTCCCTGCCATTAAACAGGCTATGCAGGATAATCAGGTAGGGCATGCCTTATGTATTTCGGTGACTTTACCTGATTTTCCTCAAGTGTTGGCACTCGCTGAGGAAAATGAAAATTTTTATGCTTCTGTGGGTGTTCATCCCGATTATGAGGACATTCAGGAGCCTACCGTCGATGAGTTAATCAAACTTGCCAATCACCCTAAAGTGATTGCCATCGGTGAAACAGGTTTAGATTACTTTAGACTGACAGGTGACCTAGAATGGCAGCGTACACGTTTCCGTACGCATATACGCGCTGCGATTGCCACTGGTAAGCCGTTGGTGATTCATACACGAAACTCACCAGAAGATACCTTGCGTATTATGCGAGAAGAAAACGCACAGCAAGTGGGTGGCGTGATGCATTGTTTTACAGAAAGCTTGGACGTTGCATTAGAGGCGATTGCGTTAGGATTTTATATTTCATTCTCTGGCATCATCACCTTCAAAAATGCACAGACCATTAAAGAAGTGGCTAAGCATGTGCCATTAGATCGAATTCTGGTAGAAACTGACTCACCTTATTTAGCGCCAACGCCTTATCGTGGAAAGACAAACCAGCCGAGCTATGTCAAGCATGTGGCTGAGGAGGTTGCTAATCTACGAGGTATTTCTTTTGATGAACTTGCTGCAGCTACGACGGAGAATTTCTTCCGCTTGTTTAAGCATGCTAAGCACTAATTTGTCTAAATTTCTGTGCATAATGAAATTGTAGACGCAGACATCACAGATAAAGGTTGTCAATGCAATTAACAATGTTAGGGGTAGGTTCAAGTGCTGGTACGCCAATGATTGGCTGCCAATGCAATACTTGCGTCTCTACAGATAAACGTAACCATAGAACGCGTTGCTCAAGTGCTATCACGTTGGATAATGGCAACGTGATTCTTATCGATACAGGGCCAGATTTGCGTCATCAAGCTTTGAGAGAAGGTTTGATGAATGTGAATGCCGTGCTTTACACACATACACACGCTGATCATTTACATGGTATTGATGATTTGCGCGCTTACTGTCAAAAACAGCGCTGTCAAATTCCGCTATATGGCAGTCCTGATGCAATGCGACATATCGCAGATAAGTTTGGCTATACGTTGCGTGAAGCTGGTGATTTTTGGGATTTACCCATTCTGAAAGTAAATCCAGTTGTTGCACCTTTCACATTATTTAACCAAGTCATCACACCGATTCCAATCAAGCATGGACATAGTGATATATATGGCTACCGGATTGGTAACTTAGTATATTTAACCGATGTATCTGCTATACCTGATACATCGATGGCACTTTTGAAAGATGTTGATGTTTTGTTATTAGATTGTTTGCGTGTTACCCCACACTATAGCCACATCAATGTGGAACAAAGCCTTGCTTTCGTTAGTCAGATAGGGGCGAAAGCAACGTACTTGATTCATATGACGCATGAGTTGGAATACACTGCACTCAGTGCACAGCTGCCAGATAATGTGTTTGTTGGCTACGATGGATTAAAAATTACGATTTAGTAGTAAACCAATTAATCAGTGAGACGTTTGTTAAAGCACCGATAAATGAGATAATAAAGCGTTAATTATGGAGATAGATATGCAATTTAGTATTAAGAAATTATTGTTAACCGTCGCGATGGCTTCTTTTTTGGCCACCTCAATGTCAGTGACGCATGCTGCGCCTCCTAAAACATACACTGAGAATGAGTTTTTGAATACATTTAGCGGAAAAACTAAAAAAGTAATCACCGATAAGTTAGGCGTACCTTTTAAAAAGGAAATGTCAGTTAAGCCATCTGGTGCTAATACAGTAATGCTCAAGGCTGGTGCCGACGAAAGTAAATCTAAGCCAGTTAAAGTTGAAATGTGGTACTACAAAAACATCGTGAAATATGACCCAAAACGTACTTACAAAGAAACTGAAATTACATTTGTAAATGACAGAGCAATGAACATTGCGTTCTTTAACAATCGTTAATTCCCAAATAGCTGATACCTAAATAGCTGATAGAAGCATAGCTTTGTAGATCGCATAAGTTATGCTTCTTGATGGCTATCCATTTAAAACCTTATTCTATTCTCACCATCCAACCATTAGTCTAGATGAGACTGTTGGTTTAAATTCTCTTTAGCTTAACGACAGTCTTTGGTTTAAAACTACACGACTTGGTTTAATAAGACACTTAATTTGCGTATTTTTGCGATATTATTGATGTGTGAATAGACTTTTATTGCTTCATGTTGTGTCTATCGTCATTGATATCATTTGCTAACCTAGTGTGGAGGTGAAGCCAAATATGAACAATTCGCTATCAATTAAAGGTATTTTATTTGATCTAGATGGTGTGCTTTATACTGGCACCAGCCCCATAGAAGGGGCTGTTGATACAATCAAAGCAATACGCACTAGTGGTATTCCTTGCCGTTTTGTTACTAACACCAGCACATTATCATTAGCTACGTTACACAAAAAAATCAATGCCTTGGGCTTTGATATCCCTGCAAATGAGCTCATCAGTGCGCCTCAGGCTACCTTGCTTTATTTAAGGAAGCAACATCACCCTGTATGCCGTTTATTATTAGCCGAAGATGTTAAACAAGACTTTAATGAGTTTCCACAATCAGAGGCTAACCCCGACTATATTGTGATTGGCGATATTGGTAATGCTTGGACTTATGCGTTACTGAATGACGTTTTTAATGCGCTGATGAATGGCGCTAAGTTAATCACCATTCATAAAAATAAATTTTGGCAAACCGAACAAGGGCTACAAATGGACATAGGTGGTTTTGTTAAGGCGCTGGAGTATGCAAGCGGAGTTAATTCAATGGTTATTGGTAAGCCATCTTCTGACTTTTTTCGAATTGCACTTGATGATATGGGTCTTATGCCTTCTGATGTGATGATGGTAGGTGATGATATTGATGTAGATGTGGGCGGTGGACAACAAGTTGGCCTAAAAGGGGTTTTAGTAAAAACAGGGAAATACCGCCAGAGTTATGCTGATGCATCGACCATTAAACCAGATCTCACCATAGATTCAATTGCAAACTTATTAGGAGTAATAGGGTTCTAAGATTGAGTATTTAAAGATTTTTCTATGTATGTGTCATCAATCATCAATAATTCAACCATTCAATGTGGAGTTTAATATGAACAACGATACTTTCAATATGAGCATTCGCCAGTTTTTGAAAATGGTGGGTATTAATTCCCAGAGAGAAATTGAGCAGGCTGTGGCGCAAGCATGCGCCAAGCGTGAACTACATGGTAACGAGAAATTGCCAGTAAAAATGACCCTTGGAATAGGCGCGTTGAACCTTAATGTTAGCTTTGATGGTGTGGTTGAATTAGATTAATATAATCAATAAGATAATTGTTAAAGTTAAGTAATCACATTGAATTTTTTGCTTAATAATTTTAGCTAAGCGTTGGTTTATGTAGTGATCTGATTATCGACTAGGGTATTTACTTTAGATGCCATGATAAAGTCATTTTCATGCAGTCCGTTAATTTTATGAGTCTGGAAGACAACGCTACAATATCCCCAACCAATAGTAATGTCTGGGTGATGTCCTTCTTTTTCACAAAGATTCCCAACTTGCTGCGCTAGTGCTAAGGCATCAATAAAGTTTTTAAATTTAAATGTTTTCTTGATTTTTGTTGCATCGTCTCGTAGCTCCCACCCTGGCGCTAAAGGTAGGTACTTATTAGCAACTTCACTAGTCATTGGTGAAACCCCACCTTGGCATGGTGTACATTGCTTATTGGTCAAGTCTAGTTGGTTCATGAAAAAATTTCCTTTTCTTTTTTTAATTTGCACAGTGATATGACAATCATTAACTAAATTAGTTGTTTTATATTCGGAATAGCCAAATTGAACTTAAGTTGGATTTAATAAGTCACATTTTGTGTGGCAGTAATTTACAGTGTTGTTTATATCTGCTAAATCACCGCCAAATAGTTGATTTAGGCACTACTTAGAGCGGTCTAGACAATCAAGTGGTGGTATTTATATGACTACTACCCAACAGTTAAACGAGCTAATTAACCGTGAGTATCAACACGGTTTTTACACTCAGCTAGAGGCTGACACAATCCCCCTTGGTCTGAATGAAAGTACTATCAGGCTTATTTCTGCTAAAAAAAACGAACCAGCATTTATGCTGGAGTGGCGTTTAAAAGCTTATCAGCATTGGTTAACACTTTCTGAGCCACGATGGTCTAATCTGGATTGGTCACCTATTGATTATCAAAATGCTTACTATTATTCTGCACCTAAATCAGAGAAAAATGGTCCGCGCGATTTATCAGAGATTGATCCTGAACTATTACGCACATACGAAAAGTTAGGGATTCCATTAAAAGAGCAGAAAATGTTGGCTGGTGTGGCGGTTGATGCTGTATTTGATAGTGTTTCTGTTGCAACGACCTTTAAACAAAATCTATCCACGCTTGGTATTATTTTTTGTCCGTTTTCAGAGGCAGTACAAAAGTACCCTGACTTAGTAAAACAATATCTTGGCTCAGTGGTGCCATACACCGATAATTTCTTTGCAAGCCTCAACGCTGCTGTATTTAGTGATGGGTCATTTTGCTACATTCCGCCTGGTGTACATTGCCCAATGGAGCTTTCTACTTACTTTAGGATTAATGCAAAGAATACTGGTCAATTTGAGCGTACGCTTATTATTGCCGACAAAGATGCTTACGTGAGTTATTTAGAAGGCTGTACTGCGCCAATGAGAGATGAGCATCAATTACACGCAGCGGTGGTAGAGCTCATTGCATTGGAAGGGGCACGTATCAAATATGCGACTGTTCAAAACTGGTACCCTGGTGATAAAGAGGGTAAAGGCGGTATTTATAATTTTGTGACGAAGCGTGGTGATTGCCGAGGTGAAAAATCACATATTTCATGGACTCAGGTAGAGACTGGCTCGGCGATTACTTGGAAGTACCCAAGTGTAATTTTACGCGGCAATGGTTCAGTGGGTGAGTTTTACTCTGTTGCTTTAAGCAACAATCATCAGCAGGCTGATACAGGCACTAAGATGATTCATATTGGTCGCGATACTAAAAGCACGGTGCTTTCTAAAGGGATTAGTGCTGGTTATGGTCAAAATACATACCGAGGTCTGATTAAAGTATTATCAGACGCAGAAAATGCACGTAACTATACGCAATGTGATTCGCTATTGTTAGGTGAGCATTGTGGTGCACATACATTTCCATATATTGAAGTAAAGAACCCAAGTGCAAAGGTTGAGCACGAGGCCTCAACCTCACGTATTGGCGAAGAGCAGTTGTTTTATTGCACACAACGCGGGATATCGCCTGAAAATGCAGTATCCATGATTGTCAGTGGTTTCTGTAAGGCTGTGTTTCAAGAGCTACCAATGGAGTTTGCTGTAGAAGCACAAAAATTGCTTGGGGTTAGCTTAGAAGGTAGTACAGGTTAGGAGAACCATCATGCTATCGATAAAGAACCTGCATGTGTGTATTGATGGCAAAGAAATATTGCGGGGCATTAACCTTGATGTAAAAGCAGGGGAAGTGCATGCCATCATGGGCCCTAATGCCTCTGGAAAAAGTACATTAGCTCAGCTTCTGGCTGGTAGAGAGATTTACAAGGTAACAGCTGGTAGTGTGCATTATCTTGGACGCGACTTATTAGCCATGTCGCCAGAGCGCAGAGCATGCGAGGGTGTGTTCTTAGCTTTTCAGTATCCAGTTGAAATACCAGGGGTTAGCAATGCGCTGTTTCTTAAAACCGCATTAAACGCCATACGCAAATATCATCGCTTACCAGAACTTGATGCGATGGATTTTCTAAAACTGGTCCGTGAGCGAATGAATCGGGTAGGCATGGATGAAGCACTATTGTTACGTGCGGTGAATGAGGGCTTCTCTGGTGGTGAGAAGAAGCGTAACGAGATTTTACAGCTAAATATATTGCAGCCAAAGCTAGCTATTCTTGATGAAACAGATTCTGGTCTTGATATCGACGCGCTAAAACTTGTTGCTGACTGTGTAAACGATATGCGAGGGCCTGATCGAGCCATTATCCTTGTGACTCATTACCAGCGCTTATTAGACTATATTGTGCCAGATGCTGTGCATGTACTATCACAGGGATGTATCCTCAAATCTGGTGGCGCTGATTTGGCTAAAGACTTAGAGCGCCATGGATACAATTGGCTTGAAACTGGAGATTTAATCAAACAAATCGCTTAGGGGGCATCAATGCATGTGCAACCACAATCTTGGCAGAAAATTGAGCTATCGCTAGTGCCCGATGCGTTAGCTGGGCATGACTCGCCTTGGATATTGGCAGCTAGGAAAACGGCATTCAAACGTTTTTCTGAGCATGGTTTCCCTACTAAACGCGAAGAAGATTGGAAATACACGGATGTATCGTTGATTAGTAAACGTGGCTCGCTAGCTCCCGACAATATTCCACCAGATGCACCTTCAGAGGCAAAGTTGCTGGCATGGGCATTGTCTGGTGAAGGGATGCATTTAATGGTGTTTGTGAATGGTCATTTTGATTCAGAACTATCTACGATTGATGATTTACCGGATGGTGTACAGTTAAGTAGCTTGGCTGACATGCTTGATGGTGATGCTAATCTACCTGAGTCACTGTTTAGTCAGCAGCATGAACATACCATTTTTGCAGCATTGAATAATGCTTTTGTCACTGACGGTGCCGTGCTGAAAATTGCGCCAGACACTGTGTTGGAAACGCCAATCTACCTTTTGCTGATTGCTAGTGGGCACGGCGTGGCGATTTACCCACGCATTATCGTGATGGCAGGGAAAAACTCAAGTGCTACTGTCATTGAGCATTATATGGGCACACTTGATGCACATAACTTTACCAATGCAATCACACAAATCAACGTAGGCGCTGGTGCAAAAATTGAACATTGCAAACTTATTCAAGAAGGACCTGCGGCCTTGCATATTGCTGGGGTTCACGCAGAGCAATCAAAAGACAGCAGTTTTACTTCTAGATCATTTGTATTTAGTGGGCGCTTAGTTCGCAACGATATTACCTCTAGCCTGAGTGAAACAGGATGTTTATGTACCTTTGATGGACTATACCTGTTAGATGATAAGCAGCATGTAGACCATCACACACGTATTGACCATATAGCACCATGCAGCACTAGCCGTGAATATTATCGAGGCATACTTGATGGAGAGTCTAGAGGCGTATTTAACGGTAAAGTCATCGTTCATCATGGCGCTAATCAAACGGATGCTCATCAGACTAACCATCATTTACTACTCTCTAAACAAGCTGAAATAGATACTAAGCCACAACTTGAGATTTTTGCAGATGACGTGAAATGCACGCATGGGGCAACAGTAGGTCAGATAAGTGATGAAGGTTTATTTTATTTACGCTCCCGTGGCCTAGATGCCGATACGGCACGTTCAGTACTGATTTATGGTTTTGCTAATGACATTATTAACAGAATAAACACCCCGTACTTACGTAAACGCATTGAGCATCTTCTGCTAGACCGTTTGCCTCAAGGGGACATGGTCAAGGAGTTACTATAAAAATAGGTGAGTTTAAAATGAACGCCCATACACATAGTTCGCTTGAGTCAGACATTAAAAATCACCTTAATGTACAGCGTTGGAGACATGATTTTCCAATACTGCAAACACGCCTGTATGGTAAAACACTCGTTTATTTGGATAACGCCGCCACCACACAAAAGCCTTATACAGTGATGGAGGCAGAAAATCACTATTATCGTTACGATAACGCAAATGTGCATCGTGGCATCCATACATTAAGTCAGCGTGCGACAGAAGCATTTGAGTATGCACGAGTTGCACTACAACACTTAATGAATGCCCAATACGCACATGAAATAATATTTGTGCGGGGCACAACAGAAGCCATTAATTTAGTTGCTCAAAGCTATGGTCGTAGTAGATTTAAAGCTGGTGACGAGATTATTGTCAGTGGTATGGAGCATCATTCTAATATTGTGCCTTGGCAGATGTTATGCAAGCAAGTTGGCGCCATTCTACGTGTGATACCAGTGGATGATGCAGGTGAGTTAGATCGTAACACTTATGATGCATTACTTTGCCAGCGTACTAAGCTAGTAGCAATCACGCATGTTTCCAATACGCTTGGGACGATTAATCCAGTAAAGAGAATGATTGATGCCGCACATGCTCACCATATTCCCGTATTGCTAGATGGCGCACAAGCCATAGCACATTTACCCGTCGATGTTCAAGATTTAGACTGCGACTTCTATGCCTTCTCTGGTCACAAACTATATGGCCCAACTGGAATCGGCGTATTGTATGGTAAATCTGCGCTCTTGGATGATATGCCACCATATCAAGGGGGAGGGGATATGATTAGCTCAGTCAGCTTTGAGGCTACTACTTACAATAAGCTACCCTATAAATTTGAAGCGGGTACGCCGAATATTGCAGGGGTTGTTGGTGTAGGTGCTGCGGCAAATTATCTGAACAGCATTGGTTTTGATGCAATCGTAGGGCATGAACAAGCACTATTAAGCTATGCCACTGAATTAATCTCTGAAATTCCTGGGTTACGTATCATCGGTAATGCATCCAATAAAACAGGTATTCTGTCATTTGTATTGCAAGGACTTCATCCACACGACATTGGTACTTTTCTCGATAGACAAGGTATCGCAGTACGCACAGGCCATCATTGCACGATGCCACTCATGGAGCGGTTTGGTGTTCCTGCCACGGTAAGGGCATCATTCGCACTTTACAATACTATTAGTGAGGTTGATAAATTAGCAGAGGCTATTTATCAAGTGAAGGAGGTGTTCAAATAATGAATGATCTTCGAGAGCTTTATCAAGACCTAATATTTGATCATTATCGCCAACCGCGAAACTACGGGCCGTTAGAACACGCAAACCGAAAGGCCGAAGGCTACAATCCACTGTGTGGAGATAAAATATCACTCGCCATGATAGTGAAAGACGGCGTTATTAGTGATATTCGTTTTGAAGGCGTTGGTTGTGCGATATCTACAGCATCGGCGTCACTAATGACTGAGTCGCTAAAAGGGAAGGATGAAGGTGAGGCGCTTAATATGCTAAAAGACTTTCAAGCATTAGTGACTGGTGTTGCCGTACCAGATGCAATGGGAAAGTTAACTGTATTAGCTGGCGTGCAGGCTTTTCCTCAGCGTGTTAAATGTGCAACACTGGCTTGGCATACGATGCAAGCTGCATTAAAAAACACCACTGAGCCAGTCTCTACAGAATGAAATAGATTGTGAGTATCATATGATGTTTGACTGGAAAAAATTTGCAGATCAACAACAGCAAAGTAAGCCTCCAAGTAAACAGGAACTTGAGTTGCGACTCATTGAAATGTTGCGGACAATATACGACCCAGAACTTCCTGTGAATATATACGACCTTGGCTTAGTCTATAAGCTTGAGACAGAAGCATCAGGAAGGGTCAACGTTACCATGACGCTTACTACGCCCAACTGTCCAGTGGCGCAAAGCTTTCCAGAAACAGTCAGGGAAACACTGCTCTGTGTGCCTGGAGTTAACGCTGTAGAAGTGATGTTAGTGTGGGACCCACCTTGGAGCCGTGACAACATGTCTGAAGCGGCAAAACTGCAACTGGGCATGCTTTAGGAGATAAATCATGAGTGATTGGGTAGATGTAGCCGCAGTAGAAGACTTTCCATCAGGTACTTGCCGCACAATAGTGAGTGATGAGGTATCTATTGCAATTTTCAATATTAATGGTCGTTATTATGCGATTGAGAACAAATGTACCCATGAAGACGCTGAGCTTTCTAGCGGAAAATTAGAACAAGATGTGATTGTTTGTCCATTACATGGCGCTCGTTTTTCACTGCTCACTGGAGAAGCATTAACTGCCCCAGCTTATGAAAACCTACGTACATTTCCAGTAAGGATCAATAACAGTTGGATTGAAGTAGACACTGAAGCAGAGTGGAATGCTGCATAATTTTAAAATGTTAAATATTAAATTCAATATAATTATTTAACAGAAGTACTTGAATTATAATGAATTAGTGCGTAAATTACCGAAAGAAACACAAGATTTAGAGTTAATGATACATAAGCTAATGACCAATTTTTTTGGGAGGGTAGTTTCATGAGTCTTTTAAATTTATTCTGGATGTTCTTTGTACCAACTAAAGGTTGGCGTCATCTGGTACAGCGTAAATACTCTATGCACAGGCTATATCTATTGCATGTTGTGCCAATGTCATTAATACCCCCGCTTTTCATCTACTGTGCAGCAGGTAAATATGCTGGTGATTTGCTTCCCGTTTTATCGAACTCAAAACTATTACTTGTCGCTGTAATTCTGTTTATTATTGAACTAGCTGCCGTACCAGTGATGGCGTTAATTGTGAGACAACTAGCTGAGGTGGCAGAAATTCACCCAACCTATCATCAGGCATTCACCTTGGCAGCGGTCGCACCCACGCCATTATGGCTAGCCCCCGTCGTTTTTCTAATTCCTGATATGACATTTAACCTAATTGTATTAACGATGGCGCTAATGGCCACTGTAGGGTTTATCTATTATGGTGTTCCTGCGGTATTTCATATAAAAGAACGCGGTCATGCAATTCTTTTATTTGGCGCTGTCATGACTGCGGGCGTCATCGGCTGGGCACTTTTAATGATTGTCACCTTGGTAGTATTGGGTAGTGTGCAAAATCTATAACAAATACTGTTAAATGGATAGCGTAGGGTGGTTGTCGCTTCATTTGTAGGCGTCAATAGTTAGTTGCTGCTTATAACAAAAGTTAGTGGCTAATACCTTGCTATGTCAAAAGGTTTCCGTTTCTAATCGTTATGATGCTCACAACAACAGAGCTCTTTCACTTGTAGATATTTCAGCTTTTAGTATCAAAATATATCTTATTAGGCTCATTGATTAGTCTCTAGTTGAGTTTAGAGATTATTGAATATCCGTTAAACTCTATGGTAGCCAACATATGGTTAATCAGTAGATGATTGATCAAATTCAAAAAAGTAGAGTGCTCATCAACACCTCTAAAAACCCACCAAAATCAGGCTTTGCATCTAATTTTCAAGCTACTGAGTTTCATTGCAAGACTTGCTATTATTGAGCAAAGTTTATCGATCTTCTACAGTCTTCAACCTTAAGCATCGTGCAATACATGCCCCTCAAATAGCTAACTAAACCTTTAAAACAACAGCGTGTATATTTACTCTAGAGTAATAAACCACCCGACGGCCTATGTACGCCAGTGCACGGAGTAACGCACTTCAGTATGGGATACTTACTTCATTATCTAGGTAATAAGTGCCGCAACTCATACAAGGAGAAATACATGGCTAAGACAATACATTTACCAAAGGCAAAAGGAAGTAACTGTTTTCCGTTACGACTCTCAACCATTCCAGCAAGAAAGTCGATGGGAACCACATTCTTGGCATTGTTGATCCTTAGTGGTTGTGCATCAACGCCGCAACCACCTACATCAGATTTACTAGCAGCTGAACAAGCGATTGCTAGTGCAGAGCGAGCACGTGTCGCAGACTATGCGTCGGTTGAACTGAGTGATGCGCGCGATAAACTATCGGCCGCCCGTAGTGCAGTAAGAGAAGAAAAAATGGTTCAGGCTCAGCATCTTGCCCAACAGGCAAAAGCTGACGCTGAGCTAGCTTCTGCCAAATCTGAAGTAGCAAAGGCACGTATAGTTAACGAGCAGATGCAAAAAGGTACCGACACACTAAAGCAGGAAATGCAGCGTAAGACAGGAGATCAATAATGAACACACAAATTAGTAAAACCAAAACACTGATAGCTACCGCAGTAGCATCTGTAATTTTAGTGGCATGCTCAGCTACACCAATTCAGCCAGTTCAGGTTAACAATGCTCGCAGTAAGTTGACACAGTTACAGTCTGATCAACAGCTCGCAAAGCAAGCACCAGTTGCGATTAAGGAAGCGGAGGAGGCTGTGCGTGCCGCCGAGGAAATTCAGGGGGACAAAGAAAAAGGTGCACACTTGATGTATATTGCAGAACGCAAGGTTGACATCGCTCAGGCACTGGCAGAAAGCCGCCTGTTAGTAGACCAGCGTACAACCTTGAACCAGCAACGTGAGAGCGCACGTCTCGATTCACGCACGCAAGAAGTTGACATCGCACGCAGCAAGACCGAATCATCACGCATGGAAGCACTTGCTGCAAAGCAAGAAGCTGATAGTGCTCGTAGCAATGCTGAATCAGCACGTATTGAGACACTAGCTGCGCAGAAGGAAATTGATAGCGCCCGGAGTAGCGCGGAGTCTGCACGTCTAAACACACTAGCTGCACAACAGGAGTCTGCCAATGCTCAACAAAAGACAGCTGACTTGCAGCGCCAGATTGCAGAACTTAATGCAAGACCCACTGAACGAGGTCTAGTTGTGACACTTGGAGATGTGTTATTTGACACTGGAAAGTCTGAACTTAAGAGTGGCGCAGCCACAAATCTCGCCAAACTAGCTAGCTTCCTCAATCAGTATAAGGACCGCTCGGTGCTTATCGAAGGTCACACCGACAGCGTAGGCAACGAGGGCTACAATCAGGCGTTGTCACAACGTCGTGCAGATTCTGTAAAGGTCTGGTTGATGAAGCAGGGTGTAAATTCGGATCGCCTCGTCACATCTGGCAAGGGTGAAATCTCACCGGTCTCTGGCAACGATAGCGCATCTGGTCGCCAGATGAACCGACGCGTTGAAGTCATCATTGAAAATACTGATGCGACCCCTTAGTAAAAACCAGTTAGATTATTTAACCATTATTAATGATCTAATCATATTAAGATCTAATCTAGGTATAAATTTTAAATTTCCTGATTCAAACATATAAAGCATAAAACACCTCGCAACAGTTTAATTGACTAACGACAGTTCGAGGTGTTTAGTTATATAAGCAATTAAACATGTTCTTTGTACATAAATTTTTCCTAGAGCATGAAATTTTTTGTGGATACAATACAGCTAGAAAATTCTCCAACAGTTGAATGACAATGCTTGTTCATGTGTTAATGAAAAGCCATATGAAGCCATATGAAGCCTCTGGAGGCCTTGTTGCGGTTGTGTGTGACATACTTGACTCCTTGCGTCACACACCAAGTAACTACATACTTAATTTCGTATAATGTATAGGTATTCAAATTTACTTTTGATGCTTTTGGTGACTGTTTTTAAAAATACAGTGCTAGCTTTTATGCTTGGTTATCAGCCGATGAAGGATTTTCTTTCTCCGTTTCTTTTATACTTTGTGAGGGACTGCTTTAATATTCCGTTGGCGTTTCTTACGTTTTGCTTTGTACGGTCTGAAGTTTTTACCGTCGGCTTGTTGCCTTAAAAGCTGTGGTCCACGTGTGCCGATGATGTACTGGTAAGGGTAGGTAACATGCCAGAGCTTGCCATTTTTAGCACCAGCCAGACGACCGTCACTCAACAACTTGCGAACGCGTCGGGTTGAAACCTTGAAATAAAAAGATGCCTCTTCGACGGTTTTATAGTTGGGTAACTCGGCTCTAGCTGAATAGATTTGCGTCACAGAAGCGGGCAAATTTGCGGAACAGTTTGATGCGGAATAGTATTTTTCCATGAGTTTTAGCCCTTAAAGCCAATAGCCATGAGGCTATTGAGCTGTTTTTGGTTGCAGTTAACAGTATCACCCGTGAGACAAACTTCGCTTATTATTAAGAAGCGAAGCGCACTAAAAAGAGGGGGTAAAACGCCACTTTTTAAGCGATTAACCAGTTGAACAAATCTAAAATCGTGACATGCATCATTAACCGCATGCGCACACCTGCGATGTGCGCACGGGTTTAATGCATCGCAACGACTTAAAAGCTTGTCTTCAGGGCGCGCAATTACCTTTGGCAAGCTGTCAACGTCAAAGTCACGCGAAATAAAGCACCTAGAAGCGACAAATCGTCGTCTATATGGGGTCATGCCCCCATACGGCGTTAAAAACGCGCCTACGGCTATTTTTGTGAGTTTTGGCATCATCAGGACTTGCCCCCGTTAATGATTCTTAAAAAACTGCGGGCAGTGTGCGATTGAGCACCTTGCCTTGTTGCATTTCGGCGTTCATAATCTGCCTGCCAGTAACGCGCCATTGTGAAGTAGTGCGTGAGATACGTAAGTTCATGTTGTCGGAAGGGTCTGCCCACGGGTGACCAAAGGGTATCGCCTTTGATTACCCAACCTTTCCAAGCCTCAGGCAACAATTCACCGCTGGCGAGGTAGCGCAATAGCTTAAAAGCGGAATAGGGAATGCGGGTCGCTCCGCTTTCCCAATGCGCTACTGTTCTACTGGTGACCTGTAACAGCTTCGCCACTTGCTCAACGCTCAATCGGTTTGTTTTCCTAAGTTCCACAAATTTCTCACTATCAATGGGTTTGTACGGCTTGCGCTTGTATTTCCGACGCTTCACCACTTGTGCGGACTAGGCACAATGCGGGCGGGCGGGTAAATCCACCAGTGCTTAGTCAAATGATGTTTACGTGCGCCGACAATGCGACCTTGCTTGCAATATCTTGTGATTGTGACCACTGATATCCCAGTGCGCTCAGCAAAAGCGCGTAGGCTAATAGGCTCACGATTGGTGGTTTGGGGGTCATGGTCTAAGCCTTTGGCTTGCTCTGCGGTCAGGCTCATGATTGCGCTCCAATGGGTGCGTTTGATATCAAAACAGAAGACGGCAGCACATTCCCTGATCGAGTTTTGGTATCAGTTTTGCAGATATCTGATTCCGATCCATTTTCAGATGCAACCAAATCCAAACCCACAGCGGGACGATTTCCATAGACGTGGCTAATCCAATCTTGCATCTGCTGGAGCTTTTGTTCAGGCGTAGGCTGTAACGGCAAACCGATTGCATCGGCGGTGCGTTTTAACAGCGTTGGATTGGGATGTGCAAAACCAGACTCAAGGGCGTGAAGCTCTTGGTCTAGCATTTTGGTTAACAGCTCAAGTTGTGCACGTGTGAGCTGGAGTGTGAAAGTGTTTCGCGTTGTAGCCATTTTTAGTCCTTTTGGGGGTCACCAAAAGCAGAGTAAAAAGTGAATAACTATTCCGCAAATATAATATACGTCATTTCGTATAATGTATAGGTATTCAAATTTACTTTTGATGCTTTTGGTGACTGTTTTTAAAAATACAGTGCTAGCTTTTATGCTTGGTTATCAGCCGATGAAGGATTTTCTTTCTCCGTTTCTTTTATACTTTGTGAGGGACTGCTTTAATATTCCGTTGGCGTTTCTTACGTTTTGCTTTGTACGGTCTGAAGTTTTTACCGTCGGCTTGTTGCCTTAAAAGCTGTGGTCCACGTGTGCCGATGATGTACTGGTAAGGGTAGGTAACATGCCAGAGCTTGCCATTTTTAGCACCAGCCAGACGACCGTCACTCAACAACTTGCGAACGCGTCGGGTTGAAACCTTGAAATAAAAAGATGCCTCTTCGACGGTTTTATAGTTGGGTAACTCGGCTCTAGCTGAATAGATTTGCGTCACAGAAGCGGGCAAATTTGCGGAACAGTTTGATGCGGAATAGTATTTTTCCATGAGTTTTAGCCCTTAAAGCCAATAGCCATGAGGCTATTGAGCTGTTTTTGGTTGCAGTTAACAGTATCACCCGTGAGACAAACTTCGCTTATTATTAAGAAGCGAAGCGCACTAAAAAGAGGGGGTAAAACGCCACTTTTTAAGCGATTAACCAGTTGAACAAATCTAAAATCGTGACATGCATCATTAACCGCATGCGCACACCTGCGATGTGCGCACGGGTTTAATGCATCGCAACGACTTAAAAGCTTGTCTTCAGGGCGCGCAATTACCTTTGGCAAGCTGTCAACGTCAAAGTCACGCGAAATAAAGCACCTAGAAGCGACAAATCGTCGTCTATATGGGGTCATGCCCCCATACGGCGTTAAAAACGCGCCTACGGCTATTTTTGTGAGTTTTGGCATCATCAGGACTTGCCCCCGTTAATGATTCTTAAAAAACTGCGGGCAGTGTGCGATTGAGCACCTTGCCTTGTTGCATTTCGGCGTTCATAATCTGCCTGCCAGTAACGCGCCATTGTGAAGTAGTGCGTGAGATACGTAAGTTCATGTTGTCGGAAGGGTCTGCCCACGGGTGACCAAAGGGTATCGCCTTTGATTACCCAACCTTTCCAAGCCTCAGGCAACAATTCACCGCTGGCGAGGTAGCGCAATAGCTTAAAAGCGGAATAGGGAATGCGGGTCGCTCCGCTTTCCCAATGCGCTACTGTTCTACTGGTGACCTGTAACAGCTTCGCCACTTGCTCAACGCTCAATCGGTTTGTTTTCCTAAGTTCCACAAATTTCTCACTATCAATGGGTTTGTACGGCTTGCGCTTGTATTTCCGACGCTTCACCACTTGTGCGGACTAGGCACAATGCGGGCGGGCGGGTAAATCCACCAGTGCTTAGTCAAATGATGTTTACGTGCGCCGACAATGCGACCTTGCTTGCAATATCTTGTGATTGTGACCACTGATATCCCAGTGCGCTCAGCAAAAGCGCGTAGGCTAATAGGCTCACGATTGGTGGTTTGGGGGTCATGGTCTAAGCCTTTGGCTTGCTCTGCGGTCAGGCTCATGATTGCGCTCCAATGGGTGCGTTTGATATCAAAACAGAAGACGGCAGCACATTCCCTGATCGAGTTTTGGTATCAGTTTTGCAGATATCTGATTCCGATCCATTTTCAGATGCAACCAAATCCAAACCCACAGCGGGACGATTTCCATAGACGTGGCTAATCCAATCTTGCATCTGCTGGAGCTTTTGTTCAGGCGTAGGCTGTAACGGCAAACCGATTGCATCGGCGGTGCGTTTTAACAGCGTTGGATTGGGATGTGCAAAACCAGACTCAAGGGCGTGAAGCTCTTGGTCTAGCATTTTGGTTAACAGCTCAAGTTGTGCACGTGTGAGCTGGAGTGTGAAAGTGTTTCGCGTTGTAGCCATTTTTACTCTGCTTTTGGGGGTCACCAAAAGCAGAGTAAAAAGTGAATAACTATTCCGCAAATATAATATACGTCATTTCGTATAATGTATATTATGTAAAATTAAGTAAACAAGTTAAAAGTTCAATCAACATTGGTAATCAAGAATTGGGGCTCTACGCTTATTTAAACTAAATCTGATTAATCACCCACTAGTATGCATACAAATAAACTGCTTAGTTTGAACTCAAATTGGGAAGCTAAAAACACTCATTAGATATGCGGACAACAAAATTGATTTACAACTGGCTGAATACAATTATTTTAATTAAAGCTCAAGCATGCTTTTGAAGCTGAGATGATTCACGCTGAGCTTTATTTTTTAAATAATTTTTTAGCTCACTATTTTCTTTATGTATTCTATAAACAATAAATGCACAAATGACTAATAGCAAAAAGCTGGATGATAAATAAAAGAAAGCCCAGAATTTCGTGCAACCACCCAAGTAATGGTGCTGAGATGCACAGTGATATGAGTAATCGAATATACTTTTTAGTTGGTTGATCAGCGCTGTAAACTTCATTTTTATAGATATTATTATATTTTGTTACATATTATTTACAATTCTTAACAATGTTATATGAAAATCTCTGTATGACAAAGCGTTTAAGTACTAATTTTTGGTGTGGAAGTTTAAAAAATAGAGGTAAGCATGTTAAGTCTATTACTACCAAAAGAATTAATGCTGTCAGTTATTCATCGATAGCAACTTAAGTATCGAAGAAGCAAATCTATTGATAATATTTGTAGCATCGATAAAGTAGATGATTAATGCCAATCAATAGATTTAAGTGCCAATTAATCTTTGTAATTAAATAAGCTATTTAATTAGGCTGACCAATAGATTGAAATATCTATTGAATTTGAATGGTGATTATGTCCACTGCTGGTGCCAAGCCTCGAAGTCACTGACTGGAATTGGCTTAGACATATAATATCCCTGACCATAGTCGCAATTCATTTCTTGTAAAAACTTCCAGACTTTAATGTTTTCAATACCTTCAGCAACGACATGCAAGCCCATGTTATGCGCAAGCTCAATAGTTGAACTGACGATAATTCGATCATTTAAATTGTCTTCAATATGCATCACAAATGATTTATCAATTTTAAGCTCGCTAACCGGCAGTTCTTTTAAATATGATAAGGATGAGTAACCTGTACCAAAATCATCAATTGCTAGCTTGATACCCATTTCAGACAAATGTAGTAAAGTTTGTTTTGCACGATGTGGATCATCCATGATGCTGCTTTCAGTCACCTCAAGAGAAATGAGTGAGGTATTTGAGCCCATGGATTTTAGAATTTCACTGACTTTATTCGGAAAATCAGAGTCGATTAAATCTCTTGCAGAAATATTCACTGCAATTGGGATTGAAATCCCCTTCTCTAACCATTGAGCACTCACGTTAGATGCCTCAGCAATCATCCAAAGTGTTATCTCTCTAATTAGCCCAGTTTGCTCTGCAAACGGGATAAACTGATCAGGAAAAACCATTCCCCTCGTGGGGTGCTTCCATCTAATTAGTGCTTCGACCGAAGTGACCACCCTACTTTTGAGGTCAATTTTTGGTTGGACAAATAACATTAGTTCATTATTTTGTATCGAATTTTTCAGCTCAGAGGCTAACGTTAAGTTAACATTACTGCCAGCATCGAAACTCGGATCAAATACCACAGGTCCACACTTCTTTGCTTTTGAAACTTGCATAGCAATCTCAGCAAAGCTCAATAGTTGCTCTATTTGGTTACTATGAGCTGGATAATTGGCGATACCGATGCCTGCAGTAATGTCAACAAAGTTATCGTCTAATTGAATGGGCTTTTCAAAGGCCTGCAAGAGCTTTTGTGCAATATTCATTGCCACGTCGGCATTCGTTGCTGGGAGTAATACGGCAAACTCATCCCCAGAAATCCTTGCAACAACATCATTGTCTTTACGAAACACTTGTGAAATACGAATAGATACTGCGTGCAGTAACTCATTACCAAAATCATGTCCAAGCACATTGTTAATTTGTTTAAATCGATCTAGATTCATCACTAGAACAGAAAGTGGCTCTCGATTGGTTTCAGATTGATATATGGCGCTATTAAGCTCTTTCATGAATGAGGCGCGGTTAGGTAGTCCCGTCATCTCATCGAGGTAAGCTAATTTAAGAATACTTTTCTCTCTATCAGCAATTGCAGTACGCATGCTACTGAATGCACTACTGAGCTTCCCTAACTCATCTTTCCTGGAGGTATCAACTTTAAACGTATAGTCGCCCTCCTCTAACTTTTTAGCAGTATCGGCTAGTTCTACTATTGGCTGAGCAACTATTCTTGAAACATACAAGATACTGACAATAAAAATCAGCATTCCAACAATACTTAAAATTAAAAGATTGAGTAAGAGCACCTTAAATGGCGCGGTTGCTTCATCAATGGAGCGCTGCAACACAACATATAGAGAATCGTTAATGTTTTTGAATATCGTCACATAGCGAGTACCAAAAGCGACGTCTCCAATGGTGAGCTCCAAATTACGGTTAGTACTCAAAGCTGGTTGTATAGAAGTATATTTCACAATCTGATCACTTGAGCTCATACTCATGGTTCCCGCCGTGGAGCGCCAAGGACTAGCGCCAGATTGACTGATGAAAGTCACCTCTAGGTTACTTAGTTTATGGAGTGTATTTGCCAAACTGTTATTAATTTCAAACCCCATCACTACCCAGCCAATCGTCAAAGGAGCTTTTACTGGCACAGCGACTAGTTGATAGGGTTGATTATTGAAAATAGTAAAATTATTCTTCTGAATATCATTTTTTGCCGCGTAAATAACTTCAGCTATTTTTTCACTGACCTCTGTTTCGGATAAGTTTTCAGATATCACTAAACTGTTTTGATCTGCAGAGTAAAATATGGCGATATCTGCATTAATCCTAGACTGGTGGTTAACTAGGGCTGAAAGTATCGTCTCATGATCATTACTTGCAATGGCTGCTTTAAAGCCGAAGTCTGCGGCCAAAATGCGGGCACCAACACTTAAGCTATCACCGTTGTGTTGTAGTAGATTTAGAAATACACGTTCACCCACTTCAAGTTGCTGATTCACAGAACGTCTAGCGTTTTTATCAATACTTAACTTAATGGCAATTGAGCTTAAAACCTGGATGACCAATATCAATGATAGAAAAATAACTGAAATTCGACTTTTTAAGCTTGTAAATTGCATATTGATCATTGGGCTTAGTAATTAATTGTGTGTTTCTAGCTTGATTGAAACGGTGTCATTGCTTCTTACTGTTACTTTTTGTTCAGAAACAAAATTCTCTTTTACCGTTGCGTAATGCCATGCCTTAAGAGTGTGTTGCCCTATTGGTAAGTCAGTCAATTTAACCATGCCATTCACATCAGTTTTCCCAAAATAAGGCGTGTCTACAATGTGAATATAAGCCAGCATATTATCGTGAATATTACAGCCAAGTATCACCGTGCCTGGCTTATCAAATACAACTGGCTTCGCAGGAACGCCAGAGTAAAGCTTTAATTCAAACGTTTTAGCAGGTGAAAACGAATAAACGTGATGTCGCACTGAATCTTTGTTTGGAAAATTAACACTAGTGCCTACTTGTACGACGCTGACTATCGGTGAAAATTGTTTATTCTTTTGATCAACATTCGCCTCTGTCGTTGATTTAACGGCTGATTTAACGCTGGTTTCTAAGTAAACAACAGCATTACTAAGCGGGTTGCCAGCTTGATCTAATACTTGAACCGACAGATCTGCAGCTTGAGCGTGAAGCGATGTTACAAGTAATAATGCACTTAGGATGATGGTATTGCTCAGGATTTTGCTATTCATTAGTCGGCTCTAAAAAAGTTAACTCTAAAAATTAAAAGTTAGTTAGTCACAATATCACGCTTCATAGGCGCTAATATTTTTAAGAGCTCATTTTTCTCTCGTTCACCAACGTGCTTGTTGAGTGATGTTCTAAAAGCCTCTACAAACAGTTCAAATTCAGCAGTCGTTATTTTAAGATCTCGATGAGAGTTTTGCATGGTTTCACCCTCATAAACACAGCTCCCACCAGTTAAGACACAAAGTTGGTCAACTACACTTTGTTTTAATGTACTTAATTTAATACCATCGAACGAACGTTTAATTTTAGGGTCATTAACGGACTGATCTATCGTTTCAGAAACAACAATATTAAGTACAGGTAGCCCACCAATTCGTTCAAAAAGAGTTGGAGCCACCGCTACTTTTGTGGAAGAGGATTGCATTTGAACACAAGAGCAAAGTAACAACATTAGCGCAATTAATACATGCTTATTCATAAATATTTCTCGGTTTTAATCTATCCTTACTTTAATATAACTGATGTGATTAATCTACGTAATTTAATTGTTTATTATTCTTTTAATAGTAAATATGAAAGACAAATATGAGTTTTACGCACCCCCCAAAAAAACAGCTAGCGATATGGACATTAAATACTGTAGCCATATTAATGTTAAGCCACTCCAACGGGCTATTTGCGGGTGATCGTTTATTAGCAACAGGTGGAGTGATGCAAATTGAAGGATCTGGTGGTGGTGGATTAACTCCTTGGGCTTTAATTTCAGGCTATGGCACTGACAAACAAATTGGTGGCTCGGCTTTTTATACAGAAGCACGGACAAATGGTGATTTTGAGATCAGCTCTGGTGGAGTCAGTATTGGCTTGCATAATCGCTTAGAAATTTCACTCAGTCAGCAAAAATTGGGCTTAAGTGACACTGTACCTGGCGAAAGTATTCGAGTGAATACGATGGGGGTTAAGTTGCGTTTATTTGGTGATGCCATTTATGAGCAAGATACATGGCTGCCACAGGTGTCACTAGGTGTTCAAATTAAACATAATGAGGACTTCCACAACGTGCCAAAAGCACTAGGTGCAAAGCATCAAACAGGTGTAGATGTCTATTTAGCAGCCACAAAACTGTACTTAGGGGCTGTTTTTGGTAGGAACCTATTGATTAACGGCACACTACAAGCAACAAAAGCGAACCAATTTGGATTTTTAGGCTTTGGTGGCGATAATCGAGATAATTACCAAATCAAACCAGCAGCTTCAGTTGCCGTGATGCTAACAGATCAGGTGCTATTGGGCACTGAGTACCGTTACAAACCAGATAATTTGAGTGTTTTTAAAGAAGAAAACGCGCATGATGTATTTTTAGCATGGTTCCCTACTAAAAATATATCACTGACTGCCGCCTACTTGGATTTAGGCAATATTGCGAATAAAAGCAATCAATCTGGCTGGTATTTGTCAGGGCAAATTGCTTACTAGGCAGTGCTATTTGCTAGGTTAAAAGCCTAGTAGGCGTTATGTTTATCATTTTTATCATTTAATGATTTGTGTAACGACTAGAGCATTTTCGTTTAATTAAATCATCTAAACTAAATTTACCGGCGCCACCAAATAGCAGTGGTAAAAACATCACGATATAAATTAAAGGTAATTTGTAATTGCCAAACCCATCACCTTTTTCATCGATAATACGATAACCAGTCCATAAGTCACTTAAACTATCCCATTGGTTTGGCCAATGCACAGTGGCTATTGCCACAATCGTAAGAATGATAAGTGAAACAGAAAAAAACCTAGTGGCAAGCCCTAGAATTAACGCAACAGCTCCAAGTATTTCAAAATAGGTCGCTATTTGCCAGTTAATTTCTGGTGAAATTAAGCTAAACGGAAATGGGAAAGTAATATCAGCAAACCAATTTACCCCATGCAACTTTTCGTAACCAGCCTCCCCGAACTCATAGGCCAGTATAAGTCTTAGAAAAAGTGGAGGCACACTTTCAGAAATTTTGTTCAAATGGCAAATAACGCTGGTATAAATATCGTTAACACAAGCTGCTAATTTATTGTAATACATAGACTTCTCCCTAAAAGTTATTAACTATTAATCTTGTAGGATTAGTCGTAAAATGTTTTAAAAACTTACATAAATGATTTCTAAACGGATAAGGAAAGCTTCATTTTTCTTATTTTTTCTGATTTTGATTTTATCTGGCGTAGTTTGTAAAACAAACGTACCCCTAAAAGTAAGCCCAAGACAACCGCATAGAATAAGGGCTCACGAATATCCTTCTTGACCAACCACCAAAAATGTACGACTCCTAAAATTGCAATAAGGTAAACTGTTAGATGTAGCTGCTTCCAACGCTCACGCAACTTTTGCATCATGTATTGATTAGAAGTAAGTGCTAATGGCACAGTTAATAAGTACGCTAAAGCGCCGACCAACACATAGGGATGCTTGATAATATCTTTAACAATATCATTCCAATCAAAGCCATAATCAAGCCATAAGTAAATGGTGATATGTAGACTGGCATAAAAAAACATCATTAATCCCAGCATACGCCTAAATTGAAGTGGCCAAACATAACCGAACAGCAGTCTGATCGGGCTTAAGCTCAATGTGAGCAGCAAAATAAATAAAGCCCAAAAGCCAGTTGAACGTTCAACAAACTCGATAGGATTTGCTGACAAACCATTATTGATGCAAAGCCATATTAAGCGCATGAAGGGCACCAAGCAAAGCACAAACAAAACGAACTTAATTCTGCCAATTTGCTTTTTATTGGGTGTGCGCCGCAGAAGTTGTTTAATTTGCATGCCAAAAGACCTGTTATTTAAAAGTGTTTGCGTAAATCTAAACCTGCATACATCTGTCCTACTTGCTCGGTATATCCGTTAAACATCTGTGTTTTAATGCGGCCAGCAAATAAACCAGCACCAATTCTTTTTTCTGAAGATTGTGTCCAGCGCGGATGCTCTACCTGTGGATTTACATTGGCGTAAAAGCCATATTCTTTAGGCCCTGCTTTCATCCAAGTAGTGATTGGCATTTTTTCAGTAAAACGAATCTTGACGATTGATTTAGCCCCCTTGAAGCCATACTTCCAAGGCACTACTAAGCGCATTGGCGCACCATTCTGATTTGGTAGTTTTTCACCGTATAAACCAACAGCCATTAGTGTCAGTGGATTCATTGCTTCATCCATTCGAAGGCCTTCTGTATACGGCCAGTCTAATATCGGCAAATTAACCCCTGGCATTTGTTGTGTGTCAGCCAGAGATACAAACTCAATATATTTGGCATTAGTATTGGGTTCTGCCCACTTTATTAGCTGCGCAAGGGGAAATCCTACCCATGGAATCACCATAGACCATCCTTCCACACAACGCATACGATAAATACGCTCCTCTAATGGCGCTAGCTTGACTATATCTTCAATGCTAATGGTTTTATTTTTCTTCACTTCCCCCTCAATGCTGATTGTCCATGGATGGGGCTTAAACAACTTAGCATTGGTCGCTGGTTCACCTTTACCCGTGCCAAACTCGTAAAAATTATTGTAAGTTGTGACATCGTCGTAAGAGGTTAACTTTTCATCTTTACCGTAAGCTGTTTTAGTAAAGTTTGGTAGTGATAATAAGGACTTGGATGCCTTACCAATCGGTGCATTCGAGCGTGTAGCATCTGCTGCAAACAATAGATTGGTTTGTGCGAGCGCCGAGGTGGCAAGCAAGCCAAAACCAGCTTGCTTAATAAAATGGCGCCGATTTTCAAACACCTCTTTTGGTGTGATTTCTGAGGGGAGAATGTCGGTTTTTTGTTGAATAATCATGGGGTACCAATCAGCAAAGTGTATGTAAAAACGTATTAAAACATCGTGCTTGATGCGTGAATCTATCACCTAGCTGTGACCATGCAATTCACAATGAGTTTAATGAACAACACTTAGTCTGATTGCGTTACTTATCCTTACAAAAATAATACCAAGGGAGTGGCTAAATCAAATCCTGCGTTTCTTTCTCAATTTCTTCAGCCAGCCCCTGGTCATTAGTGTTTTTAGCGATGACCTTTGCTTGGTTAATGAGTGTTTTTGCTGTTGCTAAGTCACCGTTAGCAGCTTTCACTTGGGCCAATATGCAGTAACCATAAGCTTCGTAATAAGCACCGCCTTGGTCTTTCGCAAATTTAATAATCTTATTAAGTGTTCTTTCTGCATTAGCATAGTTCTTAACAGCGGCATAATAACGGCCTAACTCAATACTTGAGTGCGCATATTGGTCTAATGTGCCTGACTTCTCATGCATTAAAAATGCCTTGATTTGATACTCTAGCGCAGCATCATGCTGATTCAACATGTGATACGCTAACGCAACAGACTCATAACTCTCACCTCGCTCATTATCATTGGCGACAAGCGTATTTGCAGTTAAATACGATTCAAGTGCTGATTGGTAACGCTTAGTAATAAGATGCACATTACCAATGCTTTGGTGCGCAACGCGCTCGAAAGCTTTACTGTTTGTTATTTTGGCTTGTTTCAAGCTTTCTTCGTAGCTCAAAACTGCCTGTTCATATTGATGTGCATCCTTGTAAGCGTGACCAGTCACCAGTGCAACGATTGTTTTATCAAATGCATCTTGAGATTGCTTATCTGCTAATTTAAACGCAGACAAGGCATCTTCTAACTTACCTTGTGCACTGTATACACGACCTTGGCATATCAAAGCTTCCTTATCATTTTTATCTGCACTAAGTGCTTTAGATGCAAACGCCAAAGCTGTGGGTAAATCCATTTGATCGTAAGCTTTGTTGCATGAAAATGCATCGTCACTCGCAGCGTAAACCGTATTAAAAAACAAAGAAGTAAATAATATTGTTAAAGTTTTTTGTAGTTTCATTTTTGACAGATACTCATGGATGATATAAACGTAAATTATAAGAAAGTTGCCCATTGCTGGGACTTATCAGCGGTCGCAAAAAAATGTGGGTTCAGTAACGATGGTTTATTGTTGTAACTCAGTGTTACGGCATGCTCATCTACAATATCACCACCAGCCTCCTGCAAAACGCAATGCGCAGCAGCCGTATCCCATTCGTAAGTTGGGCCTAAGCGCGGATATACGTCGGCCCCGCCCTCCGCTACGAGACAAATTTTTAGAGAGCTGCCTAAACGAATAAGTTCAGGTTTCACTAAAGTTGTAGCTTCTACGCTATGCATAAATTTCTGAAACTTTTCATCTGAATGTGATCGACTGCCTGCTACCGTAATCTGTTGCAGATTCAAGTTTTTTGTATGGATTCTTTGTATCGGTGCTGTACCGATTTGTTTATACGCACCCTGCCCCTTGCTTGCATAATAAGTTAAGCCTGGCACAGGTGCATACACCACGCCCATAATCGACTGATTTTGGCTAACCAACGCGATATTAACGGTGAACTCACCGTTGCGTTTAAGAAACTCGCGCGTGCCGTCTAAGGGGTCGATTAGCCAGTATTTTTGCCAACTCAAACGTAATCCAATATCTATTGCATCAGACTCTTCAGATAACACTGGAATATCAGGCGTAAGTTGGTGAAGCCTTGCAACGATAATGTCGTGTGCAGCAATATCAGCTTCAGTAAGTGGTGAGTTATCAGACTTCATTTCAAAACCAAAATCAGTAGAATATATTTGCATAATCGCCTCGCCTGCTTCTTTTGCGATTGCAATCACCTCATCTTGAAATTGATAGCCTTCATTTACCATTTATTATTCGCTTTCAGCTAATACTGCTAATAAATCTGCCTCATCTAGAATCGTAATGCCCAATAATTGTGCTTTCTCGAGCTTGCTCCCAGCGTCTGCGCCAGCAACAACAAAGTCTGTTTTTTTTGAAACACTGCCTGCTACTTTACCACCAGCCACTTCTATTAACGCTTTGGCGTCATCACGTGAGATGGTTGGTAAAGTACCTGTTAATACAAATGTTTTTCCACTCAGCTTACCTGTTGATTGCTGCCTGCCATCAGTTTCTGGCCAATGCAATCCAGCTACCAATAATGCATCTATGACATCTTTATTATGGTCTTCTGAGAAGAAGTTCTTGATTGACTCAGCAACAATTGGGCCAACATCGTTGACCTCCAATAAGTCTTCAATGGTGGCATCCATCAAAGTTTTTAAGTTGCCAAAATGCTTTGCTAAGTCTTTTGCCGTAGCTTCACCAACGTTACGCATACCTAAAGCATAAATAAAGCGAGCAAGCGTAGTTTCCTTGCTAGCATTAAGTGCATCTAATATATTTTGGGCTGACTTTTTAGCCATACGTTCGAGATTGCTGAGTGTTGCAATATCAAGTTTATAGATGTCGGCAAGTGTGTGCACTAAATTAGCCTCAACCAGTTGATCAACCAGTTTTTCACCCAAACCCTCAATATCCATTGCTCGACGAGAGGCATAATGCGTAATCGCCTGTTTGCGTTGTGCTGGGCAGAACAACCCTCCAGAACAACGCGCAACTGCTTCATCTTCTTGTTTGAGTATATGCGAGCCACATTCAGGGCATAGGGTTGGCATTACAAAACGGCGAGCATTAGATGGCCTTCTCTCAAGCACAACACTCACCACTTCAGGAATAACGTCTCCAGCCCTGCGCACACTGACTGTGTCACCGATTAAAATATCTTTACGGCGAATTTCATCTTCATTATGTAACGTTGCATTGGTCACTGTTACGCCGCCTACAAACACCGGCCTCAATCTCGCAACTGGCGTAATTGCACCAGTACGCCCTACCTGCACCGTGATATCCTCTACTTCAGTCAGCGCCTCTTGCGCAGGAAATTTATGCGCAATGGCCCAGCGAGGTGCTCTAGAGACAAAGCCCAGCTCATTCTGCTGATTAAATTGATTAACTTTATAGACGACACCATCAATATCAAAAGGTAATTGCTGACGTAACTGGCCTACTCTTTCGTAGTAGCCACGAAGCCCCTCTACACCATAGACCACATCGCGAACATGACTGACTGGGAAATGTAAGCTAGCCAAGTAGTCCATTGCGGCACGATGACTGGTTAGCGTTGGAACACCCTCCGCCACACCCAAGCCATAAGCAAAAAATGTAAGTGGTCGCGTGGCTGTAATTTTTGCATCCAATTGTCTTAAACTACCGGCAGCAGCATTACGTGGGTTAGCAAATAGTTTTTCACCTTTTGCCAACTGTGTTTGGTTGAGTTTATCAAAGTCACGTTTTAACATAAGTACTTCACCACGGACTTCTAGCAATTGTGGTGGATTAGCAACATTTAAACGCATGGGTATTGCACGCAATGTACGCAGGTTATGCGTCACATCTTCCCCAGTGTATCCATCACCACGCGTAGCACCTTGGGTGAAAATACCATGTTCGTAGGTGAGCGTAATGGCTAAGCCATCAAATTTAGGCTCTACAGCGTATTCAACTTGTGCAACCCCTAATGCATCGCGAATACGCTTATCAAAAGCCTCTAACTCGTTAAACTCAAAAGCATTATTGAGTGACAACATTGCTTGACGATGTGTAATGCTGTTAAAAGCATTAGCAGAAGAGCCGCTGACACGCTGGGTTGGCGAGTCGGAAGTGATTAACCCTGGATTTTGATTCTCTAGTGTTTGTAGTTCACGGTAAAGGTTATCGTACTCACTATCAGGAACAGATGGCGCATCTAGACCATAATACTCATAGTCATAACGCGCAATCAACTCACGTAACGCTAAAATGCGCTGTTCAGCGCTACTCAACTTCGAATCCGACATTCAATCTAACCTTGAAACTTATGAAAATAACCTACGTGCACTATCTGACCCAGGTACGATACCTCGCACCAACATCGTGGCGTAAATTACTTTGAGCTGCTGCCGAATTTTTTCGATTTGCATATCACCTAATGGCCTATTGTTATCATCAACCAGCACCGCATTTAAACCAATTTCCATTTGTCTTGCCACTTGTACCATTTGGTTAAATGCCTCAGTGCAATGCATGACATGTGGGATATCTAGCTGAAAAGTCACGGCTTTTACTACGCTTGTCCGTAACATTTCTGGATTAAATAAATAGTTATCCCGATTAAACATGACAAAAGAAACAGACGGTGAAGCTATCGCCTGTGCTGATTGGTCATCAGTGTTTTGATAATATTTGAATGTGCCGTCTGTATCCAGCACCATTCCTTGCGCCTCGCTTAAGCCTCTTAATTTAGTACCAGTAAAAGCACCGTTATCACCATGAACTAAATGAAAACCCATCGTTTTATCTACATCAATACAAAAGGCATCCAATGCTGAAGCAGCCAATAATGGGTCACCATTACTTTGCCATTCAACATGTCCATCAATATCAAGGCCCAGTGTTTCCACAGCCAATTGAAAGCGATTTAATATGCTACGAGTTACAGCCCCTGCTCTATCCGCTAACTGTAAACTACAGGTGATCTTACTTGTGCTTTGGTGCACTATATCAGGCTGTGCTTCCAAAGCTGTTAGCGAAATCCATTCACTTTCATTGACTAATGCATGTAAATGAATTGGCTTATCGTAATCTTCGAAAAACCCACCAATGCTAGCGGTGATGTTTGAAATGCTAGTTTCGTTTGCCAAGTAAATAACAGCAATTAAATCCATTTGTGATTGCAGCATTGGCGGCAAACTTGATCTCATTACATCATTAGCAATACCTGATTTTGATTGATCCGCAGGTTTCGTTTCTGCAGGCATAGTTTCTAAGGAACTGATATGACGAACATTAACGTTCTCTTCTACATGATTGATAGCATCATTGACAACAGGTGCTGCACTTAATGAACTACTAGCTTGGTTACTTGCTTGATTAAAAGCATCATTAAAGATTGCTTTAATTTCCTCATGCTGCGCTGGTTTTGTGTTCGAATTAACCGCACTCTGAATATTGGCATTTGTAGTATTTAATGCTGCATCAACTTGGTCGCCAAAATCAGCAGCAGGCAGTTGCGCGTGCTCATGCTCATGTCTTTCTACTAAAGTTGAATACGTCTCATCAATATCATCTAAAACATCTTCTTCACTTGCAAGGTGAATCGTATTAAGCGCCACAAATCGATCGTCACCTCGATCTAGATCAAAATGCTCTTTTAAGCGTGCAGTATCAATAGAAAAGTTATCTTCTTCGAAGTTATTATCAAACTCATTGAGAGCATTCGTCTGCGTATCATTATTTAGCAGTGCGTCATTTTGTGGCTTTGAAAAGCCACTTTCTATTTGCTGGTTAAACTTTCGCTCCTGCCACCAATTAAATAAAAGTACGGCAGCAATGATTAAAGCACCAATAATGATTAATATTATTTGCAAATCGTTCATTTACATTAAACTCTCAACTAAATTACAACAGCTTTTAAGATGCCGTTTCAACCATTTTTACAGCTGCTTCCATGTCTACATCCACTATGCGTGAAACACCTGATTCCTGCATAGTAACACCGATTAATTGCTGCGCCATTTCCATCGTAATTTTATTATGACTCACATATAAAAACTGTGTTCTTTCAGACATTTTTTTTACCATGGCACAGAATCGCTCAGTATTACTATCATCGAGCGGTGCGTCTACCTCATCCATCAAACAAAAAGGCGCAGGATTTAACCTAAATAGCGCAAACACCAATGCCAATGCTGTCAGCGCTTTTTCGCCCCCTGACAACAAGTGAATCGTGCTATTTTTCTTACCAGGAGGTTGTGCAAACACCTGCATTCCTGTGTCAAGAATTTCGTCCCCTAATAACTCTAATCTCGCCTGCCCACCACCAAACAATGTGGTAAACAACTCATTAAAGTGTTTATTTGCCTCATCATAAGTATGCTGCAGACGACTGCGGGTTTCACGGTCAATTTTAAGAATAGCATCTTCTAATGTTTTACTCGCGTCAGTTAAATCGCGGCACTGGCTATCTATATATTGCTTACGTGTTTGCTCTGATGCTAACTCTTCTATTGCGGCCAAGTTTACAGCACCTAAAGCCTCAATATCCGCGACTAACTGGGCTTTGTACTTTTCAAGATCACTCACCTTGACCTCTAGGCCAGCATGTTGTTTTAAATGATTATCCAGTACGGCTTCTTCAATATTTAATGACGTAAGCTCAGTTTGACATTGTTCAAAATAGATACGTGCTTGCTGCTCACTTAAACGGCTAGCCTCTAACTTATCTCTCAGCGGGTGTAACTGCTGCTCTAACTGCATCCTTAAACGCTCTTGTTGTTGTAACACAGCCTCACTTTCAATCATGGCATTGCGGGCATTTACCAATACAAGCTCTCGCTGCATTTTAGTGGTTAACGCCATCTCCAAGTTAGCTTTCAACGTCTCCATTTTGGTTGCATTCAACGTAGCTTCAACGTCCTCAATACGTAGCTTTAACGAGCACTCATCCTCATGTAATAACTCAATTTTAGCGTTTAATTCATTGATATTATTATTAATTAATTTTACGTTAAAACTATTTTCCTGATGCAATCGTTCAGCTGTTTGTAACTGCGAACGTGCTTCATTTAACAGACTTTCCGCAGCCTGCCTCTTTACTTCCATCGTTTGCTTTTCAGACTGGAGCAATACAAGAGTATCCGAAACCTCTGTTAATAGTGCTTGTTTTTGAGCGCATTCAGATTGAAGATTGTTCAACTTTTCTTCAGCTTGTTCGCAATCAGATTGCAACATTTTTTGTCGCTGTATTGCGTTAGCTTGCTGCTGTTTAAGCTGTTGTAAATTTAGATTCAACTGGTGCGCCTGTTGAGTCACCAGCTTCAATTGCTGTTGCTGTGCATGCTGCATCGTGCGTAATTGCTGCAATTTAGTTTCCAGCAGTGTTACTTGGTTGTTTTTTAACGCCAGCCTCTCCTGAGCTTCTGGTAGCTCTGCTTCAAGGTTAGTTAAACGAGATTGTCGTTCAAGTACCCCATGCAATAACGATTGCTCACCAAAGTAAGTCACGCTATGTCGAGTATAGGTATCGCCATATTGATTTACTAAACACTCACCATGATTTAGCATGCGTGCTGCCTGCACTATATCCATATCATTACTGTGATGGATATAGACACCAGTAAGCCAATCTTGTAACACAGCTACATAACTAGGCTCCACATACTCGATTAGCGAGAACATCTCAGTGTAAAGATGTGGTGTTTTGACTTGGGTATCAGCATCGGAAGTAACAGCCAACGTCAATCCTAAAGGCGCTCTATTAAGCAAGCTGGCGTTAATGTTTGAGTAATTACATGAGATAGCATTGAGCTTTGCTCCTAAACAGGCCTCAAATGCAGTTTCCCAGCCAGTCTTAATACGAACAGCCTGCCATACTCGAAGATTTTCATCTAGCTTATCACTAAGCCCAACGCTGCTAAGCCATACACCCAAGGCAGATGCATTATCCACCTGCCGCATGGACTGCTGCAGCTTTGTCAACGAGCTAATTTCAGCTTCTAGCACATGTAATGCTCGCTGATATTGATGTGCTTCATCTCGATTAGCTTTAATTTCGGCATGCAATGCCTGCTCTTGTTTCACTGCACTGGCATTTTTCTGCTCAAGTTCAGTCATTTCCAATTCTAGAGCGCTCAACTGAGATTGCTTTTCAAGCACTAAACTATCAGCAGGGATTTGCAACGAATCATAACTCTGTTGTAAGCGAGTTAACTGTTCGCGAGTTTCCAAAACTGCGCGAGATAAATGCGTCATATTCGCCTGCTCTAAACGCAAACGTTGCTCTGCATTTAGCCATGCTGACTGACTAGCATTAAAAGCTGAAAGTACCGCCTGATATTCGTGTGATTTGAGCGGCACAGCCTCGCTAGCGGATTTCACAGCACTATCAGTATCAAAAAAATCGGCATCAGCTTTGATTAAATCAGCCTGTGCTAATGCACGTGCCTCTTCTACTAAATGATGCTGATGAGTGTTCTTTTCTAGCTGAGCAAGTAATTGTTGCAGTTGCAGTTGCAACCGCTCTCTAGCATCGGTGGTATTTTTGACTTGATTCTCAAGATTAGAAACCTCTGCATTTGCTTCATAATATGCAGACTGCGCTATATTCACTGCCTCACTAGACGCACTGTGTTGCTGCCTCAATGTTTCCAATGTGCTTTCACTGCTTCGCAAGCCTGCCATTTGTGCCTCAAGCTCATTTACGAGCTTTTCAACCATGCGCTGTGACTTTTCCCATTGCGCGCTTGCATCTCGCTTTTTCAATAACCAAATTTGTGCTTTGGTAATATTTAAAGCCTCTTGCATTTGATTATATTGTGCAGCAACAACGGCTTGCGATTGTAAACGTAAAATCTGCGAGTCAAGCTCACGCACAATGTCTTCTACACGCAATAGGTTTTCACGGTTATCTCGGAGTCGCTGCTCGGTTTCTTTACGCCGCTCTTTATACTTACTAACCCCAGCAGCCTCCTCAAGAAAAATACGCATTTCTTCAGGACGCGCTTCAACAATACGGTTGATTGTGTTTTGACCAATAATTGCATAAGCACGACCACCTAAGCCTGTACCTAAGAACAAATCGGCCACGTCTCTGCGGCGCACAACGGTATTATTAATATAGTAAGTAGAACCCTTATCTCGCTCGATTACGCGCTTAACTGAAATTTCCGCATATTGGGACCAAGCCCCAGATGCACCGCCAAGGCTATTATCAAACACCAGTTCGACACTAGCTCTTGAGATAGGCTTTCGGTTGCCAGAGCCGTTAAAAATAACTGCGTCCATCGCATCTGCACGCATCTCTTTTGCTGAAGATTCACCCAGCACCCAGCGCACAGACTCCATCACATTGGATTTACCGCAACCGTTAGGGCCAACCACGCCAACACGCTGCCCATGAATGTGCAATGTTGTCGGATCAACAAAAGATTTAAAACCAGAGAGTTTTAGGTGAGTTAAACGCAAAATGAACTTTTACTAATTAGGTTTGACTTAGAACGTTATAATAACGTTTTTTAAGCTAAAAGCTCTACTATCTATCATGACCGAACACTCACTAGGTGCAAAACCAACCGCACAACCCTCTAAAACATTAGAGACATTTGAAAACCCGAACACGAAACGTGATTTTCATATTCATATGGAAATTCCAGAGTTTACTTGTTTATGTCCAAAAACTGGCCAGCCAGATTTTGCTATTATTTATTTAGATTACATTCCTGATCAACTTTGTGTAGAACTTAAAAGCCTAAAACTGTACATGTGGTCATTCCGCGATGAAGGATGTTTCCATGAAGCTGTCACCAATAGCATTCTTGATGATTTAGTTGAAGCTACCCAACCTAAGTTCATGAGAGTAACCGCCAAGTTCTATGTAAGAGGCGGAGTATTTACCAATGTGATCGCTGAACACCGTAAACAAGGCTGGCAGCCCCAACCTCGCGTGGAATTAACGCAATTTGAAAGCCAATCTAACATTCGAGGTTAATAGCAAAAATTAAGATGCACATTGTCAATCAGACACATGTATTAATTTTTTGAGTTTTTAAGCAAATTAGGATGAAAGTGATTGACAAGGCCCGCGCCCATCTTTAATATTGCGCCTCGCTAACACTGCAACGCTTTGAAAGCAAAAGCACGTAGGTTTTGGGGGTATAGCTCAGCTGGGAGAGCGCTTGCATGGCATGCAAGAGGTCAGCGGTTCGATCCCGCTTACCTCCACCAAAATGTGAAAAATCACTTCGATTTATTAGCAAATTGTAGTAAAATGCGGCACTTGTAGTAAAGCGGTAAATTCTTAGGTCCCCATCGTCTAGAGGCCTAGGACACCTCCCTTTCACGGAGGCGACCGGGGTTCGAATCCCCGTGGGGACGCCAATATATAGATAGTTTTATTATATCTTAGTGGCAAAAATAAAAATTGCGTGTTAGAAATTTTGCGCACTGTTTTAAATAGTAATATTTCTTAGGTCCCCATCGTCTAGAGGCCTAGGACACCTCCCTTTCACGGAGGCGACCGGGGTTCGAATCCCCGTGGGGACGCCAATATATATAAAGGCTTACAGTAGTATTAACGTAGGCCTTTTGTGTTTTTAGCGCTTGACAATAAGCTGGTTTTCTACCTTTTTAACTTCTGATATTAGCATTGCAACATCAGTGGCTTTTTGGCTACTTTCCGGCAAGTCTGCAATGCCTGTAAGCGTTACCACTCCATCCGTTGTACTTACATTGATATCTAGACTTTTAATTGTAGATTCAGCAATAAAAGCGGCTTTTATCTTAGCTGTTATCGTAGCATCCTCTACCTCCACCACAGCCTGATCACTAGACTCTCCCATTTTTTCACTCGCCTGCTCTATCTTTTTTTCAGTTTTTTCAACAACTATATCTATTTCTTTTCCTGCATCTTCTGCTGTATTTGGGTTGTCGCAAGCTGTTAGGCCAACTAAACAAGCAATCGTAAATGCTGATAATTTAATTGAGGTTACTTTCATACGTGACTCCTTTGTAAAACATAATAAATAATGATTATTTCAAGTTAAGTTCACATCTTGATACTTATTAACGATTGCTTATTACTTTTCTAATATGCTATTCCTATCGTCATAAGCTCTTTTGAGCAGTTCAAACTGTTACTCTTTAAGCCACTCCAAGATAAATGCTAAGTGCATAGTCAATTAGCTACGTAACAAATGTTGGTTTAACCAATTTCATTAGTAACACATAAGATTAAAATGGTGTGTGCGGTATCGCACAGATTGCCTTTACAAACATCCGCGAATATAGAACTCACCTAAAGCATCAAAATTTTAATCAAAACAAACAGGAGTGTGAATATGATTGAGGTGAATCGACTAGTCCTCATCAATACAGGCTATTAATAATGAAAATCACTCTATGCTAAGAGCACGAATGTCTCAAAACAGATCAAAGGGCTTAAGTACTTAAAACTAAACAAAATAGTAGCTGGTGTCATTTAAATAAATAATAAGCTAGGTGAGTTCAACTTATTAGGTCATGATAGATAAGAGCTATCCCACCAACATTAGATTGTTTCGCCTGAGTTTTAGCAACTGCATGTTTTTTCACTTCACAGAGAAATCTGCATGCAGTAAAGCTTAATTTCACGCTAAAGCAGCTGTCATGAATCATATATGGCCAACTATAAGCTCGGTCGACTACTCTTGACTGGCTCGCCCTTCCTCAATCATCAATAAATCAATGCCGTCATCTTAGGCTAGAAATTCAGTTCATAAATGCTGGTCTTGTCTTACTCTAACACCCTAATAATCGACACTACAAGGTGTGGAGAAAACGCTGGCTCAGTTTACGCCTCAAAGGAAGGGAGATTCGATGATGGCCTCACTTGTCAGTACTAGCACTAGAAGTTAATTGATAAGACATACTTTTAAGGATAAATATGTATTGGATATCTGTATTAATGATTGTCAGCTTTTTCCTTGGTGCTCAAAGCTCTTTCGCAGCCGAGTCAGCTACACAGAACACGCGATTGAGAGACAAGTACACGGAGTTATCAAAACAGCTGAATAACAATCAATTTAAACGCCCTCTCCATATGAGCTCTATGGAGTCATCAGATAACTTGAAAGGTGAAATCTTTGCTGTGGTCAGTTACCCATTTGCTACAGTCAACAAAGCACTTACCAACCCTGAGAATTGGTGCGATTTACTAATACTCCACATTAATGTCAAATATTGTCATGCTGCCAATAAAGAGGACAGCACTGTACTGAGTGTATATATCGGTAAAAAAGATGAGCAGCCATTAGCTGACGCGCATCAAGTGGAGTTTAACTATCAAGAGATTAACTCCACACCGAATCACTTTGCCATTGAGCTCAATGCTGAAAAGGGCCCTTTAAGCACAAGTGATTACCGCATCTTAGTAGAAGCCATACCAATCAAAGGTGGACTCACTTTTTTGCATTTCACCTATGCGTATAAGTTTGGTTTAAGAGGTAACTTAGCCATGCAGGGGTATTTGGCAACCATTGGCAGGAATAAAATTGGTTTCACCATCATAGGAAAGTCAGCAGACGGGAAGCCTGAGTATATTAAGGGAGTGCGCGGTGTCATTGAACGTAATACTATGCGCTACTACCTAGCGATTGATGCTTACCTAGCGGAGATAAATACACCAGAGCAAGACATATTGGAACAACGTTTACTACGCTGGTATAACTCAACTGACCAGTATGCAACTCAACTACAAGAAGTGCAAAAAGAAGACTATCTGGCAATGAAACGTAAGGAGTATAAACGTCAGCAGCTGGCTCAATAAGGGCAAAAAAACTTGCTAAAGCTTGCTGAGTCACGACAAACATAGTGCTTACCCTGAGAGAAAACACAATAATGCTGTTTTATTCACTTTCTGTTTGCAGGCATTATTTGTACTTGCTCAGCACTTGATTTTACAGTTACCACATTAAATCGAGCTAATTGATTTTTTATTACTTTCAAGAGCAATACTCAAGAGGTCACTTTGTCTGCAGACTCGTTTGCGCTTCACGTACAGGGATTAACTCGCGAGCAAGGCAACAGTGGATGGTACACCGCTACACCAGTGCCTGAACCAGAAGCTTATGCAATGATGCTAGTTGGGCTAGGTATGTTAGGATTTACTGCTAAACGTAAAAGTAATGGTTAGCTTTTTACGCGTGTTTAATCAATCAAAGCCTTTTATTTTTAAGGCTTTGATTGGGTTATGATGGATTAAGTAATTTAATGTTGAATGTACTTAGATCAATGACGACTATTTGATATTAGCTGAGCAGTTATCGGGCTCAGTCAAACATGGGTCGCCACGCGTTCTAAACAATGAGTACATAACAACTGTGCATTTTCTTGTGTGTCAGATTCAGCATAGCAACGTAATTCAGGTGCATTGCCAGAAGGTCTTAGGTGCACGATATCACCTGAACTAAAGCTCACACGAAATCCATCTGTCATATCAATTGAAACAATTCCACCTGCATTTGGCGCCATCATTAACTGGGCACGCGCTGCATCGTGTTGTAATACATTCAACAATGCTGAACTCTTCTCTTTTGGAAAATTTTGTAAACGATCACTAAAGGTATATCGATTAGGCAAGCTAGCGACTAACGCAGATAATTGACAACCTTGTTTTCGCGCCATGGCAAGTATTGCTAACATTGGTAATATTGCATCACGCGTGGCGAGTGCTTCTAACTTTTTATTACCTATTATCACGTCGCTGCCGAGTAAAAAGCCTCCATTGGCTTCAAAACCGACAATTAGACCAGTAGTTTGCGTATTTGCATGCTCCATCCCTGAGATTACATATGGAGAGCCAATTTTGGTGCGTACCACCTGGTTAAACCAAGCTGATTGCTCAGTAAGCGAGGTACTGCTCACTGGGGTAACGACAACATCCGCGGCAAGATACTTTGCACAGAGAATGCCCACCATATCGCCACGCATCCATTGGCCTAACTCATCACCTATCAGTGGGCGATCAGCATCACCATCCGTTGAGAAGATGGCATCAAATGCATATTCTTTCGCCCAATTAGATGCTTGAATAACATCTTCCGGTCTAACAGCTTCTGTATCAATTGGAACAAACTCATTAGTGCGTCCCAAGGTAATCACCTCAATACCCAATGCTTCTAGGATAGTACGTAGCAAATCTCTTGCGACGCCTGAGTGTTCATAAATGGCTACACGTAATCCTTTAAAGTTAGCATCTCCAAAAAAATCAACATAACGCTGGATGTAATATGATTCAACTTGCTTATCCGCAAGTGGTAATGCCATCGTCATTGATGTTGCAGGTAAGTTGACTGTCGCATGCTGTATGGCAAACTCCTCGGCTTTAGATATCTCTCCATGCTCCCCATAAAATTTGATGCCATTACGGTCAAATGGAATATGGCTACCTGTCACAACAATAGCTGAGGCATGGTGATGCTTGGCATAACAAGCAAGCGCCGGCGTTGGTAAAGCGCCAGCATATATTACTTGTCCGCCAGAGTTGGTAATCGCTGCAGCACAAACACTGGCAATATGTGGGCTACTTGGCCGTAAATCATGGCCTAATATGACCAAGTTAGCTTTATCTGCCTGATTGACTGCATCAGACTTAGCGACCACCTCTTGCAAAAAAGCTGCTGTGTATGCATAACAGACTTCTTCAGTCATTCTTTTTACTAAGCCGCGCACACCGCTAGTGCCAAAGCGCACATCGCTAATTGCCATGAGTGCGTCTACATTTATTCTTTTAGTATTCATTTTTTATTCACTGTTGATATTAGTGATTAGCTGTTAACTTAACCGTTCCTTTATTAAGCATACGATTATAGATTTCCTTATCTTCCAGATAACATGCGCAAGCTTCGTGCTCTAAACCAGCAACGTTTCTAATCACGACATAGCCTCTACTGTAACCAATTAAACTTTTATGCTGCAATGCTAATGCTGCTTTTGTAACGTCAACACGTCGCACACCAAGCATTTGCGCCAATAAATCTTGTGTAATGTAAAAAGACTCAGAATGTGCACGATCTCGAATCATCAGCAACAAGCGCGCAAGCCTTTCCTCCACAAAGTGAAAGCGATTACAAATCGCAGCCTGCACAAGCTGACTAAATGATACACAAAGATAACGGTTCAAATGCTCTTTTAAGGTAGGACTATACTCTAGACTGTTTAAAAACGAGAGTGAATCAATACGAATTGCAGACCCAGATTCCTGCAACAATGCCAGAAAGATTGATTGGTTGGGAGGCTAAACGCAATATTGCTCAAATGTGCACAGACGCATGGAATTGGCAAAGGAGAAATGCAATGCTCAATCTCGAATTCACAAGGCCATCAACATGATGACCTTGTGCGTTGATAGCAGCACATTTCGGCAATGAATGATGCAATTAAAGCAAGAAATTTCTCACCTAACTTAGTCTATGCATAATGCTATGATATCCACACTCATCAACTCTTCTTATCTGTCGCTACAATGTTGCTACTCAGCATCGCCATTGCAGCAATACTGATGTCAGCAACAAGTATTGATTCCAACCCACCCACCTGATTTAGAATAGGTAACGATACCGTCAAACAAAAATCCTCAGTCGCTGTTGATAGGTAAATGTTAGAGATATAGGGTTTTAACGCTTTATGCGCTTCGTTGTAATAAGCTTGAAGGCTACGATCAACCCCTGCCCCACCTGCTTTAATCTTGCCGTACATGTTTGGATTAATCCAATTTGGATATCTCTGCATCCCGTTGGAATTAAGCTCAAATACCACCTCAAAGAACGGATAATCAGTGAAACAACCATCCATGCAGTGTGAGTCTTCCGAGCGACGATATTTAAGTAGGGATTGCAACGCCTCTAGCGCACGTGCCTGCCAATCAGAATGTACCTCATGTTCTGGCACCACAAGTCTAGGCGTAACATCTTCCACAACAATGATGCTACCTATGTTGGATTTACCAATTTTTTTTAGGTAAGCCGCACGCTCTGCAGCAGCTACACTATTGGACAGCACACCTTGACTACCATTGACGATGGCGATTGAGATGCTGGCAACTGGATGCTCACTACCATCCTCAGTAGTAAAAAAACCACGCTCTAGGTCTGATGTGTCATATAAATGGCTGGCGAGGTCTTGGAAATGGTAGATCACATCCAGCAATTTGTCTTCAAGTTTTGTGTTGATATGATCTAGAATCAACACAAAATCATCACCTCCAATGTGACCGACCAACGTCCCTGTAGCGCCAAGAAATTCCTGCCTAACAATTTCTGACAATAGGCGAATCATGGCATCGCCACGTATAAACCCATATCTGTCGTTGTAGGCCTTAAAGTGATCAAGATCAATATAGACTAATACCGTATTGGGATTATTGCGTATGCTGACATCAAGCGATTGCCGTAATGTTGGTCCCGTGGTGAGCTGACTAAGTGGGTGTAGACTGCCAGTGCTCATCTTACGACTGATCAACTGTGCCATAATCTCTAGCGGCTGTAGAATGCCGATGTAGACGCCATCATCGCCCACCATAATCCAGGGCTCGGCATCTCCACGCTCTAGATAGAGTCCTCGTGCTAATAATGATGAAGGAGTGCGACTGGTAATCAATTTTGGCAATGCATCACAATAAGCACCTAATGAACTGCTACGCTGAGTAAATACCTTTCCTCTCTTGAGCAAACCGATAGGCCGCAAATTATCCAACACCACAGCAATTTCAGTATCAGGGTTATCCCGGAAAATTTCTCTCGCCTTTTCAATGGAAGTATTAACCTCTATCGTTAACCCGCGCATCACAAACTCTCCAATCCGGAACTCATCTGGAATATGAGAGCGATGAGCTTCATCCTGCTTAGGTAAAGCCGCTACTGACTGGGTAGGCTTACTTTCTGGTTTTGCAAAATAGTATCCCTGCGCATAAGCAAGCCCAAGATCCAGGCAGAAGTTAATGTCTTCCACGCGTTCTAAGCCTTCTGCCACAACAGTGCAGCCTAGTCTTTGCGCCATTGAGATAATAGCCTCCAACAATACAGTACGCACACGACTGCCTTGTGCTTCATGAACAATCGCTCTATCAATTTTAATATAGTCCGCACGAACAGCAGCCAGTGTACGCAAGCCATTAAAGCCTGACCCCATATCGTCAAGTGCAATACGAAGGCCATGAGCACGAATCTCATCACAACACTCTGATAAAAGCTCTGGGGATACTTTTTCACTTTCAACAATTTCAATCACAATTTCACGCTGCTCAATGCCATATTTGCTCAGTGCTTCCATCATTAAGGTCAGCCAGCGCTTTTTCATAATGGTTTGTGGCAGCACATTAATGAAGATAGGCGTACCTGGTGCAATTAAATTTGCTTTACCAACCAATGCGCTTTGTTGGCAAGCAATATCCAATTCTTCGCTACATTTAAGCTGGCTCGCCAACTTAAATGACTCCTCACCATTCAACAACTCTCCAGAGGGATCCTTGATGCGACACAGGGCCTCATAGGCAAAAATTTTTCCGTTCTGGGTAAAATCAACAATAGGCTGAAAATAAATCTGCACATGCAAACTAATATCATCTAGCAACCATGAGTGCAGACGCCTAGTATAAAAAATGTTAAATGGGACAATGCTTGCAATCGTCTCTGCTGGATCCGTTGGATTAGCATCTTTTGCGATCATCACGTAGGAGTTTTCAAGGACCTGTTCTGATAGCTTGTCCGCAAGCTGATTGAGGATATCTGTTAATGATTTCTCATCATCAAAGTCAAAAATAAACACTGACTTTTCTGAATGGTGTATATGAGGTAGGTTAATATCGGCAAAATCAAAAGTCTGATTTGATGTATTCAAATATAATTTCATATGCTGGTTTTTCTTTTCTATGATCAAATAGTCTGAGAATGACCAAGCAATAACTACGCCAACACTAGCAACATAAAAGTCAAAAAAATTATTCAACTAAGTGAATGGATTATTTCAATAATCCATTCAAAATCGGCAAGCCTTATTTTTAAATCTCACCGAATTAATGCATTAACGCACCATTAAATGATGTGGTTAAGACTTTCAGGGCCAAATACTTCTCTGTGAATATTGTTTGGATTTACACCAAGCGCTAACAACGCATCTCGCTGATCATCCATAAATGTTTGTGGTCCACAGATGTAATAGAAACCATCTTTAAACTCATTTGAAATATAATCAGTTAAATCCATACGCCCTTCTCGTTCATCTATATTTTCTTTTTTCGACTCATTCAAAAAGAAAACGGCTTTTAGATGATTCAACACACATTTAGCCTGCTGGATCTCGTCTATATGCGCAATGCTAGCTCTGTTTCTAGCAGCATGTGCAAACAACACTTTACGAGTAGGATTATTAGCAGAAATTTCTTTGATGATTGAAATCATTGGCGTGATACCAACACCAGCTGAGATTAACCCGATGGGTTGCTCATTTAAGATATCAGGAGTGAAGTTTCCACATGGATAACTAACGTCAATCACACTCCCCACCCTCACATGATGATGCAGCCAGTTTGATACGTTACCACGTGGCTTATACTCATCGCCCTTTTCACGCTTTACTGTAATTCTGTATGTATGATGTTGATTAGCGTCAGACAAGCTGTATTGCCTAATCTGCCTTAAATTCAAGTCATCTAGATGCACAGCCACACTGATGTATTGTCCAGGTTTGAATTTTGGTAAGGGTGACTGATCGTTCGCTTGTAATGTATAGGTCACCACATCATCTGATTGATGCGTTTTTTCTGATACTTTCAATTTTAGCCACTCATCCGGAAGTTGATTATTATCTTGATATAATCTATTTTCGGCATCAATGAGTGCGTCAGCCAAAAGACCATATGCCTCTTCCCAAGCTGCGAGTAACTCAGGCGTTGCTGCGTCACCCAACACACCTTTAATCGCACCAATTAAGTGATTACCAACAATTGGGTAATGCGCAGGTTTAATACCAACAGAAACATGCTTATGTACGATGCGCTCTATTACCGGTGCAAGTGCTGCGCTATTTTCAATATTTGCAGCATAAGCAAACACTGCTGCGGCTAAAGATTGCTGTTGCGACCCATTTGCCTGATTACCCATATTAAATAGATTTTTTAGTTCCGGATGTGATTCAAACATGTTTTTATAAAACATGGTGGTGATGGCTAAGCCATGCTGCCTTAAGACTGGAACACTTGCATCTATATATGGTTTTGCTTGCACTGATAACATCACATCTCCTTTAACTTGCATTTTAAATGCAACATTTATGTTCAAAAAAAACACTCGCGTGAGTGTTTGGTAAAACTGATTTATAAATTTAATTAACTATTGATCTCAATACACATAAACACTATCCCACATAGCGCTGATGTAACTTAATAACCGCTTGTTGAGTTTTATGATCAACAATACTTTGCAAGCTGTACTTATTCATCTCTTCATAAAAGCTATTTAAGCCATGATCTAGTATTTCCTTTAAATTACATTGTCCACTCAAAACGCAAAGCGGCTCAGCGCAATTAATAAGCGAGGTTTTATTCTCAAGCTCACGTAACACATTTCCTAGCTTTAATTCGGATGGCAATACCCCAAGTTTCAAACCACCTGCTCTCCCACGCGTTGCAATTACCCAATTTAATTTATTTAATCTAGATACTACTTTAATCAGATGATTTCTAGGGACATCAAACTGTTTTGCAATTTCATTGATCGTCACAGTAGATGGATTAACCTCTTGCGTGAGATACATCAGCACTCTTAAACCTAGATCAGTGAATTTTGTAATTTGCATAATAGTGATAGATTTTATATATGTTGCATATAATATGCAACATATAATTCATTGATGAATATATAAAATTAAATGATGTATGAATCATCTACCACTAGGATAAGATGAACCAAGTGGGTTATCACTTAAAAATTGATTGTATTGTGATGCATATTCAAACACAGTCACTTTAAAAATTATAATTTCTAGATATTGATATGCATCAATTTATATTCTAAGTAACTTCAATAAGATGAGTAGCTAGAAGTCTTAATTCATCAATTTATCCCGTTCATCGATCTTTTGTTTGGATGTTGTAAATTAAAAGGGGAAGAGGAAGCCATGAAAAAGATTCAATTATTCATATTAGGCGTAGCATTATGTTTAGCCAATATAACAAATGCAGCGCAAATCGTAAAAAAATCAGACAATAAAGTCATCGGTAGTGAGGTTGCGACACTGACTGATGCCCCTGAAGTGCCACCACGCATCACAAGAAAGCACGCCACAAAAGTAATTGTTAACTTAGAGGTTAAAGAGCTAGAAGGCAAGTTGGCTGATGGCGTGAGTTACACGTTTTGGACCTTTGGCGGCAAAGTTCCAGGCAAATTTATCCGCATCCGCGAGGGCGATGAGGTTGAGTTCCATCTCAATAACCACCCGGATAACAAAATGCCACACAATATTGATCTGCATGCGGTCACAGGCCCTGGCGGCGGCGCAGCAGCTTCATTGACGGCACCAGGCCATAGCTCGGTATTTTCTTTTAAAGCTCTCAATTCAGGCCTATATGTTTACCATTGTGCAACAGCACCAGTAGCCATGCACGTAGCCAACGGCATGTACGGTCTAATTTTAGTAGAGCCTAAAGAAGGTATGTCTAAAGTTGACCATGAGTTCTATGTGATGCAGGGCGATTTTTACACTCAGGGTAAAAACGGTGAGCAAGGTTTACAAGCTTTCAGCATGACCAAAGCAATCGACGAGAAGCCAGATTATGTAGTTTTCAATGGCTCGGCAGGCTCATTGACCGGTGATAATGCGCTGAAAGCTAAGAAAGGCGACACCGTCAGATTATATGTTGGCGTTGGAGGCCCTAATCTGACTTCATCATTCCACGTCATTGGCGAAATTTTTGATAAAGTTAATCACGAAGGCAGTACTACCAATCCTGACAAAAACGTACAAACCACCATGATTCCTGCTGGTGGCGCGGCTTATATGGAGTTTAAAGTCAATGTACCTGGCACATACATTATGGTGGACCACTCACTAACTAGGGCATTCAACAAAGGTGCGCTAGGTATGCTTAAAGTATCTGGTGATGAGGACAAAACGCTATACTCTGGGAAGATGACAGATGAAGTATATCTACCAGAAGGCACTAGCATGAGAAACACAGTTGCCACACAGTCACAGGCACCTACTGCTAAAACCAAAGCGGACCGTATCAAACTGGGTGAAGGCATTTATAACACGAACTGTGCGGCCTGCCACCAAACCACTGGTGTAGGCGTACCGCAGGCATTTCCTCCTTTAGCTAAAGCTGATTATCTTAAAGGTGCAAAACCAGCCGCAATCAAGGCTGTTACCGGTGGTCTGCAAGGTAAGCTGATTGTCAATGGCAGTGAATACAATGGTGTGATGCCTTCATGGAGCTTAAGTGATGAAGAAGTCGCTAATGTGCTAACTTATATCTACAACAGTTGGGATAATGACGGTGATGAAGTAACCCCTGATGATGTAAAAACACACCGCATCACCCCAGTAAAACATGAAGAGTAATCAACTAACTTTCATATCAATACTGGTACTGTCTAACTGCTTATTCTTGGCAGCGTCAGTATCAGCAGAGGATATGGTGCGGGTTGACGATATGGTACTAGTGCCAAAAGGCAGCTTCACGCCGTTTTTTTTGAAGAAAGATGATACAAATAATAGCTCAGTACTAGCGACATCTCCAGCAACATCTGTAGATGCGTTCTGGCTAGATGCAACTCCGGTCACATACCGCAAGTTTTTGGCGTTTGTAAACAAACATCCAGAATGGCATCAATCGAATATCAAGAAGATATTCACTGATTCACACTATCTAGAACATTGGAAAAATGCGCAAGGTTCAGCCGACTCCGCAGACCTTGATAAACCGGTAGTCAATGTGTCGTGGTTTGCGGCGGTGGCTTATTGTGAAGCGCAGGATAAACGTCTGCCTTCAACCGATGAATGGGAATACACGCTGACCGATAATGACCGCGATACAGACAATCTGCAAAAACAGATTATGGCCTGGTACTCGGTGCCTAATAAAGCATTACCTGTCGTCGGATCTAAACCAGCGAATGGCTTTGGCATCTTAGACATGGCCGGGCTCATATGGGAATGGACTGAAGACTTTAACAGTTACATGGCGCCACCTGACTCAAGAAACTCTGGGGACAAAACTCTGTTTTGCGGAAGTGGCAGTCTAAATGCCAGTAACCTTGGCGACTATGCGGCATTTATGAGGTATTCATACCGTGAAAGTTTAAGAGGTAATTTTACGGGTAAAAATTTAGGGTTCCGCTGTGCAAAGGATACAAAATGAAAAACCATGTAATGAAAAAGCCTTTAAAAATTAATCTACTGCTTTCTCTCTTGTTCACATACACATTACCAGCTATCGCTGAAAATCATGAACATGAGCATCACCATCAAAACAAGCAAGACAGCGTAATTTTCGCCCCAAGTTCGGATTCAGTATTCAATATCACAGACCAGTGGGTTTCAGCGGATGTCAAACCCTTTCAACTTAGTCATCTAAGCGGCAAGCCCACTGTCGTCGCAATGGTTTACACTTCTTGCCAATATGTTTGCCCGCTCACCGTGCAAAACATTAAACGCATAGAGCGTGCGCTGCCCGCTAATCAGGTAGACAAAGTTAACTTTGCTATATTTTCATTTGATTCAGAACGGGATACCCCCGCAAAACTTGCTGAGTTTGCCAAGAAACATTCAATCACATCGTCGTCTTGGGTGTTAGCACAAGGTCATGCGAGCGCAGTTAGAAAGCTGGCTGTCACATTGGGAATCAAATACAAAAAAGTACAGTCTGGCGATTATGAGCACGATGCCACAATTTCAATTTTAGATAGTCACGGTATTATCAAATATCAGAGTGATGCCATGAATAAAAATATAGACGGTGCAACTGGTGCGCTAAAGACACTTTTACATTAAAGACCATGTCACTTATTTTCAATCAACTAAATACAAAAGAACAAGTTATTTATCAGGCACTACAGTCTGTGATTGATCCAGAAATCGGTGAAAATCTAATAGATCTTGGTTTGATTTACGATATTAACGTCAATAACAGCATCGCTAAGGTAGCGTTCACCATGACCTCTCATGCTTGCCCTATGTCAGAAATTGTCATGGAAAGCATTCATGATGCAGTGAACAACACACTGGATAAAGACACTGCACTGGAGTTAGACCTCGTCTGGGAACCAGCATGGGATCCATCTATGATGTGCGAACAAGCAAAAAATAGACTGGGATGGGATGAATAGAATGGGATTCTATTCATCCCTGTAACAGTAATCGCAATCCTCTGGCTGAAACGCTTATTATGATTAAAAATAACTTGGCTATAAGCTACCGCATCCCAATGTTAGTAGCAGGGCTTATCAGCCTGATATTTGGGATGTATCTAGGTCTGACGCTACTTGGCTTAAATCTTCCATTTCAGTTAGAAACACAGACTCATCTTCATGGGCCGCTGATGGTATGTGGCTTTCTAGGCACTATCATCTGTCTAGAGCGTGCCGTTGCCATTGGTGAGCGATGGGCATATATTGCTCCACTAGCATCAGCGACAGGAGCACTGTTGTTAATTGCAGGGCTAGATGCATCCATAGGCGCTACATTCACCACAATCGCCAGCCTCATACTATGCTCTGCCTCACTTAAGATATATTTCGTGCAACGTGAGTTATTCACCTTTGCATTAATAGTTGCGGCCATTTGCTGGCTAATCGGCTGTATTCTTTGGGTATTAGGATTTAATCTGCCACAGGTCACACCCTGGTGGATGGGATTTCTGATTATTACCATCGTAGGCGAGCGGTTGGAGCTATCCAGATTCATACGCCCTATTCATCGTAGCAAAGTTCTTTTTATATTGGCGTTAATCATGTTTTTAGCAGGTGCTGGTGTTGCATCGCTTAACAACTGGCCAGACGTTCGTCTACTTTCGGCTTCATTGATCGTCATGACAGTATGGCTGATGAGAAACGACATCGTACGATACACCATAAAACAGACGGGTTTAACACGCTATATTGCCATCGCGTTGATTTGCGGTTATGGCTGGCTATTACTAGCCGGCTTCATTGGCCTGTGTTTACCTCAACTTAAGCCAGGGGCAAGTTATGACGCATTTACACATGCAATTTTTCTTGGGTTTGTCTTCTCAATGATATTTGGTCATGCTCCGATAATTTTTCCAGCTATCACCAAAGTAAAAATCCCTTATCACCCCAGCTTATATCTGTCGCTTATTTTGTTGCAAATATCCCTTATGCTGAGATTAAGTGGTGATTTCTTAACCATATTCACCCTACGTAAAGCTGGTGGCGTCATGCATGCCGTGACTATTATTATTTTTATATCAATTCTTGTAATGAGTGTTGTACGTGATAAAAAATAAATCGATGTAACTCATCGCAATTTCATTGCATAATCAAGCTCTCGAATTTTATGAGATATTAAAATGAATAAAAACCTCATCTCACAAACACTTTCAAACTTCTTTATGTTCAAAGAGCTAGCCTCTGAACAAATTGAGACAATCGCCTTACACTCGCAGCTTATCCAATTTCCTAAAGGAACCTCCGTATTCAATCGGGGTGATGCAGCTGTTGGTCTTTATATTTTACTAGATGGTCAACTAAAACTAGGCGTCACCTCGCCACAGGGTAGTGAAAAAATCATCAGCATTGTCACGCCAGGAGAAAGTTTTGGCGAAGCTATTTTGTTCTTGGAGCGGCAGTTTCCTGTGTACGCGCAAGCCACATTAGATTCTGATGTATTACTTGTTCCTAAGAGCCTGATATTTTCTATGTTGGACAATGATCCCCTATTTTCACGCAAGATGCTGGCCGGCTTATCGATTAGAATGCATCAGCTGGTGCAAGATATAGAAATGCTGTCATTGCAGTCATGCACTCAGCGCTTTATCGGCTATCTATTACAAATCAGTGCAGATGCGCCCGATGCCAGCAACATTACACTACCTGCAAGCAAAAGCACCATCGCATCATTGTTGAACCTAACACCAGAAACACTTTCACGCACATTAGCAAAACTTCAGCAACTAGGTTTAATTGCAGTGAACGGTAAAGATGTGATGATTACCGATGTTAAAAAGCTACATAGCTACGAGCTAAGCATTTAGCGCGTCATTTGCGCATATAGTAGCGGCAGTTCTTTAGGTAAGTCTTCAGGATTACGGATCACCACATAGCCGCCGGCGCCGAATAAATGCGGCAGGTAATCACTGGCTTCGGTATCAATTGTCACACAGAATGGCCGCAGCCCCAGTTTTTTAGCCTCCAGTAATGCCACGCGCGTATCTTCGATACCGTAGCGTCCTTCGTACTGGTCAAGGTCATTCGGCTTGCCGTCTGTCAGTATCAATAACAAGCGCTGGCGCTTTTTCTGCTGCACCAATAAACTTGACGCCTGCCGGATAGCAGCGCCCATCCGTGTGTAATAGCCGGGCTTGATTGCTGTAATGCGACCACGCACTAAACCGCTATATTTTTCTTCAAAACCTTTAATGTAATGAAAACGCACATTGCTGCGCTTGAGCGATGAAAAGCCATACAGGGCAAAACTATCGCCGGTTGCAGTCAGCGCTTCTGAAAACAATAACAGGCTATCGCGAATCACATCAATGATACGGGTGTGGTTTGAAACATAAGCATCGGTAGACAGCGACAGATCCGCCAATAGCAGACACGCCAGATCGCGCTCCTGATTGACCTGTGCGCGATAGAGCCCATGCTCCGAAGTTGGCATCGTACTGTTTCTTTCAGAAACCAGCTGCACCCATGCATCCATATCCAGCTCATCACCATCCTGCTGGCCTTTGAGCCAATGCCGTGTTGGCGTGAGTGCCTGAAACTGGCGTCGCAGCTGGTTAGCAGTATTTTTTAAGGATTGCGGCAGCTCGCACGGTTTTGCATCCGCCGCAATCAACTGCTGCAAACTACAATAGTCCGGTTGCATCACCTGTTTTTTCCAGTTCCATTCCGGCAATAAAACACCTTCACCCAGCGGGGTATCATCAGCAGCACCGGACGGCAGGTCAAGATCAAACCTGACATTGGCAGCACTAGTTTTACCATCACTCGCAATCGTAAGATTATCCATATCTTCAGCCGCCAGCTGCGCAGTTTCCGCATCGTCTTCCTCATCCTGCGGACGGTTCACTTTCACGAACTCAGACCATGAAAACAGGCTCTCGGCACGAAACATCATGAGAAAGCCGTTTTTATCTTCTTTCACATCAGTGCGTTGTGCCAGATGTTTACGCCGACTTTTTTTAGTGGCGGCCCTACCAGCTTGCTCAGGAGAACCAGCACCTGTGGCACCTGATACCGCAGCGCTCACAGGTGGGTGCGGATGCGGCCACAGCGGAACTGGCTGGAATGGTCGCGCTGCCAGCGTCATGGCATCCACGGTACCGGGGTGTTGCAAGGCCTGTCGGATTGTATTTTCTTGCGCACCTTCATCTGCCGGCAGTTTTTCCGGCGGAATACGCAGCGCTATGACAGCCTCTACCAACCTGTCATAGCGGCTCTGCAAGCCGGGGAAGCGCTCAAGCGTGGCTAAGGTGGCTAACTGGTTTCTGATAATCCATGGCTGACTATTATCTGACGCTACTGCGGCTAAAGCCACCAGCCAAAAATACAGATCGCGGTTCAGTGCCTGCTCTGCAAACAGGTCTATCTGTGACGGCAGGCGCAACACTTCGCCATCACGCCATGACAGCTCTACTTTTTCACCACTACCTGCCACGCGCTGCAGCAAACGCCGGCGCGCACCATGACGTACTGCCGGCGCTGCCGAAATACCCAGCCCCGGGTCACCGCCTAATGCTCTGAAAAATATCGCCGCGGATTTGGCAATATCATCCAGCTTAACGGCAACTGCGGCATGACGCTTCTCTGCCGCACCGGTAATCAGCCGATCCCACAGCTCTCCGACGTATTCTTCCATTAGCGTCCGAAGGTGGCGCTGACCACCTCATTCAAAGCAACGGCTGTTTCTGCATCATCAGTCAGGGTTTCCACCAACGCCGCACGGCAAGCGCGTACCGGATCATAACCATCTTTAATCAAGGTAGCCGCATAGACCAGCAGACGGGTACTGGCGACCTCTTCCAAATCATGGTCACGCAAGGCACGGAATGCGCCGGCGATAGAAACCAGACGCTTGGCTGTCATCGTATCAATGCCGGTTTCACCGATCAGCACTGCTTCCTCCTGCGCAGCAGTCGGGAAATCAAACGTCAGTGACACAAAACGCTGCCGCGTAGAAGGTTTCATACCTTTTAAAAAGTTCTGATAGCCCGGGTTGTAAGAAACTACCAGCATGAAAGACGGCGGCGCCTGCAGCAACTCACCGGTACGGTCAATCGGCAGCATGCGCCTGTCATCTGCCAGCGGGTGCAGCACTACGGTGGTATCTTTACGTGCTTCAACCACTTCATCCAGATAGCAAATGCCGCCTTCACGCACTGCACGTGTCAGCGGGCCATCGTTCCAGATGGTTTCGCCGTCGCCAATCAGATGGCGCCCAACCAAGTCCGCTGCAGTCAAGTCATCATGGCAGGCCACGGTATGCAACGGCAAGTTCAAACGTGCTGCCATATGTGACACAAAACGCGTTTTTCCGCAGCCGGTAGGACCTTTTATCAGCAGTGGCAGGCGATTTTTCCAAGCGCGCTCGAACAATTCGCACTCATCACCGCTAGGTTCATAAAACGGGGTATTACTTGTTTTTGTATCCATATAAATACTTTCAATTCAGCCTGCAAACAGGCGATGCTAGTTCAGGTAAGCAATGGCAATCATGCCGCCAACAATCACAAAATAACCGAGAATAATGCCGCGCCATAACCAGCTGACGTGGCGCAAGCCCATAAAATAATTAGCAATGAGCTGCCCTTTAATCAGGGAAATCAACAGCACACTCAGCATCACGGTTTTTCCGGCGGTCACCTCCTCGCCGATTAAAAATGTACCAATGGTGAGTATCACTAGCGCCAGCCAGATGATTGTAGCAAAACGGTTTAATTGTTTATTCATCGTTAGCGAATAATATAAATGAGAGGGAACAGGATAATCCACAGCAGGTCTACCATGTGCCAGAAGGAGGCACCAGTCTCGACACCAAAATGCTCTTTTGCACTGTAGTCGCCGTTTTTTAATTTGTACACGATACAGGCCAGAATAATCATGCCCATCAGCACATGCATGAGGTGGAAAAAAGTGAGTGTCAGGTAGAACATGTAAAAATCATTGGTCTCGAGTGTAATGCCGGCTGAGAATTTCTCGTTGAATTCCCATAACTTTACCGCTACGAACATGCCACCTAGAAAAATCGTACCGAGTAGCCAATGTGCAGATTGCCTCGAATTGCCGGATTTGATCGCAGACACTGCACGCACCACAAAATAACTGCTGGTAATCAAAATAATCGTATTGAGCGTGCCCATGGCACGGCTCAAGGTCAGTTGTGATTCATTAAACACTTCAATCTGGTTGGATCGTGCAAAGGCGTACACGATAAACATCACGCCAAACACTAGCATCTCTGCCAGAATAAATATCCAGATGGCAAAGTCACCTGGTAGATCTTCTGTTTCATTCACCAACATTGTCTTTGTATTCATTAAATTACCTAAAATGCCAGCTTCATCACAAGATTCATCAATTGAAACAAAAGAAGGAGGCAAGCCTCCTTCTTTTGCTTTGCATGCACTATTACAAGAAATTAACTCGCTTTAGTTTCGCCTTTTATAAAGAAGCTAGTGATGTAAACAATCAAACCAATCAAAAACACCACGCCAGAAACCTCGCGCATCCAGTAGAAGATTGCAACAGAATCTTGAGTCGCCATAAAGCTCATTGGCGTGGTTGAGATACGTTGTAACCAAGTTTGTAGTACACCGGCCGCGGTCAGGAACAATGTAATAAATACCATTGCTACTGTCATCAGCCAGAATGACCACATCTCAACCACTTGCGCTTTATTACTATTGGCAGCACGCCCACGCAGTATAGGCATTGCGTATGAAATAATCGTCAGCACCACCATAGCATAAGCACCATAGAACGCCATATGTCCGTGCGCTGCAGTTAGTTGCGTACCATGTGTGTAGTAGTTAACCGGTGCTAATGTATGCATAAAGCCCCATACCCCAGCGCCTAAGAATGCCATCACGCCAGTGCCTAATGCCCACAATGTCGCAGCCTTGTTAGGATGCTCACGGCGGCGTTTATTCACCATATTGAAAGCAAAGACAGTCAACATAAAGAACGGTATGGGCTCCAGTGCAGAGAATACACTACCCCAGACTTGCCAGTAAGCGGGCGCACCTATCCAGTAGTAATGGTGACCAGTACCGATAATGCCGGTAATTAATGTCATGGTAATAATAACGTACAACCATTTTTCAACGACTTCACGGTCAACACCAGTTACTTTAATCAAAACAAAAGCAAGGATTGCACCTAAAATCAACTCCCAAACACCCTCAACCCATAGATGCACTACCCACCACCAGTAATACTTATCTTTAACCAGATTGTGCGGGTTATAGAACGAGAACAGGAAAAACACAGCCAAACCTACAAGACCAAGCACCAACACTAAACTAATGGCTGTTTTACGGCCTTTCAACATGGTCATGACTACGTTGAAAATAAATGACAGCACGACAACAACGATACCAACCTTAGTTGGTAAAGGCTGTTCTAAGAACTCACGCCCCATGGTTGCTAGCAAATCATTACCGGTGAACTTTGCTAGCGACGCATATGGTACCAATAGGTAGCCAAGCACAGTTGCAACACCTGCGGCCAGGAAAACCCAGAACGTGATGATGGCCAGCTTGGGGCTGAACAGCTCAGTCTCGGATTCCTCAGGTATTAGGTAATACGTTGCCCCCATGAAGCCAAACAACAACCACACAATCAACAAATTGGTATGCACCATACGTGCTACGTTAAATGGAATTTCAGGGAATAAGAAATCCCCCATGACATACTGCAAGCCCATAATCAGGCCAAATATAATCTGGCCAACAAACAGTGCAATTGCGGCGATAAAGTAAGGCTTCGCCACAGCCTGAGATTGATATTGCATAATAACTCCTGGTAATTGTGACGGTTAACCTTCGATGTTAGGCGGCCAGTTGTTGGTGTTAATCTCTGAGGTGTATTTCAAGAACTCCACCAGATCATCCAACTCTTGCTCGGTAAAATTGAATTGCGGCATTTGTCTTCTGCCTGGAACTCCAGTAGGCTGCGACTTAATCCATGCTTTAATAAAATCTGGGCCGCGGCGTTTATATACATTACCTAACTCCGGTGCGAAATAAGCCCCCTCACCCAGCAAAGTATGGCAACCGATACAATTATTGGTCTCCCACAGCTTTTTGCCATGAATCACCGAAGCTGTTAGGTTTTGACTATTATCTCGTTTAGGCAGCTTCTGATTGGTATCAAAAGTCAGCGCAAGAAAAAGCAGGAAAAAGAACAGTGACCCGCCGAAGAATATATTACGCGCCATGGATTTAGTAAATCTCGTAGCCATTGCGACCTCCCCATTAATGTTAACGACCTGCAGAATGTACAGTATCGTAGATACCATCTCCTTGACGTGGGTCAATTTTAAAAATTGACCCACGTCATAAAACCATGTTCAATCATGCATTAATCAAACTACTGGCTAGTGTTGTTCAATGGTAACGTTGACTATTGATTTATAAGTAGTTTGAACCTAGATATTTAAGAGTTTCATGTAGAACCATAACAATAAAAAGCAAAAAACTCATTCAGCAATGCATAAATGCATATATGTTGACTATTGAATCAATTATTCAAATGGGACAAAGTTTAAACATGATATTACTTTCTGAGGGAGTAGAAACTAGCGCAAAGCGAAATGCCACCATGATTCAGTCAGGTTGTACGCGTTTTCAAGGATATTTATTGAGCAAGCCAAAACCTATCGATAAAAAAGGTGACTAATGGGAGAAAATTAACTAATTTTTTTTAAATGCACATCAAGAAATATCTATTCATCACATTGACCAATGTTTCATGTACACTTAGATAAAAATAAATGAATTGGCACTTAATCACTTAAATGCAAGTTAATATTAAACCAACCAATTTAATCACATACAAAGTTATCCTGTGGTTGCTCACCGGCTCTATTCTGCTAACCGGTTTTTACATCACACATAAGCTATGGTCTAACGCACAGCAAGACAACATAGCAAAACTACACGCAGCTCTGGAAGATTCGGCAGACGTCACTGTTAGCAATTTACGTGCTCGATTCAATGCTATTCTGGTCATTATGCGTGGTGTTAAAGGCTTCATTGATGCATCTGATGCGATAGAACCAGATGAATTTCATACTTATATAAAATCCCTTAACTTAGGTGATAAATTTGGCGTTAGAGGCATTGCACTTGTAGAGTTGATTGATGATGTCGACAAAAAAAGCCATATCAGCCATATCAGTAAAAGAGACTTATCTGACTTTCAGATAAAACCAGCAGGTAAAAGAACTCTTTATGCCCCAATAACGTTAATCGAACCCTTAGATGAACCGAATATTCGTGCACTAGGATTAGATGTACTTACTTTACCGACTGCACTCACAGCGCTTGAGCAAGCAAGAGATACCAACGAAGCACGCATTTCTTCACGTTTAACGCTTGCACAAGATTTAGACAAGAAAGATCAGCATGCTTTTGTCATGTATCTGCCGATCTATAAAAAAAATATATTAGTCAATAGCCTAGAAGCCAGACGTAACGCCATTATTGGCTGGGTTGATGTACCCTTCCGCATGACAGACCTGATGAATGGGTTTAAAGGCGAAATAGATAATGATGTGGCAATAAAAATCCACCAAGGGCTTGAGGCAACTGCTGATTCTTTTTTATACAGTTCTTCACATACACAATTTTCAGAACAAAGTGTTTCAACAAAAAGAGTCATAGAAATAGGCAGTAGCAAATGGAGCCTATTCTTCCGCACAACCCCAGCATTTGAAGCCAAAACACTTCCTTATGGCAAACCAATGCTTGTTGGTCTACTTGGCTCCACACTGACAATCTTATCAGCATTTTTAGCATGGTTTCTATTCAGCAGTCGCCAACGTGCTGAAAATCGCTATCAAAAACTTTTTGACCAAGCAACTGATGGTGTTTTAGTTTTAAATTATCAGCATCGTTTCATTTCAGCCAATTTGGCGGCCATGAACATGCTGGGGTACCAACGTAAATCGCTATTATCGATGAGACTAAAAGATATATTAGTCAGCAACATTACAGATCGATCAGAGTTTATTACTCAATTAATGTCTGACAAATCAATCAAAGATGAATGGCAATGCCTACGCAATGATGGCTCTCAGTTCATTGCCGAAGTGAGTTGCCGTAAGCTAGACAACAACTACTATTTTGCTATTTTCAGGGACCTCACTGAAAGAAAGAAAGCGGAATATCGCATCAGTCATCTCACCCAACTTTACCAAGCATTAAGTGAGGTAAATCAGGCTATTGTACGTATGGGTGATGACAATGACTTATTTTCAGTTGTTTGCCGATGTTCTGTGAATTTTGGCGGTATGAAAATGGCATGGGTAGGACAACTTGATGAAGATAGTCAACAAATTTTGCCTGTAGCAGTTTATGGAGACGGTATTGATTATGTTGATGGTTTAGTAGTATCAGCAGACGCAAGGCTACCTGAAGGCCTAGGACCCACTGGCAGAGCCCTAAGGGATAATCAGACAATCATTATCAATGATTTCTCAACAGACCCCATTACATCATTATGGCATGACAAGGCAAAAGCATTTGGGTGGGGCTCATCTGTTTCCATCCCCATTCAGCGCGATAAAAAACCCTTTGCTGTACTCAATGTGTACCACGAAAAAACTAATGCTTTTGATGAAGAAGCCATTGCATTACTCCTAGAAATGTCAGGAGATATCAGCTTTGCGCTAGATAATTTCGACAGAGAGTCAAAAAAACAAAAGCTTGCTTCAGCACTGGATCACGCACACAAACATATTAGTCAAATCATCAATCTCAGCCCTGCCGTTATTTACACACTAAAAGCCAATAAAAACGATGGATTTACTATTGATTTCATTAGTGAAAACGTCTACAAGATGACAGGTTACCCAAAAGAGGATTGGGTTGAGCATGACTTTTGGGTCAACCATATTAATGCAGAAGACATCGCAAAAGTACTAGCAGCACAAGAGACCTTGTTCGAAACTGGCACATTAAATCATCATTATCGCTTTAATCATGCTAACGGTAAGTGCATATGGATTGAAGATCAGGTCATGCTGATTCGTGATGATCACGGCAAACCAGTGGAGATTATAGGTGCGTGGCTTGATATTACAGAACGACTAGATGCTGAAGAAAAATTACGCATTAACGCTAAAGTATTTGAATCCAGCCGTGAAGGTATTCTGATTACCAATGAAAAAAATGAAATTATCTCAGTCAATAGAGCCTTTACTACGATTACAGGTCATGAGCCTGATGATGTGATTGGAAAAACACCCAACATTATTATTTCAGGAAATATCACACCAGCCTTTAGCGACGCGATGTGGGAAAACATCAGCAGATTTGGCTATTGGCAAGGTGAAATTGCAAGCCGTAGAAAAAATGGCGAGCTATACCCACAGTGGCTTTCTATTAGTACAATCAAAGGCTTAAATGGAAAAGTTTCTCAACACATCTGTATTATCACAGATATTTCAGAGCGCAAAATAGCTGAAGAACGCATACAGTTCTTAAGTAACTTTGACCCACTGACTAACCTGCCTAACCGAACGCTACTTAATGATAGAACGACGCTTGCCCTCGCCTCCGCTAAGCGCATAAAAAGTACCGCAGCATTAATGTACCTTGATCTTGACCGTTTCAAATTCATTAATGAGTCTTTAGGTCCAACTGCTGGTGACCGAGTGCTAAAAGAACTCGCAGAGCGTTTAGTCGCCAGCCTTTATCCAGAAGATACCGTATGTCGCCAAGGTGGTGATGAGTTTATTATTTTACTGCCCAATACCGACGCTGAAGGTGCTGCACATGTGGCTAAAAAACTACTAGATGTGATTGCACAACCTTTCAACTTTAATGGGCAGCGAATCGTTTTAACAACTAGCATTGGTATAGCAGCCTATCCGCAAGATGGCCTTAACTTTGAGCAGTTGGCACAGTCTGCAGATGCTGCACTTTACCGCGCAAAACATGAGGGGCGTAATAACTTCCAATTTTTTGCTCGCCAAATGCATGAACAAGCAAATGATGTTCTGCAACTCGAAAATGAACTACGCAACGCCATAGAGCATGAACAGTTTTTGTTACATTACCAACCACAATATGACAGTAAAACATCAAAAATTGTTGGTTTAGAAGCACTCATTCGCTGGCAGCATCCAGAAAAAGGATTGGTTTCACCTGCCTTATTTATTCCAATTGCTGAAGAAAGTGGTCTCATTACCGAAATTGGTGATTGGGTGTTACGTACAGCGGTTCAGCAAATCGCTACTTGGCAAAGTGCCGACTTAAAAGCTGTGCCTGTTGCCGTTAACTTATCTGTGGTTCAGTTCCATCAAGATACTCTCTATGGTAGCGTTTGCCAGATTCTAAGAGACACCAAAGTTGACCCCAATATGCTGGAGCTAGAACTCACTGAAGGCATTGCCATGGAAGACTCTGAACGCACACTGAATGTGTTGAACCAGTTAAATACACTAGGCGTCAGACTCTCTATCGATGACTTCGGCACCGGCTACTCTTCACTTAGTTATTTAAAGAAATTTAAGATTGATAAACTAAAAATTGATCAATCTTTTGTAAGAGGCTTAGGCAGTCATCCTCAAGATGCAGCAATTATCACCGCCATTATCAGCATGGCAAAAAGCTTGGGATTTAAAACCATTGCAGAAGGTGTTGAAACACTAGAACAATTAAACTTTTTAATTCAACATGAATGTGATGAAATTCAAGGATACTATTTCAGCAAACCACTTCCTAGCAACGAGGTTGCTAATCTACTGACTCATTAAACTCTACTGATTCATTAAACCAACGCCTTATTAGCACTATTAACAAACAGCACATGAACTTTGATTTAATTTTAATTTTTTTAGCACTTGGTGCTTTTGTTGGTTTAGCAGCAGGTCTACTGGGTATTGGCGGTGGTGGGGTATTAGTACCAATGCTGACAGCAATATTCTTAAGCCAGAACATCGCAGCCGACCAAGTCTTGCATTTAGCATTAGGTACATCAATGGCTTGTATTATGGTGACTTCACTCTCTAGCTTACGAGCTCACCATGCAAATGATGCTGTGGTTTGGCCGCTAGTCAAGCTAATGGTCTTAGGGGTTGTTCTTGGTACCTTCTCAGCAACGTTTATTGCTTCAATGATCAGTTCAAAAGCGCTAGCCATATTCTTTGCATGCTTTATGGCTTACGTGGCGATTCAAATGTTCTTTAACTCAACATCAAAAAGCCTCCAGAACAATCAGCCCAGCACTCATCATGAGATTAACCGAGTTGAGCTCATGTTAGCGTCAATCGGGATAGGCTCAATTTCTGCCATCGTTTCCATCGGTGGTGGCTCAATTACCGTACCCTATTTAACTTGGCGCAAGATTGACATTAGAAAAGCGATCGGCACTTCTGCAGCGATTGGCTTTCCATTATCAGTTGCCGGCAGTCTTGGCTATTTATTAAGCGGTTGGTCACATACTCCACCAACTCCTTACACCTATGGATTTATTAACTTACCCGCTGTATTGGTCATTTCAATCACCAGCTTTTTGGCCGCACCGCTTGGGGCAAATCTTACGCAAAAGCTCCCTGTTGGTACACTTAAAAAGATATTCGCAATACTACTCGCGCTATTAAGTCTAAAAATGCTTTGGAACCTGCAATTATTGCCTTGCTGCAACTTTTAACGTCAATCTAAGCGCATGTTTTGGCATATAATCTAATTCTTACATAATCGCTTTTTCTAACGTTTTCATGCGCAATCACTTCGATGTCATTATTATTGGTGCGGGGCCTAGCGGCTTATCAGCAGCCGCACGTGCATCTGAGCAAAAACTTTCTTATCTGGTTTTAGAGGCTGCTGAAGCTGCTGCTAATACCATTCGTAACTATCAACGCCGCAAACTGGTCATGGCGGAGCCTCGCGGCTTACCGTTAAGAAGTCCTCTACCCTTTGCCGCCTCACTCCGTGAATCTGTATTAGATGCTTGGGAAAGCTTGATTGAAAAATATCAAATTAATATACGATACCAAGCAAAAGTGGTTGCAATCTCACGTAAGGGTGGTCCAGATAATAAAACTGAGCCTTTAAAAGTAGAGTTAAGTGATGGTGACGCGTTCACTGCAGATAACGTGATATTAGCCATTGGCGTGCAAGGTAATTTGCGTAAACTAGAAATTCCTGGCGGTGACTTACCTCAAATCCAGTACCAATTAGATGATCCAGAAGCTTACCAAAATGAAACCATCGTAGTCATTGGTGGTGGTGATACTGGTGTTGAAAATGCGCTGGCTCTCACTGGCCGTAATCAGGTCATTGTGTTAAACCGTGCCGAAGACTTTAGTAATTGTAAGGAAAGCAACCTTACTCAATTAACAGAAGCGAGACAAAGAAGCGCCCTAGACTGGTTGTTAGAAACACGTCCACAATCTATTGAGCAAAACAGTAAAGGTGAGTTTCCAATCACATTGTTCGCTGATACCCCCAAAGGGGTTGAGCGCATTCCATGCCATCGGATTATTGCACGTCTAGGTGCACTACCTTCTAGGCCTTTACTTGAAAGCTTCGGCGTAGCTTTTCCTACCGCAGACTTAGCCGCCCTGCCAGTGCTTTCATCCCGCTACGAATCTAACGTACCTGGCTTATATATTATAGGTGCACTTGCTGGCTACCCACTAATAAAACAAGGGATTAACCAAGGTTACGAAGTCATTGAGCATATTCTTGGTAACCCAGTTGAAGCCGCTGATACAGCATTACTCAGAGAAAAGTTTGCAACTTTTTGTTCTGACCGTGGCATTGAAGACGTACTTGATAAGATTCAGCGTAGCGTTCCATTGTTACGCCTGCTCAACTCGCTACAACTGAGAGAGTTAATTCTAGAAAGCAATATTTTATTACCAGCACCAGGCGATACCATCTTTGAGCGTAATGACTATAGCACTTCGTTCTTTTTTGTGATCGAAGGTGAATTGGAAATGCTTATTGATGAAGATGACATTCCTGATGACACCTTCAAAAGTGGTGAGTTTTTTGGTGAAATGGGCTTGTTATCAGGTCGCCGCAGAATTGCAACAGTACGAGCTAAAACACATTGTGCGCTGATTGAAACACCACGTCGTGTCATATTAAAACTCATTAATTCAGTGCAAGCCATGCGCAGAACACTGGATGAAGTCGCCATTAAACGGATTGTACATGCATGCATTGGCCTCACTTTAAGTGAAGATGACCTCAATGACCTAGCATCACATGCTGTTATTAAGCAATATGCTGCTGGTGAAGAGCTGTTTCATGAAGGCGACGAAGCGGATGGTCTTTACTTAATCAGGCGTGGCTCTGTCACGGTTTCACGCATGATGACAGGTCGAGAGGTTGTTCTATTTTATGTGGCCGCAGGTAATTACGTTGGTGAAATGTCTTTAATTTCTGGCGAACCCCGCTACGCCACAGTACGTGCAGCAATTGCGACTGAAGCTATTTTAATTGATGTGGCACGGATGCAAGGTATCATTGCGCGCAACCCTGAAGTTCGCGCATCACTAGATGCTCGTTATTTACAACATTTACAAGAACAAGAAAAAAGACAGCAATCAGAAACCTCATCAGAAGGCGGTAGCAGTTTTTCCAGTCAAACCACTCAATCCAGCCTAATTTCCTTTTTAATACAACAAGGTGTAGGTGAAGCTACTGACGTTTTACTGATTGACGAGTCGTTATGTGTACGCTGTAACCATTGCGAACAAGCTTGTGCTGATACGCATGGCGGCGCTACACGGCTAGATCGCGACACTGGCCCCATATATGCCAACATTCGTGTACCTACGTCTTGCCGCCACTGTGAACACCCACATTGCATGAAGGACTGCCCACCGGATGCCATCCATCGAGCACCGCATGGCGAAGTCTACATTGATGACAGTTGCATTGGCTGTGGTAATTGCCAACAAAACTGCCCATACGATGTGATTCAAATGGCAGTGATTCAGGATCAGCCAGAACAAAGTTTATGGCAAATGCTTCTCGGTATTCAACCTAAACAAGTGGCATCGACTAACAATACAAAAGTTGCCGTGAAATGTGATATGTGTAAAGACATTGCCGATGGTCCAGTATGTGTTCGCGCTTGTCCAGTTGGTGCGGCTTTGCGGGTCAATCCTGAAGAACTTTTAGGCTATGCAAGCAATAATGCCGCGAATAGTGCTGATGAACACAATCTACTCGGAATAGATGATGCTTAAAGGGAATATTTAATGCAACAAAGCAATATGTTCGACTATAAAAACTATCGCTATTTCAAAATAGCGGTTGTGATTATTTTAATTGCATTCGCTGCTTTTTTGTTTTTTGAGCCTGCTGTGGGTCATTATGGTGGTAGCTGGCTTGGTTATACACTAGGCACAATATCAGCACTCATGGTGCTCTGGATGACTTGGTATGGCATCAGAAAACGTCGCTATCGTGGCACAGGCGCAACGCAAGGTTGGTTATCCGCCCATATTTACTTAGGCACAGCACTTACAGTTTTTGTCACATTACATAGCGGCTTTCATTTTGGGCTTAACATTCACACCCTAGCCTATGCTTTATTGTTGATTGTCGTCATCAGTGGATTTTTTGGTAATTACACCTACATGATTTATCCACGTAAAATGACAGAAAACATGGGGGAAGATAGCCTGGATGGTCTTTTATTAAGAATTGCTGAGGCAGACAAACTGGCTCGCAAAATTGCTCTACTCATGCCAGATGAGATCAACAATACTGTGTTACGCGCATGCCGTGAAACTTCGATTGGCTTAAGCTTAATTGACCAATTAAGTGGCTTTCAACCTAACTGTCCTTCAGCAAAAGCAGTGCAAGAGCTCACCGTACTTGGTCAAAACTTGGCCGTGGATCAACGCAAAGTGTATCGTGAGCTATATTCAATTATGGTGCGCCGAGAGTCTTTAGTTAAACGCGCTCGACAAGACCTGATGTACCGTGCAAGACTCGGGATCTGGCTATACTTACATGTGCCGTTTACCGTGGGCTTATTAGTAGCAATGCTGGCACATATTGTTGCCGTATTTGTTTATTGGTAATGGCAAACTTAATTATTTATGTGTGAATAAAGCCAACACGCAGCATCTAATGCATTTGAAATAAAAACAACAATGCCAAATAAAGCACAAGCAAAAGCAGATGAATAGAACTTTTTATGATTAATTGTTTGTTAATAAAAATCACGAATAACTCACGCGGACTTCCTGTTCGCAACTACCGCACACTCAACGCCACAGAATTAATGATTGGCCGCAGTGCAGAGTGCAATATTCATTTGGCTGACCCTCGTATTGCGATGCATCATGCAGTCATTAAAGAGTTAGAAGACGGCCATCTCTACGTTGTTAGTATAAACGGCGAAATTGAAGTCGATGGTGCAATGTTGCAAAACATTAAGCTGATTCCTGGCAAGCAAATCATGATTGGCCCCTATCAGCTCAATGTCGAGCCTGCTCCGCCCGATGTCAACCTATCCGTTTCACTGACACTAGTGAATCCACTTTCTGATGACTATCAAGATCTTAAAGCGCGCACACATGAACCACTGCCAAACGCCTTTAAGTTTAAATGGCGTTTATCAATGTGGCTAATTGCCTTTATCTCACTTGTGTTTTTGGTGTTGCCATTAGCACAAAATCTAATTCCGCAACTACAGTCATCAATGTCAGAGCTACCTTTTGGTTTCGACCGTGTGTGGAGCTCAGGCCGAATGTCCACGGCTCACCGCCATTTCGGCTCTCAATGTTTCAACTGTCATCAAGCGCCACTAAAAAAAGTATCAGACAAAGCCTGTGTGAACTGCCATCAAGATACAGCACCTCACATTGCTGATCCAGAACTACAAAAACGATCATTAAAAGCCGCACACCGTTTTATTGGCAGTATGCGCTGTGCAGAGTGCCATCAAGAACACAAGGCTCCGCACCCACTTGCCCGTCAAGATAACAATATGTGCATTAAATGTCACGGCGCTATTAGAACGATAGATCCAGAAACAAAGCTTCCCAATATCCGTGATTTTGAGAAAAAACACCCAGATTTTGAGTTAAGTTTTAAAACTGGACCTGGGCCTAAAGATATAGAGCGAATTCCTCAATCAAACCAATCCAAACTGATTGAAAAATCAGGTTTAAAATTCCCACATGATCAACATATTGGTAAAGTACAGGGGCCTAATGGCATTTGGGATGTACGTGAGCTTGCATGCACTAGCTGCCACCAAGCTGAAGGTAAAGAAATGCGTTTTAAAGCGCTTTCTTACAAAAACAACTGTAGCACTTGCCATACAAGCGAACTTCAAATTGGCACTAAAGATAATAAACTCACCTTACCGCATGGTGAAGAGCAAAACATGTTCAATGCTTTAAAGCTCTACGCGCCTAAAGGGTTTGATCGTTACTCAGACCAGCTAAAAAATAATGGTTGCGCATATTGCCACGAAGTACAGCCAGCAAAAACTGGAGATAAATTACCTTGGAGTGTGATGCCATTGCGCCTAAACAATGATTGGCTAGCTAAGGCTCAATTTAACCATGCAGCACACCGTACACAGCAATGTACTTCATGCCATAAAGTAGACGCTTCGAAAAGCAGTGCTGATGTTGCAATCCCTAATCGACAATCATGTTTATTATGTCACTCTGGCAACACACCAAAGCATAAACGCATTGCAAGCAGTTGTATGTCTTGCCATACCTTCCATAATGCACATCAAGGCTATGATCTAATTACTGGTGCAAAAGTAGAGACTAAAGATGTAGATATATTAAGCACATTACCAACAGTTACTGAGAAAAAGTAATTGTAAATATTTAATAAAACTCAAACATATCACCCTGAAACAATATGACCGTTAAAAAAGTAGATGTACTCTTAGTAGGCAGTGGCGTGATGAGCACCACATTAGCAACCCTGTTAAATGAACTCGATCATTCAATGAGTATGATGATGGTAGAACGCCTACCCTCTATTGCCTCAGAAAGTACAGATGCTTGGAACAACGCAGGCACTGGGCATGCAGGCTACTGTGAATTAAATTACACACCTATCGATCAGGCTGGTAACGTCAATATTAGTCGTGCCTTAGCAATCAATGCTTCTTTTGAAGTGTCTTTGCAGTTATGGTCCAGCTTAGTCGAAAAAAAATCACTGCCAGCGCCTACAAAATTTATCAATCAAACACCACACCTGAGTTTTGTATGGGGCGAAGATAATGTTGAATTCTTACGTCAACGCTATCACTTACTAAAAGCACACCCATTGTTCAAAGACATGGAGTTCTCTGATGATATCACGCAACTATCACAGTGGATGCCACTCATCATGGCACAGCGAGATACTAATGAAAAAGTAGCAGCAACACGTGTCAGTTATGGCACTGACATTGATTTTGGCTCACTCACACGTGAGCTGATTAAACATTTAACTCACTCCGAAAACTTCACGTTAAATGTAAGCACTGAAGTCACTAGCCTGAAGCAGTTGGACAATGGTCACTGGCGAGTCAATATCAAAGACCTTAACACTAAAAAACACACTAAAGTTGAAGCTAAATTTGTTTTCTTAGGTGCAGGTGGCGGCGCACTTAAATTACTTCAAAAATCAGGTATTCCAGAAAGCCAAGGTTATGGTGGTTTTCCTGTCAGTGGTCAATGGTTGGTATGCAACAATCCTGAGGTCGTTAAACAGCACAACAGTAAAGTCTACGGTAAAGCTGCGATTGGCGCACCACCGATGTCCGTCCCTCACTTAGATACGCGTATTATCAACGGTAAACCAGCACTATTATTTGGACCATATGCAGGATTTACTACCAAATTTCTTAAAAAAGGTTCATATCTAGACTTATTTAAGTCCGTTAAACCAAGCAATCTAAAGTCTTTATTAGGTGCAGGTCGCCACAATATGGATTTAACTCGCTACCTAATTGGTGAGGCATTACAAAAACATGCTACTCGCGTCACGACGCTACGAGAGTTTTACCCTCAGGCAACTGATGCTGACTGGCATTTAGAAAGTGCTGGAAAACGAGTACAAATCATTAAACAGTGCGATGAAAAAGGCGGAAAACTAGAATTCGGAACAGAAATCGTTGCTGCAAAAGATGGCAGCATTGCCGCATTACTGGGAGCATCCCCTGGCGCATCAGTTTCGGTACAAGCAATGATCAACGTTATTGAGCGTTGCTTTTCGAATCAAATTAAAACCGAACAATGGCACCGCAGAATCAAGTCACTCATCCCTAGTTATGGAGAGTCACTTGTGGATGATAGCCAGTTACTAGAACAAGTAAGAAGCCGAACCTTACAAGTATTGAATCTAAGATAATTTGAAAACGAACCGATGGAAATATGATTGTAAAATCACTGCGACACTGTATGACGACAATGCTCGCAGGACCTAACCATCGTTTCCAGCTTTATATAACGATGAAAAACATAGTGCCGCAACTAATAAAGAGCATTAGCAATCCTCTTTATCGGTTAGCACGTAAAACCTCGTCCTTCAGGGCGAGGATGTAAGCGTAACGGCGAAGACGTTTAGGTTTAATAAAGCAAAAATTTGACAACCAAACATTCCATGCTAACTTGTAATGATGAAA